>Ga0315912_10000308_pt1 | contig 98658 bp, 75 predicted proteins | sample VfabasoilMG_FD_204469 | JGI IMG/M metagenome (GOLD analysis project Ga0315912, IMG submission 204469) | Garden soil microbial communities collected in Santa Monica, California, United States - V. faba soil | ecosystem: Environmental > Terrestrial > Soil > Garden | place: USA: California... | reverse complement strand
GTTTTTCAGGTTTCTTCGGATGGCCGAGAGTCGGCGGGCGTCTTGGGAAGAGAAGCCACGAGTTGCCACGTGGTCGGGAGGAGCCCCAGATGTCTGACGCGAAACTCACCTCAGTGTTGCTGAGCACTGCCTTGATTGCTTGTTCCGATCGGGATGTGATGGCCATCCGGGACGTCATGTCCATCGGCCAGCAGCATCCGGTCGCTGTCCCAACCCCTAGCCCTGCCGAGCCAGCCCCTAGCCCTGCCGAGATCCTGGCCCGGGGCCAATACCTGGCCGAATTCGTCGTCGGCTGCCCGGGATGCCACACGCCGCGCGACGCCATGGGCGCGCCCATCCCGGGGCAGTACGCCGCCGGCGCGGAATGCTTCATCCGTCTGGACAACGGCAGCTGCCTGAACGTGCCCAACATCACCAACCACGAGACCGGGCTGATGAATCGCACGGATGCGGAACTCAAACGCATGCTCGTCGATGGCATGCGCCCCACGGCTACCGGCGAGGAGGCGCTCTTTCCGGTCATGGCGTCCTTCGTGCTCCACAATTTGACGGAGCAAGATCTAGACGCGGTCATCGCCTGGCTGCGCACGGTTCCGGGCGTGGAAAATATCGTGCCCCGGCGCGGCCCGGAATTTGATCCCGGGCCGGACAATCCGCTGAGCACGAGCGGGCTCCCCGCGTCGCGCCGCGGGGGCCGCCGCGGCGCTCTGGGGCCCGCCACTGCGCTCGACATGAGCGTGGTGCCGCTGCCGGTGCCCGGCTACGCGGAGCCGGAAGCCGCGCTGCGCGGCCGCTACCTGGCGACGCAGGCCTGCCTGGTCTGTCACACGCGGCATCTCGACCCGGACCCGCAGTGGCTCGACTACACCAAGTTCTTTGCGGGCGGCGAGGAGTTCGACGTGGGCTTGCCCACGCTCGCGTTTGCGCCGAACATCACCTCCGATCCGGAAACGGGCATCGGGGATTGGTCGGTGCAAGACATCTTCAAAGCCATCCGGGAGGGGACCGACAAGGACGGCGACGGCATCTGTCCGCCGATGGGCGGTGCTCCGATGGGCGCTCCCGGCTTGACGGATGAAGACGCGCTCGACATTGCGCACTACATCAAGTCGCTGCCCCCCGTGGTCGGGGAGAGAGCGGAGAGCTGCCCGTTCCCGCCGGTCTTCCCCCCCATGTGAGCGAGCCGGCTACGGAAGCTTGCTCTCGACGCCCCTCACGTAGACATCGATGTGCAGAAAAAAGCCCTCGTCTGCGACCTGTCCTGCGGACAGCAGTTGCTTGCCGGACTGATCGAAGAGTGGACCCTTCCAGATCGCGAACGAACCGTCCTTCAGCCCCGCTCTGACCCGGTCGACCTGCTCGCGCACGCGGGCAGGGACATTCGATAGACCCACCAGATCATTGGTATCTCGAGCGACCCCCCACCAGGAGTCACCGGCTGTCCATACGCCGTCGAGCGTGTCGCGTACGGCCTGGCGATAATACGGCGCCCAGTCGACGACGGCGGAGCCCAGGTGCGCGTGAGGCGCGACCTGGCTGCGATCGGAGAAGATGCCAAACGCGAACTTGCCGGCGCTCTCTGCGGCTTGCAGCACCGCGTTCGAATCCGTGGTTTGCAGCAGAACATCGGCGTCCTGATGCATCAACGCCTGGGCAGCTTCGCCCTCTTTCGGCGGGTTGTACCACTCGTTGATCCACACGACGCGAGTCCGCACCTTCGGATTCTGGCTCAACGCACCCAGCGTAAATGCGTCGATGTTGCGGATCACCTCCGAGATGGGGAACGCTCCGACGACTCCGAGGGTGTTGCTCTTCGTCATCGCTCCCGCGACGATGCCGGCGAGGTAGGTGGCCTCGTACATCCTCGAGTTATAGGTGCGAACATTGGCAGCCGTTTTGAAGCCCGTGGCGTGTTCGAACTTCACGCTCGGGTGCTGGGCGGCAACCTCGAGGATCGGCCCCATGAAGCCGAACGAGGTGCCAAAGACGAGCTGGTGGCCTTGCTCGCAAAGGTCAGACAGCACGCGTGCCGCGTCGGCGGTCTCGGCTACGTGAGCTACGGTCCGCGTGGAGACCCGGTCGCCAAACTCCTGTTCCACCGCCCGGCGCGCGCTGTCGTGAGCGAAGTTCCAGCCCGCCTCGTTGACCGGCCCGGAATATACGAAGGCGACCTTCAGAGGCGGAGCGTCCGCCGCGGACGCCGCTGGCGCGACGGGGGCCGGAGCGCCGAGCGCCGATTTTTCCTTGTTGCTGCACGCGAACAGCGAGCCAAAAGTGATGCCGCAGGCCAGAAGAAGTGTCGAGAGCCGCTGCATGAAATGTTACCGGTCGCCAGCCGCCGGCGCACAGGCGAGGGCCGCGGCGTCCCGGGCGCGGCGGCACTGCTCGATCAAGATCGGGAATTGCAGTTTCTGACAGCTCGCGAGGGCTGCATCGTAGTGCCGCAGGGCGTCCGCGGGTTGGCCCAACAAGAGCGCCAGATTTCCGAGGGTGCGCGCCGTGGGGCCAAAGACCATGCCGGGCGCTCCGGCAAAGAACATGCGCTCGGCGGCCTGTCCGAGCGCCGCGTAGATCTCCCGACCCACGACCGCTTCCTGCAGCATGACGCACGCCTCGCCGCCCACCATCAGGCCAAAGCTCCACGGGTGAGCTCTGGGGACCTCCGCCAGATGCTCTCTGGCTTCCCGAGTGCGCCCGAGTGCCGCCAGGATCCACGCCATCACCCCTGCCCTGTCGTTGGCCCGGGACGAATGCGCGAGCAGCAAGGGAGCGTCCTCCAGCAACAAGTCCGGCCGAGCCAGGAGCTGTGCCAGTGAGAGCTGGTGTGCAACCCAGGCGCCCAGGGCAGCGCCCGCCTCCGGGCGCTGGGCGATCTCGCGGGCGGCGGCAACCGCGGGACGAGCGCGCTCCAGGTCCCCCCGCAGCGTGGCGAGCAGGCTCTCCACGATCAGGCGCCGTGCCTGGTGCAGCGGCTGCGGAAAGCTGCTCGAGACCTCAGCGTAGGCGGGCAGCTCCGCACTGGCGCGTGCGTGTTCACCGCGCGCCCCCAGCATGGTGAGATAGGAGGGCAGCGTCTGAATGGACGCGAGCGGCTGCCCGAGCGCGCGGGCGAGCCCGAGCGCTTCCTGTGCGATCTCGAAGCGCTCGGCTTCCGGCAAGAATGTGCCCATGTGCGTGCCGAACTGCAGCACGTAGAGCAAGGCGTTCCGATCGTCGAGGCGCCGTGCCATCTCGGCCGCGGCCCGCAGGAGGGCGACGGCCTCCTCGCCCTCTGCTGACGTTTGTGCCGGCGTGAGCGCGGTGGCCAGCCGAGCCAACAGGCGGGCTCGCAACGACGAATCGGCGAGCGGCAGCCGGACCAGGGCGTGCCGCAGTCGCGAGACCATGCCGTCGTCGAGCTTGCCGGTGGCCAGCTCCGTGCTGTGGACGAGCGCTGCGCGTGCCAGCAGGTCGCTCGAGCCGGAGCGTTCCGCACGCTCCGCTGCCCTGAGACAGAACGCCTTGCCCTCATCGATGTCCCCGATCCGAACCAGGGCCTCGCCCACCACCAGCAGCAACTCGCACAGCACGCGCTCGGAGATCCCGCTCGCCTCGAACGAGGCCAGCGCCCTCTGTCCGAGCCGCAACGCATCCTCGAAGGCCCAGTGGGCCAACGCTGCCTCGGCAGCGGCGACCGCCACCGGTGCGACCCACACCGCGAGCTCGGCGCGCGCTCCTTCTGGGCTACCCGCGCAGGCCTCGAACAGGTGGTGGATGGCCGCTCGGGGCGCCTGACGGGCCAGCAGCAGCTTCCCTACGTTCAGGTGCAAGGCCCCGCGAGCGGACGGCCGGATCTGCGCGTACAGTCGGTCGCGCAGCAGGACGTGAGAAAAGCGATACGCCCCATCCTCGCCGCTCGCTTCGACGACGCTGGCAGCGAGCGCCTCGCGCAAGCCACGAAAGACCAGATCCGGGTCCAGGCCGCCGGTGGCTACGACGTCGGGCGCTACGAACTCGCGACCCCAGATCGCCGCTACCTCCAGCGCTGCTCGAGCGTCCGCCGACAGGCGCCCCAGGCGCTCGTCGAGCACTGCCCGTGGCTTCGGCCAGACGTCTTGGGCCAACGCCCCCGAGCTCAGACGCAGCACTTCGGTCACGAACAGGGGGTGCCCCTCCGTCACGCGGTACAGCTCTCGAGCAGCGCTCGAGCTCGCCTCTGCGCGTTCTCCGAGAAGCCAGCCTGCGACCTCCGTCGGCGAGAGGCGAGACAACGGGCACACCTCCGCCTCGCGCGCGACCTTTGCCAGGAGCGGAGCTACCTCTGCCGCGAACGACGCCTCGGCGTCGCGGTACGCCGCAACGATCAGAATCGCCGAGCGGCTCAGCTCCCGCGCCAGGAACAGGAGGAACAACAGCGAGGGCGCGTCTGCCACATGCAGGTCGTCCAGCACGAGCGCCAACGGTCGCTCCTGCGCGCTCGCCAGCAGCAGCTGTGCTGCGCGTTCGAAAGCCGCGAAGCGTGCTTCGAGGGCGCGCGAACTCAACTCCGGCGTCATCGTGGCGAACGGGTCCTCGAGGCCGAGCTCGCGAAACACCTGCACCCACGGCCAATACGCCGGCGCTCCGCCCGCTTCCCAACAGCGGCCCCACGCCACGCGTGCGCCGCTCACGGCGGCTTCATCCGCCACGTGCTGGGCGAGAAACGACTTGCCGATGCCTCCCTCCCCGGTCAGCAGCAATAGCTTGCCGGCACCCGCGCTGGCGCGCTGGCGCGCTCGCCGCGCCCGCTCGAGCAGCTCGCTGCGGCCGTAGATCGACTCCCGGTCGCGACGCTGCGCGGCCTCGGCCGTGGCGAGCGCCTCGGGCGGCGTAGCTTTCTGTCGGATGCTCTCGTCGGGAAGCTGGCCATTGCCCAGATGGCTCAGAATCGACTCGAGCTCGGCGGCGACCTGGCGAGCGCTGGCGATGCGCGCCGCGCGACTCTTCTCCAGCATGCGGGAGACGAGCTCGACCAACGCTCGGGGCGCATCGGGGCGCAGCGCCGCGAGGTCCGGAGGGGGTCGCTGCAGGATGCTGGTGACCACGACTCCCTGCCGGTCCCCGTCGAACGGGCAGCGACCTGCCAGCATCTCGAACAACATCACGCCGCAGGCCCAGACGTCGGCGCGCTGGTCCAGCGGCTCCCCCCAGAGCGCTTCCGGACTGAGATAACTGACGGTCCCGAGCACGGCGTTTTCTCGGGTGATGCGCTGGTCGCCGCTGCGTGCCAGACCGAAGTCGGTCAAGCGCGGTGTGCCATCCAGGGCCATCAACACGTTCTCCGGCTTGATGTCGCGGTGCAGCGTGCTCAGGTGGTGTGCGCGGGCCAGTGCATCGCAGAGCTCGAGCAGGATCGACAGCGCGCGCTCGAGCGGCAGGCGCGGCCTCCTCCGCAGCAGGTCACGCAGAGATCCCCCCGCGACGTACTCGAGGATGAGGTACTGCTGCTCTTCGTGCCGGACGGCCGCGATCATCTGGACGATGTTCGGGTGATTCAAGCGGCGCAGAATCTCGCCCTCGCGCACGAAGCGTTCGACGAGCTCGGGGTGGTCCGCGATCAGCGCCGGCTGGATTGCCTTGATCGCAACGATCTCGCGGGCGACGTGATCGTAGCCCTGATAGACCACACCCATCCCGCCGCGCGCGAGAAAGCCGCGCAGCTCAAAGCGCCCATCGATCAGCACTGGACCGGGGACCGGCGCGGTAGCTCCGGCAGGCAGTGTCCCGGCTGACACCGCTGAGGCCGCGCCATAGGCCAGACCGGCCGCCGCCAGGCCTCGACAAGCGGCGCAACTTGCCAGGTGCTCCTCGACCCGAGACAAGGAGGCCGGGTCCAGAGCGCCCGCGACGAACGCAGCGATGCTGTCGTCGTCGAGACACTGGGATGCCGAGCGCCCGTTCACGGGCGCATCCTAAGCGAGCGCGCGGGCGCCAGGGGGGCGATGAGCGAGCCCACCTCGTTTCCTGCGTTTTGCCTGAACGATCGCTCGGCGTGCGCTCGGCTTCACGGCCGTGTCCGTGGGCGTGACAGGAGCAGTGCAACTGGCGTCCGCGCGAACCCGGCGCGCGAGCGCCCGTTGTCTGGCCGCGTCGAGCCGGGCGTCGCGAGGAGACGCGGTTCGAGAAAAAAACACGCAACCGGGGAAAACGCCGACCGATACTCCCCCTGCGCTCTGCCCGGCTGACGGGGGGCGTAGCCCGCCGGTTTCGGGCTACAGCTGGAACCTCTACGCTTTCCATCCATGCCTGATCCCGCCGCTACGCGCGTACGCTCTCGCTCGGGGGGGGGCTGGTTTGCCGACGAGCGAGGCCGCTCCACCACCGAATACGTGATGGCGCTGGTGCTCATCACCGCCCTCGGCGTGGGGGCGTGGAAAATCTTCGGCGAGTCGGTTCAATGCGCGGTGATTCGCGCCACACCCATGGCCGAGGGGGAGGAGTTGCCCGCCGGGGCCGAGCGCTGCCTCGCGATCGACGAAGGGCCGGCCGTGGGCGCGCTGCAGGGGAACCGACGCGCTCTGGACTCGGGCCGCAGCAGTAGTGGTCTCGGCTGCAACCGCTCGCCCAGTCCGAGTCCAGCGCCGGCTCCTGCTCCTGCGCCCACGCCCACCCCTGCCCCCGCCCCGAAGCCCCCGCTGACGACGCAGGAGAAATTCGTGGCCAGCGTGCACGGCAAGATGTGTGCGAAAGACAAACAGGTGCTTTTAGACCTGAAGAATGCCGGAACGAGCATCACCATCTACGATGACCTCTACTTCGAAGATCAGATCTACGACGGGTCCAAGTGGGTGCTCAACAAGTGGCCCGCCGGGGGGTCGGAGGATAAGAACGCGATCACCGTCGTGATGACGTCGAGCGCGGACGACAACGCGGGCGCGCTCTATCACGAAGCGGTGCACTCCCGGCAGCCGGCGAGCTTGCAGTACCCGGACAACGAGCGCGACGCCTACACCAGAGAAGCACAGTGGCGCATCGATCGCGGGCTCTCGGGGGGCCACGTGACGACCGACGCATCTGGGAAGAAGGTCATCGATCACGCGGCCATCGAGGCCACGCTCGGCACCTACCCCGGAGTGATCCCGAGCCCCACGCCGGGAGGTAAGCCACACGTGATCCAAGGCCTGGAGCCGAACGGAAAACTCAAGATCAAACGTCCGGACGGGAGTACCTATACGAGAAAGCCCCGCAAGGGGGACACGTTGCCCGGCAACCCTGTGGCCCAGCCTCCCAGTGGTTATCTTCTGGACCTAAACACGTTGCCTTGCCCATGACCCTCCCACTCGAATCTACGCGCCGTGCCGTGGGTGCCGCCCTCTTGGCGACTCGCTTGCTCGATCTTCACCCGAGGAGTATTCAAACTCATGGAGCAGCGTGAACGTTCCTGCGGCAGATCTCCCGTTGCTGGGTCCGCGGTTGCTCGCCGTTCGCGCCCTGCCGGCCGCTGGTTGCTGCTGGCGGCGCTGGCACTGGGCGCGGCCAGCCACGCATGTCGCAAGCCGGAGCCGCCGGAGGACTCGTGGGGTCCGGTCGAGTCGGAACCGGCGCCAGCTCCCAGCAGTCTTGCTGCGGCCTCGGCCGCTCCGGGACCTGCGCCGGTCCCCCCCGCGCCGAGCAGTCCAGGCCCGCCCGGAAGCCATGACCAGCCGGGCACTGCCGTCGTCGGAGTTGCGGCCGTGACGGAGGCCCCGCCGCAGACGGGGGAGGCCGTGCTGGAGGTCGCTGGCCGGCGGCTGCGCATCAACGGCGACGAGGCGGTGAAAATTCGCACGGAGCTCAGCGCGCAGATCGAGAAATCCCAGCTGCCCCACAAGCAGGAGTTACTCGAGCAAACACGCGACGCGCCGATCTCCTTCGGTCCGCAGCTGGTGCGCTTCGGGCTCTGGATCCTGAGCGCGCAGGGCGACCGCCTGCAGCTGATCTTCCGTCAACCCAGCGATGCTCCGGTCGTCAACTTCTACCAGGGAGACGTCTCGAATCGGGCCGGTGAGTGGCACGTGGAGAATCTGCGTGTCGTGACCATGCGCCGACGCTGAGCGCACACCACCGCCGCTGGAGTCGGGGCGGTAGCAGGGTGCCTGGGACAGCCCGGATCCGCCGCCTACTGGGCCATGGGCGCGTAGAACAAGTCCAGCGGGATGGCGTCCGCCATGGCCTTGTAACCGGCGTCGTTGGGATGCAACTGGTCGTTGTTGAACATGAGCGCGATCATGTTCGCGTTGTTCGGGTCGCCGATGACCGCCTCGAAATCGACGACCCTGTCGAACTGCCCGCTGGTTCGGATCCAGTCGTTGACCTGGTTCCGAATGGCAGCGTTGCCCTGCGTCGTGGGGGTGATCGGCGAGGCGTAGACCAAGATGCCCTTCTCGTGGGCTTTCTGGATGATCTGGCTGTACGCATCGATGATCGGCTGAGCCTGCACGTTGCTGTAGATGATGTCGTTGGTCCCCTCCATCACGAACAGCCACTTGATCTTGTCACGCTTGAGCACATCTCGCTCGAAGCGGACCAGCCCCGACTCCTGGAAGTCACCGCTCACGGTCAGGTTGTTGGCACCCATGCCGAAGTTCAATACGGAGCGACTGTCGGCGAGCAACGGGTCGTTCTGCAGGTCGAGCGTCAAGAAATCCGTCCAGCGAGCAAACCGGTTGATCACGCCATAGCCGTCGGTAATCGAGTCACCGAGCACGGCGATCGCGTACGCGTCGGCGGGGGCCATGACTTCAATCGCGTCGATGAAGTACCAGCGGTCGCGGGTCTGTGCGCCGGCCAGGCCCTGTTGCGACACGGCATCGCCGTTGGCAATGTACGAGGTCGTGCGGGCCCCCGGGTGACCGGTGATGGCGGTGGGCACGGCGTTGCCCAATTGCATGGTGATGGACGTCAGCTGGATCTCCTGGAGGGAGAACGCCAACGGATCCGACCACACGGTCTCGCCCGCCGGGATAGTGACGTTGGCCACTCCGCCGAAGGTGAAGGCGGCGTCCGTGGCCGCATCGATCTGTCCCGCGCTGTTGGCGGGATCGGCCTGCGTCAGCGCCTTGGCGATGTGCACCTTCTGAATGTCGACAGGGCTCGCGCCTCTCTCGTTGCTGAGTTGGATCCGGATCTGCTCACCGGAGACCGTCGGCCAAACGAACTGCCGCAGCGTGTTGTTCGGCAACGCCGGAGGCAAGTTGGCGGTCTCCGTGCTCTGGATGGTCGTGGCCCAGGAAGGCAACCACTCCATGGCTGCAGTTTCTCCGCTGCCCGTGCCTCCGCTGCCCGTGCCGGTGCTACTGGTGCCCGCACCGCCGGGCTGCAAGCCGATGTTGCCGGGGGTCTCGCCGCTGCTGCCGGCAGTTGCGCCGCCCGAGACCGTGCCTCCGGCAGCGCCACTCGGACCCGCACCGCTGGCTCCCGCCGTGGCGAGCGACCCCCCGACGACCGTTTCTCCGTTCCCGCCGCGGGCCGCCTCCGGCGACGAGGCAGCGTCACCACAGGCCCAGGACACGAGTGCCAACCACGCAAAAATCGAGGATCTTTTGAGCATGCGAGTTCTTTGGGAAACGTTTCGAAGCCGTAGCGCAGATCTCTATCCGATGGGGGCCGCAACGTCACCCGCACGGTGGGCGATCCAGCCTGCCAAGATTTATCGCCTGTTGTCCTGTCGCGGGGCAGACCCTCGCCCGGCGCGAGCTTCAGTACCGGCTCGGTGCAGCTCTTCGCGCGCGCTCGCCGTGGCTCGTCGAGCGCGTCCTCCTCGCCCATGATCGGGCCACGGCGTGCGCCGGGCGACGGTGGCCCTCAGAGTTCGACGTCGCTGATCTGCTGGGGACGTACGCTGACCGATCGCGGGCGCCCTGCCCCACCTTTCAACCTCACCGAGTATTTGCCTGGCAGCACGCTCACCGGTTCACCCCCTGTGATGCCGTCGGCGACCACCTTCTGCTTGGCGTCCACGACTTCAAACGCAGGCCGCACCGCCAAGGAGAGGGCCTCGTTCAAGCCGGCGGCGTCGCGCGCGTCGAAGTACCCGCCGTTGCCCACGACCGACCACTGTCGGAACAAGGCGGCGGTCTTGCGATCCTCCACAGCGAAGCCGACGATGTTCACGCGTAAGTTCACGCCGCCCTTGCGCAGCTTCTCGATCGCGCTGGCGGGGCTGCCGCCGCAGGTCTCTTCACCGTCGGTGACGAGGATCACCAGGCGCTCGCCTTTTACGCCGCTCAGATCCGCGGCCACCTTTTCGAGCGACGCTCCGATCGGGGTCTTCGCGTCGCTCTGAGCGCTCAAGGCGTCGACCCGGCTGCCGATCGCGGCGGCGTCCAGTGGGCCCAAGGGGATCTCGAGCTCGGTCTCACAGGAGTTTGCTCGACGGCCAAACACCCGCAGCGCGAACGGCGTCCCTGCGGGGATCAGGCCGGTGGTCAGATTCTTCAACGTCCGTTTGGCAATGTCGATGCGCCGCTCCGCTCCGATGCGCTGCAACATGCTGCCCGACGTGTCGAGAATGACCTCTACCGCGCCGCCCGTGCCAAGACCGTGCCGGGCGGCCCTGACACGGATCTGGCCGGGTTCCACCGAGGCCGGCGTGATCTGCAGAGCGTCGCGGGCCAAAATGGCCCCTGTCTGTCCGTTCTGATAGCGCAGCTCGTACTCCCCCACCTCCAGCGGGGCCTGCAGCGCGGTGGGCGCATGCTTGCCGGCGTAGCTCGTCAGCGTCCACTGGTCCTCGGGGGAGCCCTTCGGTGCGACGGTAATTCGATCCCAGCGGTTGCCCGGCCCCTGCCAATCCACACGGATACGAGAGCCCGCCGCAGCGCTGCCGGGGCCTTTGAGCGTGGCCTCCGTGCGCGTGACCAGGAGCGGGGCCTTGGCGAGCGCCAGGTGGAGATTTCCCGTGACGTAGCGGATCTCATATTCGCCGGGCTCGGCGGGGGCGGTCACCCGCAGCGGATGAGGGCCGGTGTACACGCTATACTTGCCGCTGGACGCCCTGTCGGGCGTGCCGACCTTGACGATGCCGATGCGATCCCAGCGGTTGTTGGGGCCGGTCCACTCCACCGAGACCTGAGCCCCTGCGACGGCGCTGGCGGGGCCCTGCAGCGTGGCCGTGACGGGCAGAACCGTGACGGTGCGGCGCGCGAGGACCTCGCTCGGGCCGCGCGCGAGATAGCGCAGTTCGTATTCTCCCGGCTCCTCTGGTGCCAAGACGGACACCGGATTGGGTCCGACGGGGACGGAGAAGTCGCCCGCGGAAGCGCTGTCTGGCGCGCCCACTTTCAACAGCCCGATGCGATCCCAGCGGCGATGGGGCCCGGTCCAGCGCACCTGGAGTTGCGAGCCCGCCGGCGCGGTCGCGGCTGCGTCCAGCGTGGCGCTGCCCTCTGCCCAGGCCGAGCCCAGCGCCCACAAGGCTCCCCAGATGCCGAAAACGAGCTGCAGCAGAGCCTTTGCGTTCATGTCCGTGCGGTCGGTGTTTTTTTACCGAGTTGCCGTGAGGTTCTCCCGGAAGTCCGAGGCTTGCGTCGGCGCCTCTTCGAGGAACTGCCGGTAGCGCTCGTCGCCGACCAGGAAGACCTCGAGCCACGACAGGCCGTAGCGGCCGATCTCGCCGTTGGCATTGGCCGGGTCGTTGCCGATCTCATGGGGGCCGCCCCGGACCTCGAACAGCATCTTCGGCGTGCTGTCGGGCAGGCTGGCGAACATGCCCTGGGACTGGCCGCCGGCGTTCGGATCCGCGCTGCCGGCGAGGAAGAGCGTGGGCACCTGGTTGTTGGGAAATTGAGCGCCGGGACCGAAGGCGGCCATGGTGATCGCGGCCTTCAGCGACGGGGTGCGCGACGCGGCGCTCAGCACACCACCACCGCCCAGCGACCAGCCCATGATGCCGAGACGATCGAGAGCGAGTTTGCCCGCGAGCGGACCGCCGCTGCGGACGTTCTCGGCCTCGATGGTCTCGAGCGCGTCGAGCACGGCGCGCGCGCGGACATCTGCCGAATCGGTGGGACTGTTGGTGCCGATGGTGAGCGCCACGATGCCGTGGGAAGCGAGAAAGGGGCCCCACGCCTGAATCGAGGACTCGGGCGTGTTGAAGCCCGGCACGATGGCGACGGCCGCCAACGGAGGTTCGGCGCCCTCGGGCACGTGCAACGTCTGGCTTCCGTACTCGGGCCCGTCGCGCAACCCCGCGGTCACGGTCAGCACCGGGAACGGCCCCGGGTCGGTCGCCGTTTCGCGCGTCGGCTCGGCAACCGTCGAGCCGGAGGCGCCGTCCGGCGGGGTGTCGCCTGCAGCCTCTTCGGCCGCGCCTCCCGAGCTCGTTCGCGGCTGCTCTCCGCCCAACCGGGGCGGGGTGGGCGCGACTTCTGCGGCGCCGTTCGCCGGTGCTGTCGGTGTCGGCGTGGGCGGTGCTTCAGCGGCCGGGGTAGCGGGTGTGGTCTCCGCCGGACTCTGCGAGGCTGCAGGCGAGCCCATATCCTCCGGCGTGCCGTTGGCTCCAGTGACGGACCCCGCAGTCATCGCGCTGCCGTCGCCACAGGCGAGCGCGGCGAGCAGCACGGCGAGCAGCGGGCGGCGATGATCCGAGCCGTGGCGTGAGCCGCTGCCTGAGGAGCGGCCGGAGAAGATTGTGGCGTGGTCCATCGGGTACCTCGTCGGAAGACACGGGGAAAGCAGACGCACCGGCGTCGGCCCGGACGCTGCCGCAGCTGCCCGACCGCGTCAACGCTGGAACGAAAGCCACCACCGCCTCAACACGCTGGACCAGCCCGGCTTGCGATAGCGGAGCGCCGTGCGCCCGGCGCCCACGTCGACCTGCACCCGCGGGTCGTCCTGCTCTCGGTACGCGGGTACGCTGCGACCGGCGCCGTCGGTGACGAGCTCCAGGCCGCTGAAGGCATAGGGCAACGCGATGCTCCCCGGGGCAGAGCATTCCGTCACGAAGCAGCGCGCGCAGCCCTCGAAGCGCACCTGGCAGCGACTGCTCAGGGTAGCGGGCGCTCGCGCCCACTCGATCAGATCCTCGTCGCTGGCGGGGCCCGGAACCGCGGGCAGGTATTCCCACCATTTCACGTGGTGGTTCGGCTCCATCGAGGCGACCAGCTTGGCATGAGGTTCACGAGGCAGCCGTGCTTCCTCGGACTCGTGGTACCGCCTGTGAGTGTGGGCTACCAGCACCGCCAACACGGCACAGGCGAGCGGGGTGGCCAGGCGCGGCGGGAGGCGCCCGAAGAGCGCCGCGCTGAGCGCGAGCAGCAGTACGGTCATGAACGACAGCAAACGCCAGGGGAACTGAATGTAGCGCAGGCCGGGAACGTGGTCGTAGAGCGGCTTCGCTGCCTCCAGGCGCAGGAACGTCATCAACACGCAGCCCGAGATCAAGAAGGCCAGCGCTGGGTCCGCCCAGGAGCGCGCCGTGCTGGCGCGCCAGCGCCTCGGCACGGCGAGCAAAGCTGCGCCCGCGATCGCCACCCACAACTCCAGGTCGGGGGCCACGTAGAAGGTTACGGGGTCCGGCACCTGACCGAGGAACAGCGCGTTGTTCAGGCTCGTCAGGTGCCGCTGCACCTGGTAAACGCCGCTGATGGCGTGATCGAGAAAGAAATGCTCCGCCATGACGCGCATCACCCAGAGCGTGGGCGCGATGGCCAGGCAGAAGCCCAGCGCAGCCAGGACACCCCTGGCCAGGATACGCCCGCTTTGCCGCCAGTGTCTGGCGAGCGCGATCAGCAAGGCAATGCCGCTCAGCCCGATGCTGTACAGGGCCGTCATGGAATGCGCGTAGAAAAGGGCGATCATCGTGCCGCAGAGCAGACCGACCCGCACGTGCCCGTGCTCGATCAGCTCCAGCAACCCCAGCAATAGCCACGGCAGCAGCATGAAGGCGGCATGCTCGGCGAAGGCGCCGCGGATCAGCCAGTCTACCGTGACGTAGTTCGTAAACGGCAGCAACAGAGCGTGTACCGTGGCCGTCCACGGGCTGGCCCCGAGGCGCAGCGCGAGTTTGCGCAGCCCGATGCAGCCCAGCATGCCGAACAGGAGCAGCGACAGCAGCTCTGCCCATTCGATGTTACCGACCAGCTCGAGCAGCAGCGTGCAGACGAGGTTCTGTAGCTTGTGATAGAGCGCGGGCATCGGGCTGCCGAAGCCGCGGTTGCCCTCGCTCCACCAGAGCGGGAGCCACTCTCCCCGCTGCCAGGCTGCCCTCAGCACCCCCGCACGCGTCGCCCACACCCACGCTTCGTGGTTCGCCGGCCAGCCCGGTTGGCTCCAGACCGGGCGGAGCGAGAGGAGCGAGGCGGCCAGCAGGGCCGAGAGCGCGGCCCAGGTGCTCGCAGAGGGCAGGCGCCGCGCGAGCAGTGCTGCCGCGCGTTGAAGCGCTTGAGAGAGAGCCTGCGGCGTGTGCGTGCGTGCGGGGGCCTCGGGCAGCACGCCGGTCTGCTCCAGGTGGGGCCCCACGGGGCTGAAGCTAGTCGGGCTCGCGCGCGGCGCAAGCGAAGATCAAATCACTGCAGCCGGTGTTGCATCGAGCGCAGCAGCGGCGCTGGCGAGCAACAGGACCCGCCTACCGGTACCCGTCGGCAGCGACGAGGCCTTCTCTGCGCCGCGCTCGCCGCGCTAGACGATGCGAGCGCGCTGTGGTCCGCGATGGCTCGGCCCGGCACAGCTCGGCCCGGGACGGCTCGGCCCAGGACCGCTGGATCCCGCTGCGCTGAGCCGCCCTGACCCCGGTAATCTTGGTGCGAAGAAGAGGACTTGAACCTCCACGTCCTTTCGGACACTAGAACCTGAATCTAGCGCGTCTGCCAATTCCGCCATCCTCGCATGGATGATCCTCCCGCCTCCTGCTCTCTGGAGATTTGGGCCCAGGGGCCCTCTGCTCCCAGAAACATTGGGTGGCAGCCCGGGGCCGTGAAGCCCCGAGCTGCAAGAGGATGCGCACATGTAACCCACTGACTTTCGGATCAGCAAGGGCTGTTTGCGCGACTTTTCCGCCATTAACCCGGCCCTGACGCCGGATGGGGGGCGAGCCCCCGCCGGGAGGGTGCGAGAGGTGGAAAAGGCAGGTCGGGTGTCAAAGAAAAGTGCCTCAGGAGCTGCACGACAGCATCGAACAGCCCGGCCGATCCCGGGCCCAGTCGGGCCGCTGCTGGGACAGCTCCTCGTGCTCGGGCTGCTCGGCATAGGGGTGCCGGAGCACCTCGAGCAAGCGGCGAAGCTTGCCGCTTTCCCCCTGCTCGACCTCGTCGATCGCGAGCTGGGCGAGGTAGTTGCGCAGGACGTATTTGGGGTTGGCGGCGTGCATGCGCTGGCGCCGCTCTGCGGGGGATAGACCGGTGTCGAGCACGCGCGCGAGGTAGCGGCGCAGCCAGGCGGCGATGGGGCGCAGCCGCTCCGGCGTGAGCTCGGCCCGCGTGTAGTAGGCACCGAGGAGCGGTGCGATGAGCTCCGCGTCCGACTTCTCGAGCCAGCCCCGCTCGGCGGGCACATCGGTGAGTTTGCGAAAGAACAGGGTCATGTCCGTTTCGACGACCTGCAGCACGCGCCAGAGTTCGTCGATGAGGCCGTCGCCGAGATCGAGCCCAAACGCCGACGGCTCGCCCGTGTCCGCCGCACTGCCGAGCTCGAGATCGGGTGCGCCGGAGCGCTCGCTCGGGGTGAAGCCCAGCTTGGCCAGCCATTGTTCGTGCAGTGTGGCCCGCAGCGTTTGCTCATATACGGCGAGTCCGGCCTCGAGCGGCGCGGGGCTGCCCACCAGCGGCACGAGCGCCTCCGCGAAGCGCACCAGATTCCAGAGGGCGACATTCGGCTGCTGCCCGTAGCGGTAGCGGCGGTGGGCGCGGTCGGTGGTGTTGGGGGTCCAGCTGGGATCGAAGTCGTCGAGCCAACCGTAGGGTCCGTAGTCGATGGTCAGGCCGAGCAGCGACATATTGTCCGTGTTCATCACGCCATGCACGAAGCCCACGCGCATCCAGTGCGCGATCATCCGCGCGCTGCGGCGCGCGACCTCCGCAAACAGGGCGGCGTAAGCGTCCGGGCCCGCTGGACCGAGCCCCTGAAAGTGCTCGCGGAGCGCGTAATCGGCCAGCGTGCGCAGAGTGGCCTGATCACCTCGTGCGGCAAAGATCTCGAAGTTGCCGAAGCGCAGGAAGGACGGTGCCATGCGGCAGATCACGGCGCCGGGCTCGGCGCGCGGGCGACCGTCGTAGAACATGTCGCGCACCACCTGGTCGCCTGTGCCGATCAGGCTGAGCGCGCGCGTCGTCGGCACGCCCAGGTGAAACATCGCCTCGCTACACAAGAACTCGCGCACACTCGAGCGGACCACGGCTCGACCGTCGGCAGTGCGGGAGTACGGGGTGGGTCCCGCGCCTTTGAGCTGCAGCTCCCAGCGCTCCCCCCGGCTGGTGCGCACCTCGCCCAGCGTGATCGCTCGCCCGTCGCCGAGTTGGCCTGCCCAATTGCCAAATTGGTGCCCGCCGTAGCAGGCTGCGTAGGGCTGCATGTCACCGAGTAGGCGGTTGCCGGAGAACACCTCCACGAACAGTGGAGACTCGCAGTCCTCGCGGGATAGCTCGATGAGCTCGGCGGCCTCCCGGCTGTACGCGAGCAGATGCGGCGCGCTGACCCGCGTGGGCTCCGTCCTGGAAAAACAGGCGCCGAGGACCTGGCGCCGCCGCGCGCTCTGTTCCGGGTCCGCGGGCAGGCTGCGCGCAAAGGTGTTGTCGAAACGCAGCTCGGACAGGGCAATCATGTGGTCGATTCTGGAACATTCGCGACGGCGGCGCGAGCAGCTTCGAACACCCCGATACCAACCCGAAACCAATTCTCTGGGACAGCGCACGGCGGCCGGTAGTGGCCGTGTTGCAGCGCCTGGTTTAGGCTCGTGATAGCCATGTTCGATCCTGCTTCCCCTCCGGTCTGGATCTTCGCCTACGGATCGCTGATCTGGCGCCCCGGCTTTTGCTACGCGGAACGAGCTCGCGGCTTCGTCCGCGGCTGGTCGCGGCGCTTCTGGCAAGGTTCGACCGATCATCGAGGTTTGCCCGGTGCACCGGGCCGCGTGCTGACGGTGACGCCGGAGGCGAGCGGGTCGTGCTGGGGCATCGCCTATCGTCTGGACGAGTGCACGCGCGACGCGACGCTGCAGGCGCTAGATGAGCGGGAACGCGGCGGTTACGAGCGCTACGTCGTGGACTTTCACTGCAACGATGGTGCGCGCAGCGGCAGCTGGCCCGCGCTCATGTACGTCGCCGGTCCGGACAACCCGAACTATCTGGGTCCGGCGCCGCTCGCCAGCATCGCCGAGCAAGTGCAGCGCGCACATGGTCCGAGCGGCAGCAACCGCGAGTACCTGCTGGAGTTGCACGCGATGTTACTGACGCTGGGCATCGAGGACGACCACATCCAGGGCCTGGCGGCCCTATTGCGGCCGTCGGCTCCGCCGCCGACGGAGCAAGCCCAAGGCGACGCCGAGGAGCGCCCCCACGTTCGCAGTGCCTGAGGGTGGGCTGCCGGAGGCAGTGGTGCCAGCCGGCGCTGCCCCTCGATGTGGCGCGAGTGCGCAGCCGCCACCATCATCGCCCGATGGAGCAAATTTGCCGCGCTGGCAGCAGTAGTCCTGGAGCTGGCTGGCCGCGCTCTCACATTTGAGGCCGTCGCAGTCGAAGCGCTGGCCGTCCACGCTGTAGTACAGCGCGGGGTCGCCGGCATCGGTCTCGGTCGGGCAGGTGTAGAACGTGGGGCACCGATCGGTACACTCATCGGGGGGCGCGGGGATGCAATCGGCCGGCACTGCTTCGGCGCCGCCCGAGCCACTCGCGCCGGCCATGCTGCTGCCGCCCGTGCCGGACCCGCCGGTACCACTGCCGCCCGTGCCGGAGCCGCCGGTGCCACTGCCGCCCGCTCCGGAACTACTGCCGCCCGTTCCGGAACCGCCCGTGCCTTGCTGGGCCGCGCTCGGCAAGCTCAGGCTGAGGCCAAGTGCGATCCATGGCAGCGCAGTCCAACGAGAGCGCGGCCACCGAGAGCCAAAAATCGCGCTGGACCGAGAGGGACGGCAACGGAGCGTCAGGCATTGCTCGAGGGGCATGGAAGGACCTTTTCTTACACCGCCACCCGGGTTCCGCAAGGCGCCCCCTGGGTTGGCTGGCGTTCTGCCGGTACAATGGGCTGGAGCGCTCGCTTCGTAGCGCATTTTTCCTCGTGGTTCTCGCTGCGTGCCCGATCATCGATCACAAAACTCGGTGATCGTTTTGTCTTCGATCTCGCATACGTGCCGCTTGCCTGCGGGCTGAACTGGGGCATGCTCGTTCGAGCAGCAATTTGTCTCCCACTCTTTCATACACGATGCCTTCGAAACAGAATGCTCCCCGTTCCGGGCGTGCCGTAGTCGTCGAGTGATGCATTCGGGATCCGACCATCAGACCATCCGTGTCGTCACTTGGAACATTCACAAGTGCGTCGGCGGCACCGATGGGCGCTACAGCCCGCAGCGCATCATCGATTGCCTGGCAGGCTACGACGCCAAGATCTTACTCTTGCAGGAAGTCGCGCGGGGCATTCCGAGGCTGCGCGGCGAGGACCAGGTCAAGATCTTGAGCGAGGGCCTGGGCATGCACGCGGCGTTTCATCCCGAGCATTGCTTCAAGGCGGGCTACTACGGCAACCTGATCCTGTCGGCGTTCCCCCTCTCGCACGTCGAGCACATCGATCTCACCATCGGTTGGCGCAAGGTGCGAGGGGCGATCCAGGGTCACGTGCGCATCCCCATCGGCGAGCACCGACGCACGGTGGTAGTGCACAACCTGCACCTCGGTTTGGCCGGCAGCGAACGGGCGCAACAACTCGCGCGCTTTGTCGAGTGCGATAGCTTCAACCATCTGCACGCCAGCACGCCGCTGATTGTCGCCGGAGACCTCAACGATCTGTGGGGCAGTCTGGGGCCGCGCTTTCTCGCGCCGCAACGGCTGGAGCGCGCGGGCACACTGCGCAATACTTTCCCGGCCGCCCTGCCCTTGCGCCCGCTCGACGGCATGTTCTTCCGTGGCTCGGTGCGGCTGCGCCACTTCGAAGTGGGCTCCACGCGTCTGGCCAAGACCGCCTCCGACCATCGACCGTTGATCGCCGATTTCGAGATCAGCCGCGGCTGAGAAGCGTGGGGCCCCGGCGCCCCCCGCGTTTTGCCGCACGCTCACTCTTCGCGCAGAATGCTGAGCGGTGGGCTGCTCGAGACGCGGCGGCCCACGAGCAGCCCGACCAGCGTGTTGAGCAGCAACGCGCCCAGCGCCAGCGAGGCCAGGGCCGCATAGGGCACCACGGCAGCCGTCTCGAAGAGCCTCGGCACTGCGGCGCGCCCGATGACTTCGGCCAACATCCAGCCCGACAGCGTGCCCAGTACGGCCAGCGCCGCATACTCCGCGCCCAGGATGCGGCGCAGATCCGCGCGTGATGCCCCGAGTACCTTGAACAGCATGGCTTCGCGCTGCCGCAGGTGACGCCCCGCTGCTACCGCGCCCGCCAGGATGATTGCCCCGACCAGCACGCCGAGGGCGCCGAGTGCCGTCAGTACCTTCGACACCCGCGACAGGATCAGCAGCACGGTCTCCGCCGCTTCGGTCGCATCCACGACGGTCAGGTTGGGGTGGCGATCGACGAGCCGGGCCTGCAGCGCCTGGCGGGCCTCTGCCGTCGCCAGGCGCAGGGAGGCGACGAACATCTTGGGCGCCGCCTCGATCTCACCCGGCGAGAGCAAGATCATGGCGTTGGGCCGCAGCGCTTGCCAGCGGATGTCGCGGAAGCTGGTCACGCGCGCGCTCAGGCCGAGCCCACCGATGTCCAGACCGAGCGTGTCGCCCAACTCGACGCCGAGGCCCTGGGCCATGCCGCTGTCGAGCGAGACCTCTTGCCTCTCGGGGCGGCCCGACCAGAACGTGCCCCGGGTGAGCGTCTCGGACGCCAGGAGGTCGCTGCGGTAGGAGACGAAGTATTCGCGCGTGCGCATGCGATCTTCCCAGCTGCGCTCGACTTCGTTGCGGGTCACCCGGCTCTGGTCCACGGGGCGCTCGTTGATGCTGGCGATCCGCGCCGAGATCATCGGACTGAACACCAGCTCCTCGGCGCCGCTCGCCGCCAGTTCCGCCGCGACGTCGCCCTGCTGTTCGGGCTGGATGTCGATCACAAACAGGTTTGGCAGCTCCGTTCGTTCTTCGATCGCGAGCATCCCTTCGAGCGAACGCTGGAAGATGAGCAATGTCCCGAGCAGCACGAAGCCGAGGCCGAGCGCCACGATCACGGCACTGGTCTGATTGCCGGGGCGCTCCAGGTTAGCCACCCCTTGCCGCAGATGAAAGCTCGGCAGGTTCGGGCCGAGGCGGCGCGCCACGCGAGCGATGCCGTAGGCCAGCGCAAACAGCACCAGCAAGGCGGCAGCGATGGACACGGTAAAAATCACCGCCACCCGCGTCGAATCGGTCTCGGCGACGGACAGCACGAAGACGGCAGAGAGCGCGGCGCCGAGCGCCAGGAGCCCGGCTCGGCGCGAGCTGCCGAGCGGGCCCAGGGCGGTCCCCGCCCGACCGAGAACGCGCAGCGGCGAGGCGGCCGCCGTGCGAAAGATGGGCAAGAGCGTGAAGGCAAACGTGGCCACCACGCCGGTCGCGGCCCCGTGCAGAGCGGCGCTCAGGCTCGGGCGCAAGCTGAGCTCCGCCGGCAGAAGCTGCGCGCCGAGTTGCTCGGAGACGCCCGCGAAGAGCAGCGGCAGAAACGCGCCCAACAGGGCGCCGAGCGCGCTGCCGAGCCCCGCCACCCCCAAGGCCAGCGCGCTGTACACCCAGAAGAGATCGCGCGAGGTCGCCCCCAGGCAGCGCAGAATGGCAGCGTGGTCCAGCTTGCTGCGCATGAAGGCGTGCATCGCAGAGCCGATGCCGAGTGCGCCCAGGAACAACGTGACCAGCCCGACCACGGTCATGAACCCGGAGATGCGCGTCAGAAAGCGCCGCACGTTGGCGGCGGATTCACGCGAGGTGCGCAGCGTGAGGTGCTCCCCGAGGGCCGCGTCCCAGTGTTGATCTTTCCACGCCTCCGCCGCGATCTCGGGCGGCAGGGCAAAGAGCTGCTCGTATTGAATGCGGCTTCCCGTCACGAGCAGACCGGTGGCAGACACGAAGCGTTCGTGCAAAAACACGTACGGCGCCATGGAAAACTCGGCGGCGGGGCTGCCGGGTGCCTTGACGATCTCGCCGAGCACGACAGCATCCAACTGGCCGAGGCGCACCCGATCGCCAACGCTGAGGCCGAGGCTGCGGGCCACTGCCGGATCGACGAGCACCGACGGCTGCTCGCCGAGCCGAGCAAATTGCTCCGCCGGCACGCTCGCGATGCTGCCGTAGAACGGAAAGCCATCGCCGATCGCGCGGGCGCGGATCAGCTGGGTGGCTCGGGCGCCCGGCTTGTCCGTGGCGCGAGCCAGCATCGAGTAAAACCTCACCGACGAGGCGGCGCGCGCTCCTTGCGCGACGAGGCCTCGTGCGAGCTCCGCGGCGGTGCCGCGGTCGAGCGGCTCCGATCCTTGCAGCAGCAGATCCGCCCCCAGCAGGCGCTGGCCCTGCTCTTCGATGCTGGAGCGCAGACCGACGGTGAGCGTGCGGATCGCCGTGATCGCCATCACGCCGAGCGAGATCGAGAGCATGCAGAACGCGAGTGTGCCGCGCGCGCGCCGCGTCTCGGCGCGCGCCAGGTGCAGCACCGTACGCAGCGGGATCACGCGGGAACGTGCTCCGGGCGCCGCTCGATCACCCGCTCGATGCGGCCATGGCGCATGCAGATCTCCCGGCCTGCACGCGCCGCCAGCTCCGTATTGTGCGTGACCATGACCAGCGTCGACTCCGCACGCGTCTCGAGCAAGAGCTCGAGCACGCGCTCGCCGGCGGCGGCATCCAGATTGCCGGTGGGCTCGTCCGCCAGGAGCACCGTGGGCCGAGTGATGGTGGCGCGGGCGAGGGCCACGCGCTGCATCTCTCCGCCCGAGAGCTGAGAGGGATAGTGGCGGGCGCGATCGGCCAGCCCCACGCGTTCCAGGAGCTCGGAGGCCCGCCGAACCAGCGCCGCGTCGCCGAGCAACTCGGCCGGCACCCGCACGTTCTCGAGCGCGGTCAAGGTCGGAATGAGCTGAAAGGTCTGGAAGACGAAGCCGATGCGGCGGCCGCGGAACGCGGACAAAGCGTCCTCGCTCAGGGCCGTGATGGTGGTGCCGTCGATGACCACCTCCCCGCGGGTGGGGCGGTCGAGTCCGGCCATCAAGCCCAGCAGCGTCGACTTGCCGCTGCCCGAGGGCCCCGTGATGGCCACGAACTCGTGCGGCTCGATCGACAGGTCCACGCCGTCCAGCACGGTCAGGGCCTGTTTGCCGTCCCGGTAGTCTCGACCCAGCCCGCGTACCTCGATTCGGCCGCTCATGTGCTAGTTGAGCCGTTGCCGCTCGAGTGAAGATGCCCCAGGTAAGGGAAACCAGTGAAGATGTGGATGACGCGCCGGAGGCTGCTGCTCGCCGGCGCCGGGTTGATGGTACTCGGCATGCTCGTGGTTGGCCTCATCATGGGCCTCGCCTGCTCGGCTGCCAAGCCCTCCGCGCGCCCAAATGCTGCCGCTACACCCTTCTTTACGGGACTGCCGCGTGTGCTCAACATGGCGCACCGCGGAGCCTCGCGGCAGGCGCCCGAGCACTCCCTGGCTGCGTATGAACTGGCGCTGGCACAGGGCGCCGACGTGCTGGAGCTCGATCTGCGAGCCACGCGGGATGGGGTGCTGGTGGTGGCCCACGATGCCAGCCTGGAGCGCACGCTGGGCATGGCGAAGCGCTGGGACGAGCTGTCCTGGGACGAGGTCGAGGCCGTGGCGGGCGAGCGAGCCCCGCAGCGCCTCCTTGACGTGCTGGCTCGCTTTCCCGCTGTCCGCTTCAACCTGGAGCTGAAGGACGAGAAACCCGAGGTGGCCCGAGCGCTGGCCGAGTTGCTCGCCGAGCGCGGTGCCCAGGGGCGGGTGCTCGTTGCCAGTACTCACACCCAGATGCTGCTCGAGTTTCGCCGCGCGAGCCAGGGCGCCGTCGCCACCTCTGCGGCCACGCGCGAGGCGCTCCACTTCTACGTCTGCTATCTGCTCGGCAGAAGCTGCGAGACGCCCTACGTGGCGCTGCAGCTGCCCCCGCTCAGCTTGCTCGGCATCACCCGGCCCGCGTTCATCGAGCATGCGCACCGCGTCGGACTCGCCGTGCACTTCTGGACGATCGACGAGCCGTCCCAGCAGCGCGCGCTGATCGATGCCGGAGCCGACGGCATCATGACCAACCGACCCGATCGACTCGCCCAGTCGCTCGCCGCGACTCGGCCCGCGGCGCCGAGCAGCGCGGCGGCAGACGCGCCGGCGATCGTGTTTCTGGGAGACAGCCTCACGGCAGGCCTCGGCTTGCCCGAGAGCGATGCGCTGCCGGCGCTGATCCAGCGCCGCCTGGATGCGGCGGGGCTGCGCTATCGGGCGATCAACGCGGGTCGCTCGGGAGACACCACGGCGGGTGGGCTGAGTCGACTCGCCTGGTACTTTCGCGATGGCGTGCAGCTGCAGGCGCTCGTGATTGGGCTCGGCTCCAACGATGCGATGCGGGGCCTCTCGCTGGATGCCCTCGCGGACAATCTCACGCAGATCATTCAGCGCACTCGCCAGCAACGACCGGACGCCAAGATTTTTCTGTGGGCGCTCGAGACCTTTCCCAATCTGGGCCCGGAGTACGCGCGCGACTACGCCGCCGTGTTTCCGCGCGTAGCCGAGCGCGAGCAGGTGACGTTGATCCCGTTTCCGCTCTCCGATGTCGTGGGCAGGCCCGAGCTCAACCAGAGTGATGGCATTCACCCGACGTCTGCCGGCACGGAACGAGTCGCGGCGCGGATCTGGGCCGCGCTCGAACCGGCACTCCGTTAACGGAGAGCAGCCCGCAGCAGAGCTCGAGAGGTCGGGCGTGCCAGCCGAGTGAACTCGGAGTGAATACTAGCGCCGACGCGGCAAGTTTTCGAACGCGACAAGGAACTGTCGCAAAGTCAGCGCCTAATGCTCTTCCAAGCCAAATGCATGACGCTTGGGAACCGCTGATCACTGGGTTGCTTGCAGTCTCTCTCGTCGGCCTGTGCGTGAGCACGGTGTGCCACGTACTGGTCTGGTGCGTGGTGCGGCACCGCCCGAAGGATACTCCGAGCGAGGATTCCGTCACGATCTTGCGCCCGCTGTGCGGCGTGGACCAGAGCCTGGCCGAAAATCTCGAGGCGTGCACACGGCAGAGCCATCGCCCGCTCAACATGGTGCTCGGCGTGGCCGACCCCGACGACGCCGCCCTACCCGTGGCGCTGCGTTTCCGCCGGCAGCACTCGCAGATCCCGATCCGGGTCAGCGTGGGCGAAGACGAGAGCCTGGAGAACCCCAAGGTGGCGCTCTTGGAGCGGATGAACGCGCACAGCGATGGGCAGTGGATCGTCGTCTCCGATTCGAACGTGCGGGTCGGCGACGACTATGTGCGCGATGCTTTGTCCCATGCGGCGCCCGACGTGGGCTTGATCACACACCTGGTCGCGGGCTGCGGCGGACGCTCGTTTGCGGCCTTCGCCGAGAACTTGCAGCTCAATTGCTTCGTGGCACCCGCGATGTGTGGTGTGCGCTTTCTGGTGGGGCGGATCTGCGTGATCGGCAAATCGATGTTCCTGCGGCGCGAGGCCCTGGAGCAGATCGGCGGCTTCCAGTCGGCGGGGCACGTGCTGGCCGAGGACTACATGCTCGGTCAGGCTGTCCAGCACGCCGGCTATCGCGTGGTGACGGCGGCGCTGCCGGTTCCGGCGTGGCATGAGGGCTGGACGCTCGGACGCTTCATCAGCCGTCACCTGCGCTGGGCCGTGATGCGGCGCTCCGTGTCGCGCAGCGCCTACCTGGTGGAGCTCTTGCTCACTCCCGGGCCGCTCTTGATGTTGCTGCTCGTGCTCGGAAGTTGGTTGCCGCCGATGGGCGTGAGCCAGCCCTGGCTGGCCGGCGCTCTCGGAGGCGAGCAGTTGCTGGGCGCGGTGACCTTCGCTCGCATGACGGGGCGCCGGGTACCGGTGCTCGCCTTGCTCATCAACCCGGTACGCCAGTGGCTCACGCTGGGCATCTGGGTGCTCGGTTGGTTTGTAGAGACGGTGGAGTGGCGGGGCACGGCCTATCGGGTGGGCGCGGGTAGCCTGCTCCGGCCGGCAGCGTCCCCCGCCCTGCCCGCGAGGATTGTCGATGAAGCCTAGTTCAGCTGCTCCTGTCGTTGCCGGCGTCACCATGGGCTACGGCCATCTGCGCGCCGCCTATCCCTTGGCAGAGCAGCTCGGCGTGGAGGTCGTCGCCGCTGACGAGCCGCCCCTGGCGCTGCCCAAGGAGGTCGCGCTCTGGGGCTGGGTGCGGCGCATGCACGAGATGTTGTCCAAGCCCATGCCGGCACTTGGTCCGTTGGACAAGCCGGCGCGGGGACTGATGGACGCCCTGACCATGATACCGCCGCTGCACGAGCGCCGGGATCACAAGAGCCCCACCTGGTCGGTGCGCCTCTTGGACCGCTTGATCCACCATGGCCTGGGGCTCGGGCTCGTCGAGCACCTGCGGCACTCGAAGGCCCCGCTCGTGACCACCTTCTACGCCACCGCGGTGATCGCCGATCGCGCCGGGATCGAGCGCGTCTACTGCGTGGTGACCGACGCCGACTGCAATCGGGTCTGGGCGCCGCTCGATGCCACGCGCACCCGCATCCAGTACTTTGCACCGAGTCCGCGCGTCGTGCGCCGCTTGCGTTCCTTTGGGGTGCCGGAGCGCAACATCTCGCTCACCGGCTTTCCCTTGCCGACGCTCCTCACGCAAGCCTCCGATACCAGTTCCCCGGAGCAGCGGCTGGCGGAGCGCATCGCGCGGCTGGATCCACGCGGCGTATTTCGCGGCCTGTACGGCCCCGAGCTCGCGCTATTGCTCGGCAACGGCGGGCGCGAGCTTCGCCCCAAGGCGCAGGGCCCGGTACACCTGATGTTTGCCGTGGGCGGCGCCGGAGCTCAAGCGGAGCTGGTCAACGAATTTCTGCCCTCTTTGCGCGGCATGATTCTGGGCGGGCAGCTGCGCTTGCAGCTCGTGGCGGGCACTCGCCCCGAGGTGCGGCGCTGTTTTGTCGACGCCGTCACCCGCTGCGGCCTGGAGCAAGCCCTCGAGCGCGAGATCTTCATCATCGAGGGCGCCGATTTCGAGTCGTACTATGCGGCCTTCAATCGCGCACTCTTGCGCACGGATGTGCTCTGGACCAAGCCGAGCGAGCTCAGCTTCTACCCGGCCCTCGGCTACGCTTGCATCCTGTCCCGCCCGGTGGGCTCCCACGAACGCTACAACCGGCGTTGGCTGCGCGAGCACGGCGTGGGTCTGAAGCAGCAAAGCCTCGATCATGCCCAGGGCTGGCTCGAGGAATGGCTGGAGGACGGCACGCTCGCCGGTGCCGCCTGGTCAGGTTTCGCTCGTCTGCCCAAACACGGGACGGAGCAGATCGTGGGGCGCGTGCGCGCGGATCTCGAAGCGCGCGAGGAGCTTGCGCCGAACGTAGCGTCTTTGCCTCGCAAGCAGGCGCCCTAACCCGAGGTTACCAGCCACAAAAGACCGAGGGGACCGAGTGCTCCGGTCCCCTCGTGGTACGGGTCAAGTGAGGACTGACCCAACCTATTTCAACTCCCCTGCTGACCCGGCGCCTCGGCACCGGATTCAAGCGCTGGCTGGTTCCTCTGCCTTGGCGAAGATCTTCTTCGCCTTGTCGACGAGGCCACCGCCTTTGACCTCTACCTTTCGGGCGCTCGCGGTCTGCACCTTCGGGATGGTGACGGTGAGCACGCCGTTGTCGACACGGGCGTCGATGTTTTCGACGTTGGTGCCTTTGGGCAAGACGAAGGAGCGAGAGAAGCTGCCGTAGTTGCGTTCCACGCGGCGATAACCGTCGCGCTGCTCCTGGCTCTCGTGCTTGCGTTCACCGCGCAGCGTGAGCACGTCGTTTTCTACCTGTACGTCAATTTCGTTCGGCAGAATGCCGGGGATCTCGGCGTGCAACAGGTAGGCATTGTCTTGTTCGACGACATCCACCGCGGGCGAGAAGCTCGCCGCCTGCCGAGCCAGCGGGCTGCCGAAGAAGGAACTCCACTCCCGGTCGGCAAGGCCGAGATCGTCGCGAAACAGGTTGGTGAACGGACGGTACAAGGTGAGCATGTTTGATTCTCCTGGTGGCGGCGTTCGGCGGATCCGTAGTGGCTGGACCAGATGCCCAGAGCTAGGAAATGCACCGACGACGCCTGAATAGGGTTGGTCGTGAAGGGCCTGAGGAGGCGCCGTTCCCTCGCGCCAGCCCCCGGGAACCGGAGACAGGCCGCTTCGATCCGCCTCGAAAGACCGCCGATTTACCTCGGCCCAGACAAGATGTGTCGCGGCCCCAGGGGCGCAAGGGGCAAAAATTAACTGCCGACTACAGGCCCAGGGCACTCAGATCGAGCTGGGCCGCCCGGATGGGTGGGCACCAGAAATACGCCGTGGACACCGGGCGACTGTACTGAAAGAGGGCGTCCTGAATGCCGTCCTCGGAACCCAGCATGCGGCGCAGGATCGCTTCGAACGCGTCGAAGGAGTGCCCAAATGCCAGGAACGCCAGGCCCGCGGCTTCTCCCTCCGTCCACGGCATCGAGCGCCGCAGCAGGAAGGCGGCAGGCTCGTAGCTCTCCTGCGCCGAGCGCTTGACGTGCGCCGATACGGGCGCGTCGTCGAGCTCTTCGTTGTCCCGGCGGCGGCGCCCCATCAGCGCGTCTTGTCGCTCGGGGGAGAAGCCCTCGAAGCGTTTCAGGTCGTGCACCCACACCTGCAGTGCCGCGAAGCTGCCCCCGTCGAGCCCTGGACCCTGGCCGACCGCCATGGCAGCGGCGACGGCCAGCTCCCCCTTCGGGTTTTCGGTGCCATCCTCATAGCCCGTCAGATCGCGCCCGCCGGCGTATAGAAATGTGTCGCGTATGCCCTGCAGCTGATAGCTGGGGCCGAGCAACTCTGTGAGCTGACGGCCTGCCTGCAACAGCACACCCGGGTCCTCGCCGCGGAGCCAGCACCAGAGGGCCGCTGGGGTGACCGGTACGCTCAGGCCCGCGGCCGCCAGCGTGGGCGGCTCGTGCAACCCGGGTACGTGGACGCCCAGCTTCGAAATGGTGCTCGGGCCCAGGCCGACCACGATCTCGGCGCCGAGGTTGAGCTCCGCCAGGCGCGCGAGCTCGGGCCTGGGATCGGCCTCGGGCCGAAGCAGGAACGTGAGGTGACGAGCCGCCCTGGGCGGAGGCAGGAGAATTCCGGGTTGCAGCGTGGACATGGGTGCGAGCTCGCTCGAGAGGGGCCGACGCTAGCAGATGCGCGCGCTCTGCAAAGAGCCGTTCGAGAGGCGGGGCGCCGTGTTTCCGAAGGCCTCCGGAGAGGTGCTTCGGATTCGAACCGGGACCGAACGGCTTCGACAATGCTGCCGGGAGTTTGCCGCGATCACCTTTCCTCCGATGTACGGCATTGGGCTGAAACTCGCGTTCAAGACCGGGGCGGATAGACCGTTCTGGGAGTCGGTGTCTGCCCTTCCTCGAGTCCTGCCGCTCGTCCTGGCGCTGGCCGGCTGCAGCAAGCTGTTCGGCCAGAAGCCCCCGCCGCAGGCGCCTCCCGCCCCCCTGGCCACCCCGACCGAGGCGGCGAAGGAGGCTGGCCACGAGCCTGTCGCGACGGCTCACAAGGAAGAAGCGGAGCAGGCTGCCCGCTACGGCGTCCCCTTCGCCTGGGAGACCTCGCCGAATGAACCGCTGGCCAAGGCGCGCGGCTTTCTGGGGGAGGTGTTGCGCGCCAATCAGGCGAACGTGGCGCTCGGCCGTCCGCACTTTGCGCCCTTTGCCGATGGTCAGACGCCGCGCGCCACGGTGCTCAGTTGCGCGGACTCGCGCGTGCAGGCGAGCGCCTGGGATCAGTCGCCCGAGAACGACGACTTTAGCGTGCGCAACATCGGCAATCAGCTGGGCCTTGCGCTCGGTTCGGTCGAGTACGGCGTCGAGCACCTGCACACCCCGCTGTTGCTGATCGTGGGACACACCGGCTGCGGTGCGGTGAAGGCCGCCCTCGGCAAACCGGACGGGCTGAGCGCGCCGATCCAGGCGGAGCTCGCCGGGCTGAAGTTGCCTCCGCCCCGCAAGGGTGCGAGCGCGGAACAGCTCTGGACGGAGGGCGTGATTGCCAACGTCAACGCGCAGGTCGCGGCGGCTACCCAGCACTTCGCGTCGTTCGTGCACTCGGGCGAGCTGACGGTGGTGGGCGTCGTGTACGATTTCCGGAACGAGCTCGGCAAAGGCTTCGGCAAGCTGCAGTTCGTCAACGTGAACACCAACACGGATCAGGCCCGGGTGGACGCGTTCCTGCGCGCAGTGCAGAGCGCTGGCGCACCCGCAACCGCTGCCGGGCTCGCGCCGGCGCCGGGGAGCGCGCGGGCGCCCGCCGCCGGGAGTGCGCGGGCGCCGGCTGCCGCTGGCAGCGTCGTCAATGCGGCGGGCGTGCCGAGCGAGGTGATGGAAGAGCGCATCAAGAAGATCATCGAGCGCGCGCAGCGCGCGCTGCCCGGGCCCAGGCCGGTCGCGACCGTCACGACCGTCCCGGGCGAGCACGCAACGGAGCCGGCGCACGCGCCCGCGGCGCACGGACAGGCGCCAGCGCCGGCGCACGGGCACTAGCGTCCCGCACGCGGCACGGCCGGAGCGGGACGCCGCGCTACACGGCCTCAGTGCGCGGCGGTGTTGAGGGTGTCGACGCTGGGTGCGGTGGCGTCCGGCGTAGGTTTCACCGTGACGTTCGTGTACTGACTCTGGCCGTGCGCCAGCGCGTCCACGTTGACCAGGGCGACCTGGACGGTCGAGCCTGTGTGCTGCGCGGTGTAGAGCAGCAGATTGTCGTGGAAGGCGAAAGCGCGCAGGTGCGTCGGCGACTCGAAGGGTAGCTTTTCCGTGAGCGTCGACCACTGATTGGTCGCAGGCTCGTACACCTCGATCGCGGAGGTCGGCTCACGCGCGCCGTCTTTGCCCGCGAGCGTGCCACCCACCAGGTACAGCTTGTCGTGCAGGGCGACCATCTCACCGCCGAGGCGATGGGCGCGCGGACAGGCCATGTCCTGGCTCTGCTTCTTTTCGAAGTCGATCACCTCGCAGCTGGTGACGGGCTGGAAGTCCTCGCGGATGCCACCGGTCAGAAAGTAGCGGCTGCCGATCTGTGCGCCGGCGAAGGCGCGGCGCTTCTCGCGCAGGTCAAAACCCGCCTCCGCAAAGCCCTGCGACGGCTCGCGCAGATCCATGCGCAGCACGGCCGTGGGATGGCGGAACTGGTCTTTTTCCTTGCGCGAGTCGTCGTAGTCGAGCCCGCCGAGCACCCAGACGGCCCCACCCCACTCGCCGAGTCCGAACTGGCTGCGTGCGGAGGGCAGACCCTTGGCGAGCTTGGCCCACTTGGCGGTGCCGAGATCGTAGCTGTAGACGTCGGCCTGGGTCGTCGCTCGGTCCTTGGCAAAGCCGAAGCCGCCGACGACGTAGCCCACACGGTGCTCTTCGTCGCCGACCACCACCGTCTGCATCGATTGGCGAGCGGCGGGGAAGGCGTCGACCGGCTTCCAGTCGAGCGCGCCCAGATCGAGGCGCAGCGCCTTGTCGACGAAGTTCTTCTGCTCGAAGTCGTGCTGCTCCAGGCTGTTGTTGCCGCCGAAGGCATACAGTTGCTGGCCCTCGCGGAACATGCCCTGCCGATTCTTGGCGGGGCTCTGCGCCTCCAGCGTCCAGACGATGCCGGCCGAGGGCTGGTCCGCCGACACGCGCTCGATGTGCCGCAGGCGCCCGCCGCGGTCCTGCCCGGGCACGCCGCCCACTACCCACAGCCCGTCGTCGCCGGCCACGAGTTGGTGGAACATGCGCGGGAACTCGAGTTTGCCCGCGACATCCCAGCGCTGGCCGTCGCTCGCCAGGCGGTAGACCTTGCCGTCGCCGCCATTGGCGAACAGTTGACCACCCCACACGCCGGCGGTCGGCGTCATATTTTCGTCCGGCAGCGCGGGCCCCGGGGTCCAGGCGCCCGTGGCGGGATCGCCCACCCAGACCGCGGGCGAGGAGCCCTCCGGAGTGAGGCCGGCGGTGACGTACAGCTTGCCGTTGTAGGCTGCGGCGCCCATGGCGCGGGTCTTGAACGGCACCGGTGTGCTCTTCCACTCGCAGTTCGGTTGGCTCAGATCACAGCTGACCAGCGTGTCCGCCCAGGTCGAGTCGAATGAGCCGCCCGCGAGCGCCCAGCCGCCGATCACATACAGCGTGTGGCCCTGCACCACGGCCTGATGCGAGGAGCGCGGCGTCGGCAAGTTGGTCATCGGCGTCCAGGTCTTTGCCACCGGATCGAAGCGGGCGACCTCGTTCACCGACTGCAGGTCTTCCTTCTCGCCCTTGGAGTTCGTCGCGTGCATGCCGCCGACGCGGTACAGGTACTTGCCGTCATTCACCAGGATCACGCTCTGCAGCGCGCCGGCGCTCGGCAGCTGCTCCCAGACGCCGGTGGCGATGTCGAGACGCAGGAACTCGGCGCTCTGAAACTCCTTGGAATAGTCGTGGGGCTGCCCGAAGTAGCCGCCGATCACGTACAGCGAGCCCCCCAGGCGCGACACGCCCATGGTGGTGAGGCCGCGCGGCATCATGCCCTTCACCTCGCTCGTGAGCGGGCCCGTGGCGTTCGGCGCAGCCTCTGCGGCACCGCCGTTGGCGACATCGGCGGCAGAGGCCGGTGGCGACCCGGACGGAGTACAGCTCGAACCCAGCAACAGCGCTCCGAGGGCGCACAGGCTGGTGGCAGTGAAACTATTCCAGGATCGGGTCATGCGGGCTCCTTCCCAGAGCGAAGCTGGGATGCAAATCAGGCCCGTCGTTCTATCCCACATCCCCTCGCAATGAAAATGCAAATCAATCTCGCTAAGAGTTTCCAGTGAGGGAGCAGATGTGTCCTGGTTCCGGCACTTTAGCGGGTCCGGCGGGAGTAGCGCCGAACGGCGTCCAACGCTGGCGGCGAGCCCTCCAGCGGCTCCGCACACCAGCTGGGACAGATCTCCCCAGCGCACGCGGCCGAGACGGCGAGCCCGCCCTTTCCGCGGCTCTCCGGCGTCTGCAAGAGAGGTGGGCTCGCGTTCGGGGCGGCCCCGTTCCAGGATGCGGGTAGTGGATGCGCCTTCCAAGTTCACGACGGAGACGCGAGACGTCCTGCGAGCGGCTGGCCCGCCCCGGAGCAAAGGTCGCCGCTGGCGTTGGCTCGCTGTCGGAGTCGTAGGGAGCCTGCTCGTGACCGGCAGCGTGCTGGCCTGGCAGCGGGCGCGCGCACCGAAGCCGACGACCTTCGTCACCGCGCCGTTGACCAAGGGCGAGCTGGTGCAGACGGTCACCGCAGTGGGCACGCTCGCACCGGTGGACGCGGTCGACCTGGGCGCCGAGGTCACGGGCAGACTGGTACGGGTGCTCGTCGACGTCAACGATCACGTGGAAGCGGGCCAGGTGATGGCGGAGATCGATCCCGAGCAGCTCGAGGCCCGGGTGCGCCAGAGTCAGGCCCAGCTGCAGAGCGCCAACGCCAGTCAGGTGAGCGCGCGGGTCAGCCTGAAGGAGGCGCAGGTCAAGGCCGAGCGTACGGCAGAGCTGTTCGCGCAGAACCTGGTCACGGGGGATGAGAACGACACGGCGCGGGCCGCGCTCGATCGCGCGCAGGCCAACCTGTCCGTCGCCACGGCGCAGACCATCGTGGCGGGGGCGGACTTGAGCAGCGCCCGCTCGCAGCTGGCGCGCGCCGTGATCCGGGCACCGATCGCGGGCATCGTGCTGTCGCGGGCGATCGAGCCGGGCCAGACGGTGACGGCGGGCTTTCAGACGCCCGTCCTGTTCACGTTGGCACGTGACCTGAGCAAGCTCGAGCTGTCGGTCGAGGTCGACGAGGCGGACATCGCCAAGGTGCAGGAGGGTCAGACCGCGAGCTTCGTGGTGGACGCCTATCCGGGGCGCACGTTTGCCTCGCGCGTGCTCAAGCTGCACAACCTGCCGAAAGCCGGCATCACCGTCGTGACGTATACGGCGCTCCTGGCGGTCGACAACGAGGACCGTTCGCTGCGTCCCGGCATGACGGCGACGGCGGCGGTCGTCACCGATCGTCTGAGCGACGTGTGGTTGGTGGACAACGCTGCCCTGCGCTTTGAGCCCCCGCGACCCGCTGCGGCTCGGCGAGGATTCCTGCCGATTCCCGGTTTCGGCGCCGGCGGACCTCCCGGCGGCGGGCGCGCGGGGGGCGCAGCGCGCGGCGCTGCCGGTCCGCCCGGCGCGGGCGCAGAGTCGGGCGACCGCATTTTTCTCGCCGATGCTGCCGGCGTACCGCGGCGCCTGCCGGTGCAGGTGCTGGCCACGGACGGCACCCGGAGCGCGGTGGCGCCGCGCGCGGACGCTGCGCGTGCTGCCGGGCGCCGTCCCCACCCCGGAGCGGGCGGGCCCACGCGGCCTGCCGCCGTGGACGGCGCCGAGCCGCGGCCGCCGGGAGGGGATGGTGCCGAGGCCCCCCCCGCGGACGGCGGCGAGGGCCCGGCCCTCGAACTGGGCGCGGCGGTGATCGTCGACGTCGCCGTGGCAGGGCCGTCGTGACCGAGCCGGCCCTCTCCCCTTCTGTGAGCTCGACGCCGGCCGTCGTCGAATTTCGCCAGCTGTGCAAGGTCTACGGCATGGGCGACGCCGAGGTGCGCGCGCTCGACGGCGTGGATCTGCGCATCGAGCGCGGGCAGTTCGTGGCCATCATGGGCGCCAGCGGCTCCGGCAAGTCCACCGCGATGAACGTGATCGGCTGCCTGGATACCCCCAGCTCCGGGGACTATCTGTTCTCGGGCGTGAGCGTCGGGGGCCTGGATCCGGATCAGCGAGCCCGGCTGCGGCGCCACTACATCGGCTTCATCTTTCAGGGCTTCAACCTGCTCGCCAAGACCAGCGCTATCGAAAATGTCGAGCTGCCGCTCGTGTATCGGCGCGTCCCCAAGCGTGAGCGTACGGAGCGCGCCCGCATCGCGCTCGAGTCCGTCGGGCTCGGCGCTCGCCTGCGGCACGCACCGAGCGAGCTGTCGGGTGGGCAGCAGCAACGCGTCGCGATCGCCCGAGCGCTGGTGACCGAACCGGCGCTGCTCCTCGCGGATGAACCCACCGGCAACCTGGATTCGACCACCAAGCGCGAGATCATGCAGCTGTTGATCCGGCTCAACACCGAGCGAGGCATCAGCATTGCCATGGTCACGCACGAGCCGGACATGGCCGAGTACGCGGGGCGCGTGATCCAGTTTCGAGACGGGCGAGTGCTGAGCGAGGGGACGCCCGCATGATCCTGGCCACGCTGCTGATGGCACTGCGCGAGTTGCGCCGCAATACCTTGCGCTCGCTCTTGACGATGCTGGGCATCGTGATCGGCGTGTCCGCGGTGATCGCGCTCGTGAACATTGGCGAGGGAGCCACGGCGCGCGTCAAGGCGGACATCGGCAAGCTGGGGGACAATCTCTTGATCGTGCGGCCCGGCGCTGGCCGGCGCAGCATGAGCTTCACCCCTGCCCCACCGTTCAAGCTGGCCGATGCCGAGGCCATCGGGCGCGAGGTCAGTGGTGTGAGTGAGGTCGCGCCCACCGCCGGTTCCCAGCAGCTCGTGGTCTGGGGCAATCAGAACCGGCAGACCACGATCATGGGCGTCAACAACGCCTACCTCGACGTGCGGGGCTATGCCCTGGACCAGGGCCGGCGCTTTGCCGCCTCGGAGCTCTCCGCCGGTGGCGCCGCCTGCCTGCTCGGAGCGACGGTGAAAAACACGCTCTTCGGTCAGCGCGACGCGCTCGGGCAGTCGCTGCGCGTGGGCAAGATCAGCTGCCTGGTGGTGGGCGTATTGGTGGCCAAGGGTGAATCTGGCATCGGTCAGGATCAGGACGACATGGTGCTGATGCCCCTGCGCACGGTGCAACGGCGTCTGCTCGGCACGAACGACGTGTCGACGGTATTTCTCTCCGCGCGGAAGGATCGCTCGACGCAGTCGGTGGGGCAGCAGACTGAAGCCCTGCTGCGCCAGCGTCGCGGTATCCAGCCCGGCCAAGAGAGCGATTTTTCGGTGCGCGATATGCAGGAGGTGGCCGACACCATGAGTCAGGCCACGGGCACGCTGACCGCGCTGCTCGGCGCGATCGCTGCCGTGAGCCTGCTGGTGGGCGGCATCGGGATCATGAACATCATGCTCGTCAACGTCACCGAGCGCACGCGCGAGATTGGCGTGCGTCTGGCCATCGGGGCACTCGCGAGCGATGTACTCTTTCAGTTCTTGCTCGAGGCGGTGGTGCTCTCGGCGTTCGGCGGCGTGCTCGGCATTGGCCTCGGGCTCGGCCTGTCCTGGTCGGTCACGCGCGCGCTAGACGTCCCGTTCTTGATCCAGCCGCCGATCCTGCTCTTGGCGTTTGGTTTCTCGGCGGCGGTGGGGGTGCTCTTCGGGTTTCTGCCCGCGCGCAAGGCGGCCAGCCTCAATCCGATCGAGGCGCTCCGTCACGAGTGACGGTGGGCCCCAATGCCGGGTTCGTCAGCCGCCCGCGGCGAGCAGCCAGGCGGCGACGATGCCGGCGGCAGCGAGGCGCCACCAGCCGAATAGCGTCAGCCCGCGGCGCTGGAGCCAACCCACCATCCAGCGCACGGCCAGCGTGGCGGAGACCCAGGCCGCCAGGAACCCGACCACCAGGGGCAGCGCGCCGTAGGTCTGGAGCAAGAGCGTGCCGCTCGACAGCGCCTTGTACGACGTGGCAGCGCCGAGGGTCAGCAGCCCGAGCAGGAAGGAGAACTCGACGGCCGCACTCAGCGACAGGCCCACGGCCACCCCACCCAGGATCGTCGCCATGCTGCGGCTCACCCCAGGCCAGAGCGCAGCGCATTGTGCAAGACCGATCCAGAATGCGGCCGCGGGCCGCAACTGTTCCAGTGCGTGACCCCCGCGCGCCTGGATGCGCTGACCGAGAGCGAGCAACAGGACGCCGCCTGCCGCCCAGGCGACGACGATCGGCCAAGGGCCGAACAGCAGACGTTCGATCGGGTCGTCGAGCAGAAAGCCGATCACCGCTGCCGGCACGAACGCGACCACGAGTGCCACGAGCAAACGCTTGCCGGCGTCATGCCGGCCGAGCACGCCGAGGGCCACCTGCCCCACGCGCTGCCGATACAGCCCGAGCACCGCCAGGATCGCCCCCGCCTGAATCACGATCGCATAGGCATTCGCCGCTCGGCTGGCTTCGATGCCGAGCCAACGCTGCGCGATCAGCAGGTGCCCGGTGGAGCTCACCGGTAGGTACTCGGTGATCCCCTCCACCAGGCCGAGGATCAATGCCTGCCAGATATCCATGCAGAGTTGCGGGCGCTCAGCGCGCGCAGCGTGCTTCCAGCCGTAGCGAGTCGAGCCACACGCTGAGAGTGCCACCGCCGTTGGAGCGAGCGCTGCCGATCAAGGGTAGCGTGCGCCCCTTCAAGCGATCCACTTCCGTGCGCTGGATCTCGAAATATTGCCAGCCGCTGGTGACGCTCTCATCGTTCCAGAGCGCGATTTGCCAGACCAGGCCGTTCAACGGGGCGTTGGGGTCAGGATCCGAAAACTCCAGCACGGCCCAATCCTGCGGCATCTGCCCCAGTTGGGGCTGTGCGACCCAGACGTAGCCGGTCAAGGTCAGACTGAGCGTCTCCGCGGGGATCGCTACGTCTTGCGAGATCGTGGTCTGATAAAAGTCGTACTCACTGTTCGGAACGCCGCCGATCCAGGCGAGGTAGTCGCCCGCTTGGGGGGCCACGCCGGCGGCGACGAGACCTGGTTCGTTGCGGTCGACGATCACGTCGCGCACCGGCGCCACCTCGCCCCACGCGCTGTGACCGGCCTCGAAGTCACCGTTGCCCAGCAGCTGATTGAAGCAGCCGCCGATCACCTCGGGCTGGGTGGTTGCCTCGCTGCCGCTGCCCGACCCCGCGCTGCCCAGCGGCGGCTCTTGCCCGCCCGTCGCCGACCCGGAGGAGCCCGCGCTGGCCACCGGCGGCTCTTGCCCCCCCGTGGCCGACCCGGCTGCGCCAGCGCTGCCCTGCACCCCGGGAATGAAGGGGAGCGAGCTGCCGGGCCCCTCCCCGGTAGTCCCGCTGGACCCTGGGGGCGCCGTGCTGCCGCCGGCTCCCTCACCGGGGTTGGCGTTGCCGGAGGGGTCTGGTGCCATGTCGCTCGGGGTTTCGACGTCCCGGCTGTCCACGGTGCAGGACAGGGCGGTCAGCAATGGAAACAGAGTACAGCACGATTGCCACGACCGAGCCGTTGCCGAGCGGGCGCCGAGGAATGGGCTGCGCCGCGTCGGTTGCGCGCCTTTGAAACAGTTCACCCGCTCGGTCTAGCATTTTCTCCCGCCCCTGGCGCTCGGCGCGTATGCTAGCGTCCGCTTATGGCAGCCGGTTCGCGTCGGTCTCGCTCGGAGGCCGTTTCGAACGGGGGTTCCGCGTTGCGTACGAGTGCCTCGGATCCTCCGGCCAAGGCGACGATTCGGGCCGTGGCCGAGCTGGCTGATGTTGCGATCAGTACCGTTTCGCGCGTGGTGAACGGCGGCCGGGCGAGCGAGCTGATCCGCCGGCGCGTGCAGCGTGCGGTCGACGAGCTCGGGTACACGCCCTCGGTGGCGGCACAGAGTCTGGTGTTGCGGCGCACCGGCTGCATCGGCCTGGCGGTGAACTCGAGCCAGAGCCCGTGGTTTTCTCAGATCCTGGCGGGCATCGAAGAAGCGCTGGCGCCGAGCCGCAAGAGCGTGGTGCTGGCGAGCATGGTGCTGAAGGGCCAATACGATCCCGCCGCGGTGCTCGCCTGGATCGCCGAGGGGCGCGTGGATGGGCTGATCCTCGTGCGCTATTCGCGGCGCGATCGGCCGCTGATCGAAGCCGCAGCGAAGTTTCGGGTCCCGGTGGTGTTGATCGCGCCCGACGTGGCGGCGCCTTCCGACTTTAGCGTGCGCTCCAACAATTTCGAGGCGGGTGGGCTGGTGGCCCAACACCTGGCAGAGCTGGGGCACCAGCGCGTCGCGTTTGCAGGCGGGCCACGGGACTCTTTCGACACGCGTCAGCGCCTGGAAGGGCTGCGCGAGGGGCTGGCCGAGAAAGGCGTCAGCCTGGATCCGGACTGGATCTGGTTTGGGTCGGGCTATGGGCGTGACTCCGGCGTGGAGTACGCGCAGCTGTTTCTGGGGCGTCCCGCGGCAGAGCGGCCCAGCGCGGTGGTGCTCGGCAATGATCCGATGGCGCTCGGCTTCATGCGCAGCGTCCTGCGACAGGGCGTGAGCGTGCCCGGAGATGTTTCGGTCGTGGGCTTTGACGGCACGCCCGATGGTGAACAGGTCTGGCCGGGGTTGACGACGGTCTCGCAGCCCACGCAGCAGATGGCGCTGGCAGCGTGTCAGGCGCTGCTCGACAGCGTGGATCGCCGCCATCAGGATCGCAGTACTTCGGTGGAGTTTGCCGTGCAGCTCCTGGTGCGTGAAAGCACCGCTGTTCCACGGCAGAGGTAGCCACGGCAGCGGTAGCCGCCCCGTCAGCGGCAGCTTACGGGGTGGGCACGCCGAGCGCCTGCAGCATCGTCTGCGCGTAGCGCCGGCCGAGTTCGCGCTGACCGGCGAGATCGAAATGGTACTGGTCGAACGCGCCGAGCCCGCTCGCGGAGATGGCAAAAGCGTTCGTGATTTCGCTCGGCAGCTGACGCACGAGCGGGTTGTGCGCGGCACAGCAGCCCGAATACATCAGCTCGCCCGCCAGGAACGGCACGTCCCCGAGGCCGAGGTCGGCCCGCAGATCGTCGACCATGCCTTTGACCTTGCCCAGCCATGCGGCGTTGCCGTTGTCCGACTCCCCCTGGTGAAACAGGATGCCGCGGATGACCCCGACCTGCTGCGCCAGGCGCGCGCGCTCGATCACGAAGTCGTAGGCGCCGCTGCGCTGATTGTCCGGCGGGATGCGGAACTCTCTGCGGCGCTTCGAGACCACGCCCTTGCGGAAGAAGTCGATGTCGACGCCGGCGATGGCCGTCGGCACGAGACCGATCGTCGCGTTCGGCAGCGCCTCTGCCATGGCCCTGCCGAAGTAGTCGCCGGGACCGACGCCCAGGCCGCAGCTGTGCAGCGGCGGTGAGGCGGTGTACCACTGGTTGTAGACGCGCCCGAGGCCCGGGCAATTGTCGTAGGCCAGCACCTTGATCCGGGGATCCTCCACGCGGTCCTGTGCCTGGGGCGGAGGCACGCCCTCCATGTTGGATTGGCCGATCAGGAGGAAGATCTGAAAATTGGGATCGGCGCTGCCCGTGGGTGTCGCCGCAGGCACACTGGTGCGAGAGGGGCCGGGGGGCACGCCGATGCACGCCGACAGCGCGAGCAGCACCGCGGCTCCGCAAAACCAACGCCGTCGCTGCAGGGGTACGGAGCTCAGGGGTACGGAGCTCACGGCGACAGCGTCAGCGTCCCGAGGTCGAGCGAGACCTCGTAGTAGCCGTGGTCGTCCCACGCGAGCGAAGCGTCGCCCTGCCGCAGCGTCCCGCCGTCGACCGTCACGCGCAGGTATTGGCCCGGCGGGAAGTGGTCGGGCAAGCGCCAACTCCAGGTGGTCACGCCGTTGGCCGTGGCCGGCGTCACACTCGTGAAGGTCTTTTGCGCGCGCCAGTAGGCGGCCACGCTCACCACGGTGTCGATCCAGACGTCCCCGAACCCTTTGGCGTAGCGCACGCCGGCCGTGAACTGGTTGATGTCCACGGGCTGAAACGCGCCGTCATTGCTGCCGGGAAAGCCGTGCACGAGCACGGTTTGCCAGGTGCCGGTGTTGCGGATCGCGTCCACCTTGGCGTTGAACATGGCCGTGCTGGCGTTGGTGGGCGGAATGAAGCACGGCAGGTTGAACGGATCGGTGTTGTCGTTGGGAGCGATGCGCTGGTCATTCACGCCGCGGTTGATCAGGAACCGGGTCTGCGCGATGGCGGAGTACGCGGTCGAGCCGTTCGGCGCGGCCATGGTGTACACCGTCACCCCAAAGCGGCTCTGGATGAAGTTCGTCGCCGTATCGGTATCTGCCCCGATGTTGGCGCCGGTGCTCTGGTGGCTCTGCGTGTGGTTGCCGAGCTCGTGACCATCGCGGACGGCCTGCATCCAGACCGGGCTCATGTTCTGCTGCTTGTTCGTCTGCAGATAGAAGGTCAACGGCACGCCCAGCGCCTGAAGCTCGGCGTAGTGATCGATCTGCGACTGATTCGAGTCGTCGAACGTGTAGCTGATCGCCGCTTCAAAGCCGGCCCAGTCGAGCACACGCAGGTTGGCGGCAGCGCCCGCTGGCTCCGGCACGCCGGCGTCGCCCGCGGGCGGCAAATCGGACGGGGGCACCACGGGACCGGCGACGACGGGAGGTTCTTCCGGGGGCGGTGCGGGCACCTCGCCGCTCTCCGGCTCGGTCACTTCGCCCGGCTCCGCTGGCAGCGCGGGCGGCTCGGCGGGGGGCAGCTGCACTACCGGCGGTGCCTCCGAGTTGTTGCCGTCGGGCGATCCGTTGCTCGGCGATGGATTGCCTGGCGACTCATTGTTCGGCGACTCATCGTTCGACGAGCTCGGTGCCGGAGCGTTGGGCAGGGAGGCCATGCCGTTGCCGCCGGGCGGTGAGTCCCCTCCGTACGGCTCGACGACATTGCCCGTGTCGACGCTGCGCTCGTCGACCGCGCAGGCGAAGGGACCGAACGCGAGGGAAAGGGCTACCAGACGAAGGATGGATCGCATGAGCTTTGTTCTCAGCCGCGCGCGCCTGGGCGACGCGGGCAGCAAACCGGGGAGCGAAATGCTGCCCCGCAAGCTACCATGAAAACGTTTTCCACAGCGGATATACCGATCAAAATCGCAGCGGCGCCGTGCCGAGGTCCCGCCACCGCCTGCGCCACCGCCTGCGCCGTGTTCGCCCCATTTTCCTCGCGGTACAGGCTGCTGCTGGAATCGTTTCTCGAGACTGGAAGGGGCATCCGGCAACGGCGCGAACCCGTTCGTCAGCGGTTGGCGCTGGGAACGGCGGCGCCCCCAGCGCATCGCACGGCGGCGTGAGCCCAAGCGCGGCGCGTCTCCCTGGGGGTAGGCGTTTCCTTGCGTCGAGCTCGTTGCTACGTTGCCGCGCGCGGCGATCGAGCGGAGTGTCCCTCGCGTTTGGGCCGCCGCCATACAGGAGTCACGTGATCGGAAATCGCTGGAGCTCGCTCCTATTTTGCCCGGTGTGTTTGCTCGACTGCTCCGCCTCGTCCGGGGCCACATCCGGCGCGATCGGAGGCTCCGCGAGCGAGGCCGCCCCGAGCGCGTGGGTCGGCAGCTGGGTGTCTTCCCAGCAACTCACCGAGCGCGACAACCTGCCACCCGCTCCGGGCCTGGCCAATAGCACGCTGCGACAGATGGCCCAGCTCTCGCTCGGGGGGGAGCGGCTGCGCTTCAGCTTCTCCAATCAGTTCGGTAACGCCGCGCTCACGCTGACCAGCGCACACGTTGCAGTGTCCGCCGGCGGCGGTGCCATCGATCCGGAGAGCGATGCACCGCTCACGTTTGCCGGCAAGCCGTCGGTGACGATCCCCGTCGGCGCCTCGATCACCTCCGATCCGGTGGTGCGCAGCCTGCCCGCCCTGACGAATCTGGCCGTGTCGATCGCCTTCGACGCTGCGCCGCCGAGCGACGTCACGGGACACCCGGGTTCCCGCACCACGTCCTACCTGCAGCCGGGCAACCTGGTCGCGGAGCGGTTGCTGCCGGTCGCGCAGGCGGTAGACCACTGGTACTTCTTGAGCGCCATCGACGTCTGGACGGACCGGCGCGCTCGCGCCGTCGTCACGCTCGGCGATTCGCTCACCGATGGCCGTGGCTCCACCACCAACCAGAACAATCGCTGGCCCAATCAGCTCTCGCGGCGGCTGCTGGCCGATCCGAGCACGGCCAGGGTCGCGGTCTTGAACCAGGGCGTCGGCGGCAATCGCGTGCTCGCAGAAGGCCTGGGCGTGACTGCTCTGGCGCGGTTCGAACGGGATGTGCTCAGCCCTCCCGGCGTGCGCTGGGTGGTGATCCTGGAGGGCATCAACGATCTCGGCTCGAGCCCGCCGGCGACCGCCGAAGCACTGATCGGCGCTTTTCGACAGATGATCAAGAGTGCGCACGAGCGCAACGTGCGCGTGTACGGGGCCACCATTCTCCCCTTCGAAGGCGCGCAGTACTTCACGGCCGAGGGCGAGGCGGCACGTCAGGCCTTCAACGGCTGGATGCGCAACTCCGGGGAACTGGATGGCGTGATCGACTTTGATGCGATCGCCCGCGACCCCGCCGCACCGACGCGGCTATCCGCCGCGGTGGACGGGGGCGATCACCTGCACCTCTCCGCCGCCGGCTATCAGATCCTGGCGGACAGCGTCGACCTCCGCCTGTTCCGGGAATAGCAGCCGGCGCGACGGCCCCGGGCGCCGCCTACTTCACCGGCGTTGCCAGCGGCTTGCCCTTCTCCACGATGTACGTCGACAGGATCTTGACGGGTGTCTTGCCGACGTTCTTGGCGGAGTGCACCTGCCCTGCCGGAATGAAGAACACGTCGCCGGCCTTGAGCGTGGCTGGGGGCTTGCCCTCGATCTCGAATTGAACCTGCCCTTCGAGCACGTAGCCCACTTCTTCCCCGGGGTGCGTGTGTTTGGGAGCGCCGGCGCCGGGGTCGATCTCTCCGCGGGCCTGCACGGCTTCGCGACCAGCAAGGCTGAGATCATGCTTCTGCAGTTCGACACGCTTGAAGCCGGGCTGCTGCGCCTGCAGCGTGCTCACGCCCCAGCCCGCTGCGGCGAGGGTGAGTGTCAGGCTGGCAGCGATGATGGTCTTGTGTTTCATGGGTCGTCCTTTGGGTCTGTGAACCGTTCGAATGACCGGAGCCTACTCCGGAGGGCAACGCTGCTTCAACAGGGCGCGCGCGACGCCGGACACGTGCACAGACGCGGCGTTGACGCTCGAGCACGTGCGCGGCGCTGACGCCCGTGCGAGATGCATGAGACGGAGGCCTACGCGGCTGCGCCAAGGCGACAGCAGCGCAGCAGCGCGAGAGGGAAGCCTCTAGAGCAGTTGCAGCGGATAGGGGTAGCCGAGCTGCCCAGCCAGGCAAAGCTCGGGACCTCGGCAAGCAGACGAGAGCGAAGCGTCGAGATGCGGCTTATCATCGTGCTCGCCTCGAGCTAACATGACCCTGACTGGTAACAGGTGGTGGATGATGATGCGCAGCGCTTCGAAGATCACGGCATGTTCCTTCGCAATTCTGCTCGCGCATTGCGGGGGCAACTCTGGTGGCGTGGGCGCGGTGCCGGAGCCCGCCGCTGGCGATTCAAATCCGTCTCCACTTTCGCCCGGCAACGCCACGAGCGAACCCTTGCTGCCTGCGCCCGGCAACGAAAACGCTGGCGAGCCCGCAGCGCCTTCGACCTCGGAGGGCAACCCCATGGTGCAGGGGGTAGTGCCGCCCGCTGCCGAGGGGACTCCAGAGGGTCCCGGCGTGGCTCCGCCCGCTCCGGACATGGGCGTGCCGCCCGTCACGGACCCGGCGACACCGCCGGCATTCTCCGGCTCTTTCATTCTGGGTGCAGACATCTCCGGGGTGCAGGAGTTGGTCGAAGGCGGCGCCGTGTTCGAGGATACGGACGGCGTCGAAAAGCCGCTCCTCGAGCTGCTAAAAAACCACGGCTTCAACTTCGTCCGCCTGCGGACCTTCGTCGAGCCGTCTGCCCCCTACGGTTACGCTTCGGGCAATGGCTGTCAGGCAAAGGCAGAGGCGTACAACGATCGCGATCACACCGTGGACTTTGCGCGCGAGATCAAGGCGGCGGGCATGGGCTTCCTGCTCGATTTTCACTACAGCGATACCTGGGCGGATCCCGGCAAACAGGTGATCCCGCTGGCCTGGCGAGGCGCCGCGAGCGTGGCGGAGCTGGCGACCCAGGCGCAGGCGTACACGGTGGATGTGATGCAGGCGCTCGTAGCGGCAGGCGCACGCCCCGATCTGGTGCAAGTCGGAAATGAGATAACACCTGGGCTGATGATTCACGTGCCCACTGCAAATACCGACTGCTACGGCAACAACTCGGCGACCAATCCGCAGGTCAATGGCAGCGCGGCGAACTGGGACAACACCGCCGCGCTGCTCAGCGCCGGCATCGCGGGGGTGCGGCAGGTGGACCCGGATGTGCGGGTGATGCTGCACATCGAAAATACCGGCAATCCGAACGGGGTGGTCAACTGGGTGCAGAACGCGCTCTCGCGCAACGTGGCGTTCGACGTGCTCGGCCTGTCCGCGTACGAGGAGTTTCAGGGCCCTGCTACGGCCTGGCGCGGCACGCTGCAGATGCTGGCGGCCCGCTTCCCCGAGTTGTCCTTCGTGATTGCCGAGTACAACCCGCAGCGGCGCTTGCTGAACGACATCATGCGCGAGTTGCCCGACGCGCGCGGCCTCGGTACCTTTTTCTGGGAACCGACGCAGTCGGGTGCCTGGGGCCAGGCAATGTTCACCTGGCAGGGCAATCGCTTGATTGCTCGCGCCGCTGACTTTGCCGAGTACGATCAGATGCGGCAAGACTTCGGCCTCTGACGCGGCTTTTCGGGGCGGCGCTGACACGGCGCGGCCGAGCAGCGTCCACGTTCAAATTTGCAGTCGAACGGTGTAGTCGGTGCCGCCTGTCGCATGATGTCGGCGTGCGCCATCGATCTCTGAAATCGATCCCACGTCGCTTTCGATACACGGTGATACACGCGCGTATCGGAATTGCGTCAAGCAACAGTGTTCTTTTCAACGCGTCACTAGACGCGCCGTCAGAATTGATAGCGACTGCTTGACGGGCTCGGTGCTGGCCCGCATTGTGATGCTCCTCGATGCGCGGCGTGCGACGCGCAAGTTCCGAGGAGTATTACCCTATCCATGCTTACCCAGGTGAGCGCCGATGGCCTGCGCCCGGGAAACCGCCTGTCTGCGAGCCCGGTCGTTGGAGCGCGTGTCGTGCTCCGGTGGCGGTAGCCGCTGCATTGTTGGAAAGACCCAGGATTGATTTGGCAGAAAACATGGAAGCTACCCTTTTGAAGCGAGTGGTCATTGTTGGGGGTGGGTTTGCGGGTATCAATTGTGCGAAGGCGCTGGGCGGTCACCCCGGGCTCAAGGTGACGCTGATCGATCGGCGCAACTATCATCTGTTTCAGCCCCTGCTCTATCAGGTGGCCATGGCGGGGCTCAGCCCCTGCGACATCGCAACCCCGATCCGCGGCTTGATGGCGCAGCATGCCAACGTGCACGTGGTTCAGGGTGAGGTTCGCCACCTCGACATCGACGCGCGCGCGGTGGACAGCGACGCGGGTCGCTACGCCTACGACTACCTGGTGCTAGCCACCGGCGCACAGCACGCCTACTTTGGCAAAGAGCGCTGGGAGGAGCACGCGCCGGGGCTGAAGACGCTGGAGCAAGCCACCGAGGTGCGCCGCCGCGTGCTCAGTGCGTTCGAGAGCGCGGAGTGTGAACCCAATGCCGAGCGGCGCCGAGCGCTCCTCACCTTCGTCGTCGTGGGGGGCGGACCGACGGGCGTGGAGTTGGCGGGCGCGATCGGAGAGATGAGCCGCTTTACCCTGGCTCGCGACTTTCGCAATATCGATCCCAAGCTGACGCGGATTGTCCTGTTGGAGGCAGGTCCGCGAATTTTGCCCAGCTTCGATGCGGGCCTGGCCAGCCGTGCCACGCGTGAACTCGAGCAGCTCGGTGTACAGGTCTGGACGCACAGTCGAGTGACCGGGATCAGCGAGCGGGGCGTGTCGGTGGGGGACGACCAGCTGACGGCGTCCACCGTGCTCTGGGCCGCGGGCGTGCAGGCCTCCCCGCTCGGCAAGGATCTGCGTTCGGCGCGCGATCCTCAAGGTCGGGTGATGGTGCGGGAGGATCTGAGCGTGCCGGGGCACGCCGAGGTATTCGTGGTCGGCGACCAGGCGCACTGCTGCCCGAGCGGCGCGGCGCGGCCCCTGCCCGGCGTCGCCACGGTGGCCCTGCAGCAAGGGCGTTATGTGGCCGACGTGATCCGCGCGGATCTCGCCGGCACGGCGCGTCAGCCCTTTCGGTTTCGCGACAAGGGGCAGATGGCAGCGATCGGCCGGCGGCGCGCCGTGATGGAGCGCGGCCGCCTGCGTTCGACGGGCGTGCTGGCCTGGCTGGCCTGGCTGCTCGTGCACATCTATTTCCTGAGTGGCTTCCGCAATCGCCTCGCGGTGTTGATGAAGTGGGGTTGGTCGTACCTGACCTTCGCGCGCGGCTCGCGCCTGATCGTGAGCCAGGACTGGCGCTCCTATGCCGACCCACCGGCGACGGATGAAAGCGGCACCTTTGGCGTGGGCACGGTCGTGCGCGCGCCGGTCAGTGGAACTCGCGAGATCGAGGAGGCGCGCAACCTGCCTCGCTCGGTCTCGGTCGCGCCTTGAGCGTGGCCCAGCGTGGAGAGCTCCGGCGCCCGTCACCTCAGGGCGCCGGGGCTCATCAGTTGGGCAGGCGCAGGCTCGTGCCGCCCACCTCGAACGTGCTCTGTAGCCCATATTGGTCGCTCGGGAAGCGACTGCCAGGGCCGGGCTGCCGCCCGCCGACCGCGAGCTGAAAGCGGCCCGGCTCGAGCACGCGTGTACCGTCTGCCAGGACGATGGACATCGCCCCGGGGGGGGAGTTCAAACTTCAGCGTCTGGCGCTCCCCGCGTTCGAGGCGGATGCGCTGGAAGGCCACGAGCGAACGGATCGCGAAAGATGTTGATGTTGGGGGAAAAGAAGGTGAGCCCCTGATAGCGGGCGCTCAGAAATGCGCTCAGAGCGGCAAATTGTCGAACCGTAGGGCCGTGACGGCGCAGCCAGTTCCAGGAGCCCAGGTCTTGCTGCACGTTGGTCATCTGCGCGACGTCATAGTCGAAAACGGGCCGCGGCACGACGGCTCCGGCGCTCACGCCTGCGTGCTCGCCTGGTGTTGGACGGCGCGGTTGGCCCCTTGCTGGCGCGCGGGACGTTCGATATTCCGAGCGGACCATGAAGCTATTGATCACGGGCGGCGCGGGGTTCCTGGGAAGTCTGCTGGCCCGCACGCTGCTCGGTCGCGGCACGCTCGCGGGGCGCCGCATCGAGCAACTCGTGCTGAGTGACCTGGCGCCCCCCGCGGCGGATCTGCTGGCGCAGCCGGGCGTAGTGGCTCGCACGGGGCCGCTGCTCGCCGAGTGCGCGCGGCTCGCGGCAGAGCGCTTCGATGGCGTGTTCCATCTCGCATCGGCCGTCTCCGCCGAGTGTGAGGCAGATTTCGACCTCGGGCTGCGCAGCAATCTCGACAGCACGCGCGCGCTCCTGGACGCGTTGCGCGCTGCCGGTAACGTACCGCGCCTGGTATTTGCCAGCTCGGCGGCGGTGTTTGGTGGCGATCCGCCGTCACTCGCTCTGCCGGGTGTGGTGCGGGACGAGACGTTACCTTTGCCGCAGACGTCGTACGGTACGCAGAAGTTTGTCTGCGAGCAGTTGCTCGCGGACTTCACGCGGAAGGGCTTTCTCGACGGTCGCGCGGTGCGCCTCTTGACGGTCAGTGTGCGGCCCGGGAGGCCCAACGGTGCGGCGTCGAGCTTTCTCTCGGGCATCATCCGGGAGCCCCTGGCGGGCCAGGTGGCGGTGTGCCCGGTAGCGCTCGACACGATGGTGGCGCTGGCATCTCCCGCGCGTACGATGACGGCGCTGATCGGCGCTTACGAAGCGACGCGCCAGAGCTTCGGCGGTCGCACGGCGCTCAATCTACCGGCGCTCAGCGTGTCCGTCGGCGACATGCTGGCAGCGCTGGAAGCGGTCGCGGGCCCTCGGGTACGCGCGCTGGTGCGGCTGGAGCCCGATCCGGCGATCGAGCGCATCGTGGGTACATGGCCGGCGCGCTTCGATGCCCAGCGTGCTGCGCGGCTCGGTCTGGAGCCGGATCCCGATTTTCTGGGCATCGTGCGCGAGTATCTGCGCGACCACCCCGCCGCCGTCCGCACCGAGGTGAGCGCCGGCTGAGGCGCTGGCATACCCATTCGTACACTCAGGGGATAAGCTCCGGGCCGATCCTGGGCGTAAACACCTGAGCCAGGAGTTCCCATGAGATTCACTCGACCCGGGCGAGCCGGGATAGCAGCTGGAATGTCGACGAGGTGGCCGTGGGCCGCCGCACTAGCGCTCTGGCTCTGCGGCTGCGGCCAACCCGAAGCAGTCAAGTCGCCTGAGCTCGTGCAGCCGGTCTGGGGTGCGCCCGAAGCAGAGCCCCCTGCCGCAGCGACGGAGACGGCGAGCGATACGAGCGGTACGGAGCCGTCTCGCACGGCGACCGACCTGGATGCGCCAGCCCCGGGCAGCGACGGTTCGCCTGAAGCCGAGGCCGCGCCGACGGAGGCTGTCGCGGAGGCGGCTCCGGCGCAGCTGGACGCGGCGGATGAGCCCCCGATCTTGGAGGAGCCGAAGCCCCGCTCGACTGCCAAGGCCAGCAAGTCGAAGAAGAAAAAGAAAGCGAAGCCGTAGCCGGCAAGGTCAGCGCTGCACCTCTACGGCAGCCTGACGCTCAGCTGACGGCGGCGGACGAGAGCGGGGTCGCAGCGTCGGGACCGACGACGGTCGGCCATTTACGCACGTGCCAGCGCGTGACGAGCCCGTTCAGCACGTACGGGTCGCTCTTCGCGAACGCTTCTGCACCGGCGGAGCTCAGGCCCTGAAACAGAAACACTGCACCGTCGGTGGGATCGGCGAGCGCGCCCGCCAGGACCAGCTCACCTCGGACGACAGCCTCTTCCAACAGCATCAGGTGTGCTTTGCGATAGGGGGCTCTGCGTTCAGCGTAGCCTTCCACGACGTCGTAAAAGAGTAGGTAGTGCATGTGCGTACTTTTCGTTCTTCAGGGAGCAGAGCGCAATACAAACCGAGCACCGCCCGGGCTCGACAGTTCGACAATTGCCGCCATTCGTTGAGAATTTCAGGCGCCCGGAGCTGGCCTGGGCTTCGGAAATGCATCGCGAAACTTTGTCCCTCGGTCTCGCGTACGCCCAGCCCGTCCAGCTCTCGTTCAGGATGGTAGATTCGGCGACAAGGAGTTCGGCGACAAGGAGGGGCTAGAGCAGCGGGCTGGAAGTGCGTTTGCTCGATTGGGATCTACGTGAAAGCCCCCAAACGCAGCGCAAAACCGGCCTGGGATGGCCGCATCATCGATCGCCGCTATCGCATTCTTCGCCAGCTCGGCGAGGGGGCCATGGGCGCCGTGTTCGTGGCCGAGCATCTCAACTTGCACAAGCAGGTCGCGCTCAAGGTCGTGCGCGCGGAGTATGCAGGGAACCGGGAGGTGCTCGCCCGCTTTGCGCGCGAGGCACTGGCGGGTTCTCGAATCGATCACCCCAGCGTGGTAGCGGCCCTCGACTACGGGTCCCTCGAAGAGGGTGGCGCATATCTGGTGATGCCGCTCGTGCTTGGCAAGTGTCTGACCGACATTTTTCTGGAGCGAGGGCGGCTACCCTGGCCCGAGGCCGTCGAGCTCGGCGCCCAGATCGCCGATGCCCTGGCCGCCGCGTGGGACAAAGGATTCGTGCATCGGGATCTCAAGCCGGACAACATCCTGGTGGAGTCGCGCGAGCAAGGGGGGCCGCTGGCGCGAGTCATCGACTTTGGCATAGCCAAGCTGGCGCACCTGTCCGGTGCAGGTCGTGGGGCGGCCGCCGCAGGCCCGGCGCTGACGAAGGAAGGCGCGATCATGGGGACGCCGGGGTACATGGCGCCCGAACAAGCGCTGGGTCGCACGGCCACGCATGCGGCGGATCTGTATTCGCTGGGTGTGGTGCTCTGGGAAGCGCTCGTGGGTCAGCCGCGCTGGACCGGCGATAGCGTGCAGGAGATCCTGAGGGCACAGCTGCGCGAGACGCGGCCTTCGGTGCGCGAGGCGTGTCCAGACGCGGCGGTGCCGCTGGCGCTCGATCGTCTGGTGGAGCGTCTCGTTTCCGTGCGTCCGGAGGAGCGCCCCGAGACGGCCCGAGACGTTCGAGACCAGCTGCGGGAGATTGTCCGGCATGCGGCAGTGGCCCCCACACGCCCGGTATCGATGCCGGCGCGGGTGGCCTCCAAGTCTCCCTCTCGGCGGCGCGCCTGGTCGGTGCTCGCCGCGATGGCGCTCGTCGTGGCCGTGCTGGGCGGGTTCATCGCGCTGGCTCCGCTCGAGCCGTCAGACGGCGATGCGCTGACGGCAGCGGAGAGTTTGCCCAGCGGGCTCCCTGCGGAGCTCGAGCCGGCACTGTACCTCCTGGTGCACGACGATTCGAAAGCGGCGCGCGAGGCCGCCGCCCGTCGCTTGCTCAAGCAGGGCGTGGGAGCGTTGCCCGAGTACGTCGAAAAACTCGCGCGACTCGAGCTCGCCAAGAGCTGCAGCGACAAGAAAGCGGTGCTCGGCTCCCTGCTGCGCCTCGAGGATGCCCGCGCGCGTGCCGGCTGGAACCGGCTGTCGAGTGAGCCCAAGACCGGCTGTGGTCCGCGCAAAGATCAGGATTGCCTGGCGTGTCTGCGGCGCGATCTGCGCGACGCGAGCCGCCGCTAGCTCCGTTCTGGACTCCGAGAGCCGCTCCGAGAGAGCCGCCGCGAGAGCACTCCGAGCCGCCGCGGAGCGGGTGGCCGCCTCAGGCAGGGATGGCGTGCGTGCGCTTGCCGCGCTGATACGCCGTGTACGAGGAGATCACGTGGCAGATCCAACCGAGCATCCCCCCGGAACCAATCCACAAGCCGGGCGTGATGATGAGCCAGAAGATGCCGCGCAGAAACTCCCCGTTGTAGATCTGGCCGACGCCGGGCAAGACGAGCGATAGGACGGCGGAAACACCTGGTTTGTGCATGGTCGGGGCGGCTTGAAGCCTCGAGCAGTGTCGCTCATCCGACGGGCGCGTCAAGCGCGTTTCGCGCCCGCGGCGGACGAGAGGAGCCTCGCCCGCAGCGCTACTCGAGTGGCGCTACTTCTTGGCGCCGGCCTTGGCCGCAGGGGCGGCCTTCTTTTCCTTGTCGAGCAGGCCCTGGACCATCTTTTCCTCGACGTAGGGCTCGAGGATGATTTCTATGCGGCGATTTTTCTGCCGGCCCGCGTCGCTGCCGTTGCTGGCGACGGGATCGTACTCCGAGTAGCCGGCGATCACGAGGCGCTTGGGAGCGACCCCGTGGCTCGTCAACGTCTCGGTGACCCGCACGGCGCGCGCCGCGGACAGGTCCCAGTTGCTCTTGTATTGCTTCACGGCCGGGACGTTGTCGGTGTGCCCGCCCACGAGGAAGCGATGCCGCGGCACCTGGCGCAGGACCTTGGCCACCTGGATCACGGTGGCCGTGCCGTCTTTCGACAACTCCGCGCTGCCCGAGTCGAAGAGCACCGCCGCGGGCATCTCCACGATCATGCGCCCGCGCCGGAAGCTGATGTCGAGCGCACCGCTATCGATCATGCGTTGAAATTTGGCGCGCAAGTCCCGAAACTCCGCCAGCTGCTCCTTGCTGGCAGTGCGGTACGCCTGCAGTTCCAATAGTTCGGCGTTGGCGGCGGCGAGCGCCGACTGTAGCTGGTCGCGCTCGCTCGTGGCCTGCGAAGACCGCGCCTGCTCCTGCCCATTTTCCTGGACCAGTTGAGCTACACGTTGCTCCGCCGCCTGCTTGACCTGCACCAATCCCGCGACGTCGCTCTCGAGCTTTTGCTTCTGGTTCAGCAGCTGCCAGGCATAGCCGCCCAGCCCGATCGCCACCCCGGAGAGCAAGATGGACAGCACGAACACGCCGGCGCCGGGTCGGCGTCGCGGCCGCAGATCCGACTCGGGCTCGGGGTCCGCCTGCAAGAGCTCGGCATCGAGCTCATCATACTGGACTTGCGGGGCTGGTTTCATCGCTCTGGGGCCCTTTGGCTTCGGCTCCTTGCTCGGGAGCCGGTGGCAGCCCTAAGTCTACCCCCGCGAGGCCGGCGCGGCCCCGAGTGGCACGCCGGCGGAGCACTTTGTGCAGGCATCGGTGAGACACGGTCGCCGCTGCGACGAGGACCTGCGCGCCCGACTCACTTCTGCGCGGGCGCCGCTGGTTCGTCCAGCAAGGGCGCGAGTGCCCGCTGCAGCAGCACACGATGGGATGCGCCGTCCGGGCTATCGAGCAGATAGATGACGCCGCCGGCCAGCACGATGGCGGTCAGCGCTACGCCACACACGAGGAGCGCCCCGGCACGCAGCACGCCACCGAGGCGGCTCGAGCGCGGCGACACGGGCCGCAACGACCCAGCCCGCGGCGCGCGTGCCTTGCCGGTGGCGCGCCGAGGCGCGAGCTCGAGCAGCGCGGCCGCCATCTCGCCCGCGTCGGCAAAGCGCCGCTGCTTTTCCTTGTGGGTCGCGCGCAACAGCAGCGCGTCCAGTTGCTCGCTGCCTTGCACTCCTTGCCGCACGTCGCCGAGCCGAGGCAGCGGGTCGACCAGTTGTTGCCGCAAGAGCTCCGAGTCGCTGCCCACGAACGGCCGCCGCCCGGCGAACATCTCGAACAGCACCAGGCCCGCGGCGTACACATCGCTGCGGGCGTCGACGGCTTCCCCGGTGACCTGCTCGGGCGCCATGTACGCGGGGGTTCCGAAGACTTCACCGCTGCGGGTGAGATGGGCGTCGTTGGTCGAAACCACCAGCTTGGCCAGGCCAAAATCCAGCAGCTTGACGCGTGGCCCGCCCTGCCCGGTGCGCTCGAGGAAGATGTTGCCGGGCTTGATGTCGCGATGCACCAGCCCCCGCCCATGCACGAAGCCGAGGCCCGCCAGGAGCTCTTGCCCGCAGCGGTGCGCCAGCTCGGCATCGAGCGGGCCCGCGCGCAGGCGCGACTCCAGGCTCTCTCCCTCCAGGAGCTCCATCACCAGAAAGGGCACGTCGCCCTCGATGCCGAAATCTGTGACCGCGACGATGTGCGGATGAGTCAGCGTGCCGAGGGCGCGCGCCTCTCGCTCGAAGCGCTGGCGAGAGCCCCAGTGTTCATTGTGCTGCTTGCGGAGCACCTTGAGCGCGACCAGGCGGTCCAGGGCGAGATGTCGGGCGCGGTAGACCTTGCCCACCCCACCGGCGCCGAGCGGCGCCTCAACCTGATAGCGCCCCTGCAAGCATTTGCCGATAAAGGAGCCCTCCGCCGCCGGATTGCCCGCAGCAGCTCGCTTGCGGGAGGCCGTTTCGGAAGGACGCATCTCGTCAGGGTAGCACCGCGACGCAACGAAGCCACAGAGCGGTCCGCTCCGGGAGCACGTACCGACTCGTAACGCCGCTCGTTGCCAACGCGGCGCGCCGGCCGTGGCGGAGCGCGCAGCGTTGGCGGCTGCGATCGAAGACCGATCACCAGATGACGAGCAGGGCTAGACGTGAATGTTGGACAAGGCGCCGATCAAACCGAAGGCGCGCAGCAGCCAGACGATGAGCAAGATGACGACGACGATGTTGAGGATGCTTTTTACCTTCGAGTCCATCGGCACGAAGCTGTTGAGGGCCCAAAGCAGCACGCCGACGACGACGATGGCGAGGATGATCGAGAGAATCGACATTGGAGCCCGTAAGAGCAAGTGCGGTGCCAGCCTCGAACTGGCGTAGATGTGGGCATTTTTCTGCTGATCGCGGCCAGGATCGCCCCGCGCGGGGCAGATTGGCGTGCCGCGCTGGCGCGGAATGCAGCTTCCCGAGGGCGCTCGCCAATTCGCCCCGGGTGTGCGGTTTCGCACGTCGCAGATCGCAGCAAATCGTGTTTGACAGCTCGGCTCAGCGCGTTACATAGACGCTACTCGACAGGGCGAGCGTTGCAGCAATCCACCGGCAGCGGGGATCCGCCGTCAGCGCCAACCGCAGTGCAACTGCGGCGCATGTGAGGGTCGAGCACGGCACTGCCCGATGAACGGGTGGGGTCGACGGGAGATGTGTACCGAGCGCCGGGCGTTCGTTGCACGGCAGGCACGAGTCGCGCGCCCAGCGCTCGGGTCGTCGCAGCGGAGTGGTTCCGCTGTGGCAGCCGCAAGGGGCACCGAGTGGTCCTGCATGGACCAGGGAAGAGGCACAGGCACAGCATGCAATTTCAACGTCTTGGACACGTGGGGCTCTTGGCACTGCTCTCGCACACGGTGCTCGGTTGTTCCGACGCCGAAGCCGCGAACAGCGAGGCTTCAGCGCCGACGCTGACCCGTGCAGAGGGCACGGGCACGAGCGATGATGTGGCGGATGCCGAGGCCGATGGCAGAGAGGCCAGCGAAGTGCTCGCGATCGAGAACTCCGCTTCCCAGCTACGACTCGAAGACTCCAGCCCCGCTGCGACTGAAGCAGTAGCGAATCCGCCCGCCTCTGCCCCACCGGCCGCTGCCGTGCAACACGCGGCAGCCCCCACCATGCGCACATCGGGGCGGCGCCTGCTCGACAGCTGCGGCAACGTATTTGTGACCCGCGGCGTGGAACAGATCTTTGGCAACCAATTACCCGAGGGCAATGATTGGGTCGGCCTGGTCGAAGAGATCGCGAGGAGTGGCGTCAACGCCGTGCGCATCTTGGCCGGCACCGACACGCTCGGCGTGGACGACGTGGACGCGCTGCTCGACACCGTGGCCGAGCACGATATGGTCGCCTACGTCACGCCCTACGGCAACGAAGCCGACAATTGGCTCGGGCGCGCCGAAGTACGAAGCATGCTGGCCAAGCACGAGAAGTACATTCTGATCGACGCCTTTGGTGAACCGACCTTCGATGATCGCGCGCGCTTCCTGTCCGAAGCGACGGCGGCGCTGCGGCGGGTGCGGGGCTGGGGCTATCGCGTACCCCTCACGGTCACCGCCAATCAATTTGGTCGCGACCTGCCCTCCCTGCTCGAGCTCGGTGCGCAGATCGTGGCTGCCGATCCGCTCGGCAACACCGTGCTCGGTTGGCAGGCGTATTGGGGCCAGAACGGTTACTATCAATCGACGTACGGGATGTCGTTGGCCGAGGGCGTCGCAGCGGCGGAGAGCGCCCCCTTCCCCATCCAGCTCGGCCTCGACCGCATCACTGACTTCCCCTCGAGCCAAACGGCGGACTTTGAGGCGCTGCTCGGGGCGACCGAGAGGAGCGGCATCGGTTGGCTCTGGTGGGACTGGTACAACCCGTACGGCAACGAGAACAACCTGACCCATGACGGCAGCGCCGACAACCTCACGGCGACGGGGCACACCGTCGTGGCGAGGCATGCGGCCAGCGTGCAGAAGACCGCCCGGCTCGCGTGTTCGGCGCAGCCCTCTGGCAGCTGACGCGAGCGTGAGCTGACCCTGCTCGCGGCCGGCACTCCGAACCCAGGAGCGTGTCTCGGAACACGGCCCCGAGCAGGACGGGGGCTGCGCTCGTGTGAAACACCCCGACCAGGTCCTCAGCGCCCGAGCACCGGACGAACGAGCCTCCCGGTGCGGGCGGGGCGCCGCCGGGATCCCCCAGCGCGCCGTGCGCAGCCGAAACCGGAGCGATGGACGCCACGGTGGTTTCGCGTGCTGCCGCTGGCTCGGCGGCGCCGAGACGTGCGACTTGTACCTCCGTCGCCGTCAACCCCGGTATGGACTCGCAGCGTGCTGAGTCGGGCGTAGCGGGCGCGGACATCGCCGGGGTTGCCGTGCTCGGGATCACCAGCGCGAGGGCGTGTGACGTCCTGATGGGGGAGGCGTGACGAACGACCACGACAGCGCGGCGGGGGCCGTGCGCCGGGTGGGTAGCGCGCGGTACTACGGTTCTCCGACGAGAGATTTGGAATTCCGGCGATCCACGCGTGCAACGTGGCCCGCGCGTTTGCGTGGCCATCCAGCAAATGGTTGGGGAGTATCGGGGCAGTGGCAGTCGACTCGGCGGGGTCATGTGCCCTGCACCGATCGGCCCGTGCCGGGGGCTTGGGGCATGCCGCCGCGGAACGCAGCCGAGCTCCATTCGGAAATGGAAATTCGAAACGAAAAAACCGATAGTCAGCGTTTTCGGTCCCGCCCCGTCGGGAGCCGGAGGCCATCCCGCGGCTCGAGCAGCGGGGCTTAGCTTGGGAGGCGTATGAACCGAGTGTCCAGCCCGTCCGTCACCGATCCTCGAGCGCCGAGCTCCGAGCTCGAATCTGGCCTGCGGCGCGCGCCTGCCGAGCCCGCGAGCCCTGCCTTCCGCTGCGTCTTGCTCGGCGAGGAACCGCTGGCGGCGCGCTGTGGGGATCACCTGCTCGGCAGGGGCCACGTCATCCTCGGCGTGGTCGCGGCGTCCCCGGCGATCGCGCAGTGGGCCAAGGCACGCGGCGTGCGCCTGATCGAGCGCGGCGCCTACCCGAGTTGGCTCGCCGAGCAGAGTTTCGATCTGCTCTTGTCGGTGACCCACCCGAACCTGATCGACCCCTGCCAGATCGCGCGCGCCCGCCTGGCGGCGGTCAACTACCACGACGGGCCCCTGCCCCGCTACGCGGGGATGAACGGCTCGGCGTGGGCGCTAGCGTGCGGGGAACGGCAGCATGCCATCGTCTGGCACCAGCTCACCGCCGGGCTGGATGAGGGGGAGATCCTCGAATGGCGCGACATCCAGCTCGACGCGAGGGAGACCTCGCTCTCGCTCAACATGACGTGCTCTGCCCTGGCGCTGCACGCCTTCGAAGCATTGAGGTGGCGTCGCTCCGGCTGCTGGATTTCGTGGCGTTGCTCGCCGACCCCGCGCGGGTGCCGTGTCTGGCGGCGCGCTGGGAGGAGCTGCAGCTGGCGCGGCGCGCGGCCTATCAACGGCCCTGGTCACACGCCATCTTGCATGCGCTCGGCCTGGCGCAGTACCAGGCGCTCCCCGAGCACGAGCCCGGCTGGCTCGCGCACACCCTCGGGCTCAGCCTACAGGAAGAGATCGCCTCGCTCGAGCTGTTGGCGAGTTCGGGGCAGATCGAAATCGAGGCGGGCAAGTGGCGGGTCCGCCGCACGCTGACCATCGACACGCGCAAGGATCCCGAGGCGGCCCGCCACCTCAAGGCCTGGTGGGCCCAGGTCGGCAGCGAACGTTTCCTGGCCGGCTCGAGCGGCGTCTTCTCGTACAATCTATTCGGCGTCAGCAATGCCGATCTGAAACGCATCGAGGCGTTGCAGCGGGCCTACTTTCGCGAATTGCGCAACATCGTGGCGCTCTCGGAGCCGGTCGAGAACATCGCCGTGGTCAATCTGCAGCTGTTCTCGCTGCTGGGAGAAATTCCGGCTAAGGAGGGCTGATGGCGGCCCGCAAGCGTGAACGCAATCGACTTCCTTCCGAGCTCGCGGAGGCTCGTGCCAGCGCGGGCGCGCTGCGCTCGGGCGTGACGCTGGCCGAGTTTGCCAGCGCCTGGCTCGCTACCCGGGACCCCCGCACCCGGCAAGGAGACGAGCAGCGGCTGCGCTCTCACGTCTTGCCGCAACTCGGCACGCGGCGGCTGCGGGAGATCGTCGCCGACGATGTGAGCGGGATGGTCCGGCGCACACTCGGCAAGAAGGGCATCGAGGTGAAGAGCGTGAAGAACGCCTATGCCACCTTTGCCGAGTTGCTCGGGGCGGCGCTGGCCCAGGGCCTGCTGAGTCAGGATCCGCGCGAGCTGCCCGCCGACATCTGGCCGGTGGCACCGTCCGCGCCGCGGCCGAGCTTCAGCGACGCCGAAGTTTCGGCGCTCACCAGCGATGAACGGCTGGATGCCGAGCTCCGCATCTACAATAGCCTGGCGTTTCATACGGGTGTGCCCTCGGCCCAGATCTGCTGCTGGCGTTTCGGGGATTGGCGCGCGGCGCTCGGCACGCCGCCGACACCCGAGCTCGAGGCGATGCTCTCGAGCTGGCAGCAGCACGGCTTCGAGCGCGCCTTCGGCCGGCCGCCGACTGCGGACGACTGGCTCGTGCCGCGCCGTTCGGACGTCACGCAACCCCAGAGCGAAGGCTCGCTGTACAAGGCGTTCCGGCGTTGCTGCGTGGCGCTCGGCATCGCCACGCGCTCCCCGCACGCGCTCCGCAACACGTTCGAGCAGCGAATGGAGAGGGGCGCGGGGCCTGCAGCCCCAAGCCAGAGCTCCGAAGCGCTGGCTGCGCGCTCGGATTAGAGAGAAGGAGCACGGCTCGAACGCTGGAACGCCCGCGACGGCCCCAGCAAGGGCGCCTCGCCGGGGCGCGCTGACACTCTCCCTTGTGCGTCTTCGGAGTCGGAGACGCCCCGCACCGTTGCCGGCGCTCCGCCGGGCAGGGTAGCAGGAGGCACGCCTCCGGAGCCCACGCCGGGGCGTTTCCCTCGAGCAAATCAAGGCTTGTCTGCTTGCGCTCGCCTCTTTTCGAAGCGTGGCCGGTCCGTCGCGACGCCGGGTCTGCCTGCCCCGCGAGCTTTGGCCCGCCCTTTGCAGTTGCACCTCGCATGGGCATTCTACTCTTTATCATTTTCGGGTTTGTGGTCGGTTTGCTGGCGCGGGCCTTGCTGCCCGGCCGCCAGAAGATGGGCCTGCTCGCCACCACGGGTCTGGGCGTCGCCGGTTCATTTCTCGGCGGGTTCTTGGTCGCCTTGGTCACGCACAATCGCGTCGCGGATTTCAACACCGCGGGCATGATTGGCAGCATCGTGGGCGCCATCCTGCTGCTGGTGATCGGCAGCCGCTTCTCGCGGCGCGATGGCGTGCTGGCCTGAGCGCACGATGCGCGTCGGCCTGAGCGCACGACGGCGTGCGGGCCGTGACGAAAGACCAGAGGTGAGGCGCGCCGCGTGTAACGGGTAGGCGCGCCGCCTCGACACGGAAGCGCGAGCGCTCCGGCGGCGGCGGGAGCCTACCGGAAGGCTCTGCCATCGGGACGCAGGCCTGAGCAGCGCGCCTACTCTCGCCGAAAAACTCCGGTGAGGAAGCCGCGCCGCTGGTCGGGCAGCACCATCGTGTTGTATAGATGGGCTGCCAGTTCCTGCACGCTTTGAAAGCGTTGCGCGGGGTTGCGAGCCAGGCAACGCGCGATGATCGCACGAATGGACGGTGGCAAGACGAGGCTGTTGCGCTCCAGCTCGAGCTCCACGTCGGCATCTCGCACGATGCGCGCGCAGGTCTCCTCGACGTCCTCGCGGCCAAAGAGGGAGCGCCCCGTCAGCAGTTCGTGCAGGACGACGCCGAGCGACCAGATATCGGAGCGATGATCCGCATCGGGGTGCTCCAGCAGGCGCTCCGGTGACATATAGGAAGGAGTCCCGACGAGTTGAGCTTCTGCGCCCAACTCCTCGACGCCGCTCGTAACGAGTGGACTATCTGGCAAGTAACGCGAGATGCCGAAGTCCAGCAGCTTGAGCCTCGCATCGGCGCCAGCGACCATGAATAGATTCTCGGGCTTGACGTCCCGATGCAGCAGGTTGGCGGCATGGGCCACGCCCAGGGCGTCACACGCCTGCAACAGGTAATCGATCGCGAGCGGGAGCGGCAGCGGCCCGCTCTGCTCGAGCAGGCGGCACAGGTCGATCCCTTCCAGGTACTCGAGCACCAGGTAGGGGCCCACGGCTTCGGTCCAGCCGGTGCCCAGGAGCCGCACGACGTGGTCGCAGGCGACCTGAGACAGGGCCCGCGCCTCTTGGCGAATGCGCGCCACTGGCACGGGATCGAAACGTTGCTCCGGATGGAGCAGTTTGATGACCACCCGTTCATCGCCGCCGCGAGCGCGAGCCGTGATCACGGCGCCCATCGCCCCCGTGCTCAGCGTGCGCTCCGCGTGGTAGCCACCGATCGCGGTCGTGGGCAGGCAGAATGAACTTGCGGCCCCGATCACCTCGCAAGTAGCCAGCGCGGGCGAACCTCTCAGCGCAGCGTCCCATGTTCCGCCCGGCATGCGAAGGCCAGTTTGCCGGTGGAAAGGGCCGTTGATCAAGGGTCTCTATGCAGCGATCGCTCAATACATGCGGAGATATGCAAGAAAAAGTCAGTCTGGTGGCCCGCACAAACGCCTCAGTGATCTCTGATGTCACGGCAAGGACGCGAGAGCGCCAAGGGCCGGGTCGTGCGCCGTTGGGGTGTTGCGCTGGCAACACTCAACGGAGCTGGCGGAGAATTTCGGCCGTCATCCACTCGAGGGGAGCCTCTGCCGTGGAGTGACCGGCCTCCTTCACGCTGCGCGGCATGCCATAGACCACGCAGGAGCGCTCCGACTCGGTCAGCACCCTACCGCCTGCTTGCCGAATGGCGGCTGCGCCGCGCGTGCCGTCATCCCCCATGCCGGTGAGCACCACGCCGAGTGTGGCGGCGCCGAAGCGTGCTGCCGCACTCGTAAAGAGCAGGTCGACGGAGGGAGCATGAGCAGCGCTGCTCAGCCCATAGTCGAGCGCGACGTGCGTGCGCTCCCCGCGAGCGACCAGCTTCAGGTGCACGCCGCCACGAGCGATCACGGCCAGGCCAGGGCGCAGTTCCAGGCCGTCGGAGGCTTCGAGCACGTCGATCGCGCACTGGGTGTCGAGGCGCGCGGCCAGCGCTTCCGTGTAGCCGCTCGGAATATGCAGGGCGACCGCGACCGGAACGGGTAGGTTTGCGGGCAGCTCGCTCAGGATCCGGGAGATCGCCTGGGGCCCACCGGTGGAGGCGCCGATCACGAGGATGGAATGGCTGGGCACGCCCAGCAGCGGGTTCGGGAGCAGAGCTGCGCGGCTCGCTGGCGGTGAGCTGCGCGCCACGGCGGCCAGGCGAATCTTCTTCGTGAGCTCATCGCGCAGCTCGTACAGCTGGGCGGTCGCGAGCGCCGTCGGCTTGCGGACGATGTCCACTGCGCCTGCCTGTAGCGCCGCGGCGCCGAGATCGGTATCGGCGTCCGAGATGCTGACGACGATCACCCGTGGCGCCCCGACCGCCGGTAGGCCCTGTAGCACGCCCAGGCCGTCCAGGTTGGGCATGACCAGATCCAGGGTCAGCACGTCGGGCGCGAGCTCCGCCACCTTTTCGAGTGCCTCCAGCCCGTCCCGGGCGATGCCGATGACCTCGATCCCCGGGCTCTCGCTCAAGAGTTCACGCAGGACTTTGCGCGCAAACGCCGAGTCGTCCACGATCAACACCCGGATCGGCTGGGTCACGTGGGCGCCTTCAGGTACAAGAACACGCCGGAGCGTTCCTCACAGCGCAGCGAGGTGCCAAAGCGTAGCAAGGATTCGGAAACGCCGATCAAGAGCACCCCGCGGGGCTCGAGTTGTGCCGTCAGATCATGCACTACTTTCCGGGCCACGTCGTCCTTGAAATAGATGAGCACGTTGCGGCACAAGATGAAGTCGAAACGACCGAGCGCTTGAACATTGGCCTGATCCAGCAGGTTGAGCCGCTGCCAGCGGACCGCGCGTTGCAGCTCGGGGTGCACCCGGATGCCATGCTCCTGACAGTCTAGCCACTTCCTGGCCAGTTCGGGGGCCGGCATCTGGCGCAGCGAGCGCTTGCCGTGTTGCCCCGAGCGGGCTCGCCCGAGCGCGCCGTGGCTGAGATCCGTGGCGACCAACTCCACGTGTTCCAGCAGGCCCTGCTCCGTCAGTAGCATCGCGAGCGTGAGCGGCTCCTCGCCGGTCGAGCAGGCGGCGCACCAGATGCGCGGCCGCCTCCCCGCCTGGACGAGCGGCGCCACGAACTGCTTCACGAGCACCACCAGGGCGTCAAACTCGCGGAAGAAGTAGGTTTCGTTGACGACGAGGGAATCCGCCAGGGTGTCGAACTCGCGCTCGCTGCCCGGATCGTAGCGAAGGAAGTAATAGTAGTCGAGCAGCGAGTCAAAGCCGAGCTCGGCCGCGCGCACGGATAGCTTGCCGGCCAGTAGCGACTGATCCTCGCTGCGATAGCTGAGGCCGATGCGCTCTTCGATGAGAGAGCTCAGGATGGAAAAAACGGGGGGCGTCAGCTCGAGATCAGCCATCAGAGCTTCACTGCGAAATGAGCAAGGCACAGACGCGTCGGACTTCGGCATCGGCATCCTCGAGCGCCTGGCGTTGCAAAGCGGAGAAGGCGTCTCGGCTGCCGAGAGCTGCGAGTGCCGTGGCCGCGGCCTTGCGGGCCGCCACGTTCGGCAGATGCAAGGCCTCGAAGAGCGTTCGGAGAGCATCCGGGGTCGCCAGACGGGCGAGCAGGCTGGCCAGCTGTGGCGCCGTCTCGTCCGTGGCGCCGCGCAGCGCTTCGAGCAGGCCCTGGGCGCGCTCCGCATGCGGGGCGAGCAGTGCTGCGCGAGCCCGTTTGTGCAGCAAGGGATCGCCGAGGAAGCGGGCAAGGATCGCCGTTGCTTCACGAGCGGGGTGGCTGCCGAGAACCTCGAGCGCTGCCATGCGCACGTTCTCATCCGTGTCCTGCGCCGCCCGCGCCATGGTCTCGAGCGTTTCCGCAGCCGCAAAACCCGCCAGCGCGGACAGAACGATCAGGCGGGTCGCGGCGTCTTCAGCGGCGGCCGCCGTGAGCAAGAGAGACAGCGCCTCAGGGCGCTTCGACAGGCCCAGACCGATCAACGCGGCCCGACGCAGGTCGATCTCGGGATCTCGAGCCGCCCGACTCAGCGCCGCGAAGGAGATGTCACCGGGCAGGTGTGATAGGGCCTCGATGCTGGCCACGCGCACCTGGCCCGCCGGGTCATCGGCGAGCTGCGCGATGGAGCTCACGCAGGACTCGTCCTTCAGTTTGCCGAGCGCCTGACAGGCGTAGTAGCGCACCCAGGGTTCAGGGTCCCCGAGCGCTTGCCGCAGCGCCAGGAGGACGCGCGGCTCGCGCGCCGCCTCCCCCAGCCCGCGCGCGGCGCTGGCGCGGGTCTGAGGCCGGGCGTCCTGGGCAAGCCCGAGCAGCAACTCGACCGCTGCCGGCGTTTCCAGCAGCGAAAGGCCGATGATGGCCGTGTCGCGCACGCGGGCCTCCGGATCACGGGTGGCCGCAGCGAGCACGGGCAGGGCTTCCACTCGTCCCAGGTACGACAGGATGCGGAGCGCGGCGCGGCGCACCGCGGGAGCGGGCGAGAGCGCCGCAGCCATGGCCAGGGTCGGCGTCGCGTTCGAGCCCAGCGACTGGATTGCCGACGTCGCCGCCTGGACCACCATCGGGTTGGGGTCGCGCAAGGCTTCGAACAGCGCGCTCACGGGCTGTGGGTTGCCGATGCGCGCCAGAGTGTCACAGGCCAGGCGCCGCACGCCGGCATCGGGATCGCCGAGGCAGCTCACCACGGCGTCGACCGCGCTCGCTTGCTGGATCGTGGGCAGCAAGACCTGGCGCCGGGCGCTCGTGCCGCTCTGTAGTGCTGCGAGCACGTGCGCGTCCGCGTCCCGGCTGACGCGCGCCAGCACTTCGGCGGCGACCTTGGCTACGGGGGCGCTCGCGTCCAGCGCCCGCAAGAGCACGGGGACGGCCGCCTCGCTCTCGAGACAGCCGAGTAAGATCAGGATCGCGCTGCGCTCGGCGTCGTCCGCGCCGTTGATACAGTGAATCAAGCGCCGCACCGCGCCCGCCGGGGTCGAGCGTTTCAGCGCGTCGTCCACCGGTGCCGAGGTGCCGAAGCGCTCCTCGTAGCGTTGGCGCAGCTCCGCGAGAGCCAGCGCGGCCACGCGCACGGGAGCGTCGCCGGGCGACGTCAGCAGCCGGGCGAGCGGCGGAGCCGCGGCGCGATCGCAGCTGCGCCCCAGCGCCCGGGCCGCCTCCAGCGAGTAGTTGACGTTGTCGAGCAGCGCGGCAAGCGGAAGGATGGCGCGCGGGTCGCCGCTCTTGCCGAGCACGTCGATGGCAGCAAAGGTGCGGAAGAACCTGCGGCTCTCGACGGCCGCCACCAGCACGTCCACCACCGCGCGGCCGCCCACGCGGCCGAGCGCTTCGATCGCTCCCACGGCGACGTTGTCGTCGGGGTGTTGGGCCAGCTCGGCGAGCCTCGGGATCGAGGTTACCTGCCGGCGCCGCCCCAGGATCTGCGCCACATCGGCCAGCACCGCCGGCTCGGCGCCGGCGCTCACCGCGATCAATGCCGTTTCGGTATCACCCGCCGAGGCCACCAGCGCGTCCACCGTCGCCGCGACCCGCGTCTCGTCGTCGCGCTCGCGCAGCAGTGAGCTGGAGAGCGCTGCGAGCGAAGCCTCGCCCAGCTCGGCCAGCGCAGCGATCACCTCACGCCGCACCGACCAGCTCGGATCCGTGCGCATCGCCAGCAGGCCATCGACGCCGCCCCGGCCGCGGGCCACCAGCCGCCGCAGCTCGGCGCTGCGTTCTGCCTCGGAAGCGGGCCCGCGCCCCGCGCTCGGGGGCGAGCCGCTCACACTCGCTCCGCGATGACTTTCGCTGCGGCTGCAGGGTGGGCCGCCGGCGCGCGCGTCGACGCCGGCACCGGCGCCTCGGCAGGCAACAGTTGCGCGCCGAGTGCAGCCAACGCGTCCGCTTGAGCCAGGTGCGCGGCTCGCAAGGCCTGGATCCCGGCAGCCAGCTCCGCCAGATCCGTGCCCTTCGCGCTCCTGGCCTGCGCCGCGATCGAGGTGGAGAGCTCGCGCGCGCGCGTGCGCACGTCCACCACCGCGTGGGAGACCTGCTGGCTGCCGCTGGCTTGTTCCGCCACGGCGGAGACGATGCGGTCGACCGCGCCGATGTAGCGCTGGGTGCTCGCGTTGAGCGTCGCGAGCATCTGGCTTTGCTCGCTCACGGCGCGCGCGCCCTGCTTGGCGATGCGGCGTACCTCCTCGCTCTCTTTGGCCAACCCGGTCGTGGCCTCCGTCTGCTCACTGACGGCCCGGGCGACTTGAACGGCCAGCTGCGCCACCTCGGCGGCCGAGGCCTCGACTTCCTTGGCGGCGCGCGCCTGTTCGCCAATCGCCTTCGAGGCGTGCGTGCTCTGGCGCCGCACTTCGTCCATGGTGCGCGCGAGCTCGGTCGCGCCGCGAGCTTGTTCGCCCAGGGCCGCGAGCGTGTTTTGCGTCGAGCTGGCCACTTGCTGTGCGGAGGTGGCGACGCCGCCGACCACTCGGCTTTGCTCCTGCATCGCCGCACTGGTTTGCTGCGCGAGCGTGCGCATGCGGGCCGCCGCCTTGGCCACATCCGCCGCACCGGCGGCCTGTTCGCTGGCGGCGCGGCTGATCTTCTCCGCACCGGTCTTGAGCTCTGCGTTGGCCTTGACGATCTCGCGCAGGCCTTGCGCCTGTCCGAGCGTGGCGTCCTTGGTCTGCCGGGCCATGCTCCGCATCTCGGCGGTGCTGCGCGCGACGCCCTGGGTGACCTGGGTCTGCTCGGCGGTGGCTCGCGCGATGTTGCGGCCTTCCTCGTTGGTCCGGTTGGCGCTCTGGGCCAGGCTCGCGATCGCCTTGGCTTGCTCCGCGCTGGCGCGATCGACCTCGCGCACGGCGCCGCTCAACTCTTCGACGCCGGTCAGGATCGAGCTCAGCCCGCGTTCCGCATCCGCGGCGAGGCGTGTCCCTTCGTCGGCGGCGCGCACGCTATCGACCGAGGTGCTCACGGCGTCGCGGGCCGTGCTCTGCAACACGCGCACGATCTTGGCGATGTCCGCGTTGGCGGTTGCCGCCTTGTCTGCCAGGGAGCGGATCTCCTCCGCCACGACGGCGAAGCCCCGGCCGTGCTCCCCGGCGCGGGCCGCCTCGATGCTGGCGTTCAAGGAGAGCAGGTTGGTGCGGTCGGCAATCAGGTTCACCGTCTGCACGATGTCGCCGATGTCCTCGCTCCTTTTGCCCATCTCCTTGATCGCCTGCGACGACTCGAGCATGGCGAGGCGCACGGCTTTTATGCTCTCGATCGAGCGCCCCACCGTGTTGCCCCCCTCGCGCGCCGTGCTCAGCACGCGGTCGGCGTGTTGCCGCGCGCCTTCGATCACGCTGAAGATGCGCCGCGACGAGGCCTCGAGCTGGCTGGCCGTGGTCGCTGTGCCCGCTGCCAGCGCGCTGATCTGTTCGGCGCCCTGCGCGATGCGCTGGGACGACTGAGATAGTTGTTCGATGGCGCTGGAGCCTGACTCCGCCACCAGCGCTGCCTTTTCGGCGGTGACCGCCACCTCCTCGACGGAGGCCGCGATCTCGGTGACCGAGCTCGCAGTTCTGGCCGCAGAGGCTTCGAAGTCTTTCACCTGCTCGGCGACCGCGCGTACGGAGCGTAGCATCTGCTCCGCGCCGGCTGCGGACGAGTCCGCGCTGCCGGCCATTTCCGCGGCAGCCTTTGCCACGCGATCGAGCGCGGTCGTCACCGCGCTCACGGCGGCGGCCGTCGCGCTGACTTCAGCGGCCACGGCACGCGTGTCGCTGGTCAGGCGCACGATGCCCTTCGACATCTCCTCGACTGTCGCGGCCACCTCTGCGGTGGCGGTGGCGTTAGCCTCGCTGCGCGCGGCCACATCGGCCACGCTGACGCTCGTTTCACGAGCCGAGGCCGAGAGTTGCTCGCTGGCGGCGCCTAGATTGGTGGCATTGGACGCGACGCCCCGCACGGAGCGGGCGACCTCCTCGAGCGACGCGGCGGTGGCGTCCACCGAACCGACGAGCAGCTGCGTGTCCTTCTCCACGCTGGCCACCGACGCGGCGAGCTCAGCGAGGCCGGCGGCAGTGGCTTGCAAGCCGCGCGAGGTGTCCTTGGCAAACTCGCTCGATTCCTGCTGGGAGCGAGCCAACGCTTGCACGGTCACGCTGGTCTGCTCGATGCTGGAGGCCACGCTCTCCACCGAGGCGTGCATCTCGTCCGCGCGAGCGCCGCGTTCGTTCTGCTCCGACAACAGGCGTTTGAGAACGCGCTCCAGCGCGTCTGCTTGCACGCCCCCCTGCTCCTGCGCACGAGAGATGTCGTTCAGACGCTGCGCCGTCGCTTCGACCCCGTTTGATCCGTCATTGGCCATGAGGCATCTCCTCGCCGATCACTTTGCGAAAATCGATGAGCATCAAGAGGCGTGAGCCGGCTTGTGCCACCTTCGTCACGTAGCCCGCCGCCTGCTCTGCGATCAGCTCTGGCGGCGGCCGAAACTGGTCGGGCGCGAGGTTCGCGACCTCGCGCGCGCTATCCACCAAGAGGCCCACCGCCCGCTCCCCGCTTTGCACCACCACGACCCGGCTATCCAGGGCGGGCGCCACTGCGGGCAGGCCAAAGCGCACGCGCAGATTGACGACCGGGATGACGCGCCGCCGGACCTGCATCAGGCCCGCGACGTAGGCTGCCGCGCCGGGGACGACGGTGGCCCCCGCGTAGGACTCCATGTGCAACACGTCGCTCGCCGGCAGCACATATTCGGCGTCGGCGACTCGAAAGACCACAAATAGGCTGCTCATGCCTGCGACACTTCCCTGTGTGCTGCGCTCACCAGCCCGGGCAGATCGAGCACGAGCGTGGGCTTGCCGTCGCCGAGATCTGTCGTGCCGGTGATGCCACCCACCCGAACCAGCGGATCCTCGAGCGGGCGGACGACGATCTCTTGCTGGCCCAGCATGCGATCGACGGCGAATGCAAAGGGCTCACCGTTGCGCCGCACGACCAGGGCCTTGCTGGTGACCGCCAGGGGAACCGCGACGCCGGAGAAGATGCCCGACAGTGGCACCAGTGGCACGGCTTCGCCTCGCCGTTGCAGGAGCTGCATCGGCAGCGCTCCCGGACGCACACCGGGTGGGGTGATCAGGCTCGAGGCGTCGACCTCGACGATCTCCTCCACGCTCGAGATGGGCACGACAAATGCCGCCTCCCCGCACAGAAACGCGAATGAATCGACGAGCGAGATGGACACGGGCAAGCGCAGGGTGAACACCGTGCCTCGACCGAGGGCGGTGCTCATGGACAGGCTGCCACCGAGCGTGCCCTCGGCGACCCTCTGCACGATTTCCATGCCCATGCCCCGACCGCTGCTGTGGGTGGGCTGTTCCAGGGTGGAGAAGCCCGGCAAGGTGAGCAGCTGCAACAGCTCGTGATCGTTCTTGGGCAGCTCCCGACCGGCCTTGCGCGCCACCGCCGCAGCGTCGATACCGCGACCGTCGTCGGATACGCGCAGCTCGAGCATGTTGTTGGCGTGCTCGAAGCAGGACACGCTGATCAGCCCCGCCTCGGGTTTGCCGAGCGCCCGGCGCTCCGCGCTGGTCTCGATCGCGTGGTCGACGGCGTTGCGCACGAGATGCACGATGGCCGGGAAGATCTTCTCAGCGACGGACTTGTCGAGCGCCGCCGTGCCGGCGTCGATCTGCAGCCGGACGGGCTTGCCGGTGCTGTGGCTCATGCCACGGACGATCAACGGTACCCGCTCCAGGAGCTCCGCCACGGGCAACAGGCGAGCGCGTGCGATGCTAGCGCGCAGATCGCGTAGCTGGCGAGAGGCGTCGTCGACGATGCTCGCCAGCTCGCGGACCTCCACACCCTGCTCCCTCAGCTGGGCGACCGCACGCTGCAGCCGGAAGCGTGTGACCACCAACTCCGAGAGCTTCTCGAGCGCGTCGTCTAGCCGCGCCACGTCGACCCGGATCGAGCCGGTGCGCAGCGGCGCGTCGAGCCCCTCGTCGGTGAGGCCATTTGCACTCGGCGCGACACCGGTGACCGGCGCGTCGCCGGTCTTGATGCCGACCAGCTCCAGATCAGTGGGCGATACGTGCGCTGCCTCGGCCAGTGCTTGGAGCTCGGCATTGCTCAGCACGAGCAGCACGAAGGCCAGGGCGCCCCGGGCCCGTTCGTCCTTGGGCAAGGCTAGCGGGATGACCTTGACGATCTCGGCTAGCTTGCCCACGCGCTCACGCACAAGGGTGATGGTGATGCCGCGCGCCGTCTTTTCCGGTGAGGGGACATAGTCGATGCGAACGACTCGCCGCCCCTCCCGGACGCCCTGCAGGAGCTGAAGGCGCTCCGCTGGCCCCAGCTTGCCGAGCAACTCCGCCGGTAGCTCGATGCTCGCACTGGAGAGCGCAGCGGGCGCGGCGCCGAGTTGTACCGCGGCCAATGCTTCGAGCAGCTCGCGAGGGGCCGGCTCCACCGGGCCGCGCTCGGCGAAGGCCGCCACGCGCAGCTCGATTGCGCGCACGCCTTGCAGCAGCAAGTCCAACGCCGGCAGCGAGAGCAGGCCCATGGTCGTGTCCGCCACGCGCACGATGGCCTCGAGCTCGTGAGCGATCTCGACGATCGGCTCGACACCCACCATCGCCGACAGACCCTTGAGCGTGTGCAGCGAACGGAACAGCTCCCGCAAGCGAGCGGGCTCGGCGCGCCCTTTTTGCAACGCCGCCTCGATGCTGAGCAGATTCGCGCTGGCCAAGCGCAGATGTTCTTCGGCTTCGATCAGGTAACCGGCAACGAACTGCTGCCGATCGAGCCCGTCGCTCATGAAGCCCGGCTTGGCCGGGCCGGGAGCACTGCGCGCAACTCCGCCAGGATCTGTGCAGGCTCGAAAGGCTTTGTCATGAAGCGGGATGCTCCGGAAGCGAGCGCCCGGCCCCGCGAGCCTTCGTCTCCGCGAGTGGTGACCACGATGATGGGGACCTCGCTCAGCGCATCCTGACCGCGCACGAACTCCAGCACCTCGAAGCCGCCGATATCCGGCATGTTGAGGTCCAGGAACATCAGATCGAAGGGTTCCAGCGAGAGCCGTTCGATCGCCTCCAACCCGCTGGCAGCGTGGGCGAACTCGAGCCCAGGCTCACCCCGCAGGCTGGCCACAATCATCTCGCGCATCAGCTTGCTGTCGTCGACGACGAGGATCTTCATCGCAAAAAGTTGCGCCCCAGGAAATAGGCGAAGCCCTGCACCCGGCTTCTTGCCCAGCAGACCCCGTTGTAGGGCGGATGCAACATCGTGTCCAGTTGCTTTGCCACTGGGCATTGCTGGGCAGTGCAGTCCTTCGTATATACCGCTCGAATGCCCGGCTCTGAGCGACGACGAATCTGGATCGTGGATGACAGTCCGCTCGATGCCGAACGCGCGCGGCGAGTCCTGGCCGCCACTTATGATGTGCAAGTGTTTCTGGACGGGTCGGCCGCGCTAGAATGCCTCACTGTGCAGGCGCCGCCTGACGTGATGGTGCTGGACTGGGTGATGCCGGGCATCTCCGGGGTCGAAGTGTGTCGATTTCTGCGCTCGCGCAGCAAGGCGGACGCGCAGATCGGTATTCTGCTCTTGACCGCACATCGTGCCGTCGAGCAAATCGTCGAAGGTCTGTCGGCAGGAGCCAACGACTACCTGGCGAAGCCCTATTCGGACGAGGAGCTGCAGGCGCGGGTCATGGCCCAGATCCGCGCGCGCGAGTTGCTCGAGCGCGCCAGCAACGCAGAAGAGCTGAATCGGCAGCTGCTGGAGAGCGCGCCGGATGCGATGATCGCGATCGACGCCCAGGGCAGGCTCACGTTCGCCAATCAGGAGGCAGCTCGCATGCTGGGGCAGTCGAGTGCCGAGCTGAACGGCAGGGTCATTGGCGACTTTCTGCCGAGCTGGGATGGCCTCTTGGACGAGCCGACGAGGGAGGCGTTTCGTACCCTACCCGACGTCAAAATTGCAGAGCGCACGTATTCACCCGTGGTGCGCCTGCCGGCCACGTCCACGTCCGCCAGCGTGATGATTTCATTACGGGATGTCACCGCGCGGCGACGTTCGGAAGCGCGCCGGCTCGACTTCTATTCCATCATCGCTCACGACCTGCGCTCGCCGCTCAATTCCATCTCGCTGCGCACGCAGCTCATTTCCGGCGGCAAACATGGCCCCCTGTCGGAGGGCTTGCGCGCCGACATGGAGAAGATCGACCAGAACATCCAATCCCTGGTCGGTATGGTCAATGATTTCCTGGATATGGCTCGGCTCGAGGACGCGCCCATCCAGCTGCTCCGCGAGCCGCTGGATGTCGCTGTGCTGCTGGACGCCACGATGGAGAGCACCCGGCCCTTGCTCGAGAGCCGCGGCCTCAGCTGGCGGCGCATCGTTCCGGCCAGCGCTCAGGATTGCGAGATCGCAGCTGATGCAAAGCGCCTCGGTCAGGTGCTGTTCAACTTGCTGGGCAACGCGATCAAGTTCACGCCGGCGCCTGGCACCATCACGACCACGGTGGCTCGCCACGGAGAGCACGTCGAGGTCATCGTGGCGGATACCGGGCCCGGCATTGCGCCTCATGAGCTGCCGACGCTGTTTGACCGTTATACCCGGGCGGGGGCGTCGGGTGTGCCGGGCAGCGGCCTCGGCCTGATGATCGTGCGTGAGATTGTCGAGGCTCACGGCGGCACTGTGGGAGTCGAGAGCCAGCCCGGGCACGGCAGCAAGTTCTGGGTGCGCCTGCCGATCCGTGTGGAGTGACGCGCTCGCCGAGAAGTATCACCGCGTCGCTGCGCCCATCGGAATGTCGAGGGGTTCCGCGCTGCTACGACCAGGATCGCCTCGAGCGAGGCGGATTGGCGCGCTCACTCGGTGGCGCTCACTTGAGGCCAGCGGTCGCGGCCACCAGTGCCCTGGCCGCGCGCGCCGGAACTCGATGGCAAGGCAGCCGCCTGGCGCGAATCCTGCTTGAGCCGAGCGGAGCACACGCCGAAGCAACCATGGGACTGATTTGCCTGCGGGTCGACGACCCCGCAACGCAGCAGCAGGAGAGCAGCACGTTTTCGAATCACCACATCCAGGCCGCGCTGCAGAGGGGGATGTCGCTCCTGTTGGCGGCGCTCGGGCTCGGCCCCGCGCGTCGTTTCGAGGCGCTCGCTGCCGAGCTGGACTGCAAGCAGCGAGAGCTCCACACGGCGAGGGAGGCCACCCGCGTGGCGCGTGAGCTGGCGGAACGAAAGAGCGCGCTCGAGAGGAACGCCTGGCGCGTGATGTCCCATGAGCTGCGCGGCCCGCTCACCACCCTGCGGCTCCTGCTCGCCCGGGCGCAAAAGGAGGGCAATCACCCGCCGACGTCATCCGAGCGAGCGGTCCACGCGCGCATGAGCGCGACGGTCGAGCGCCTGGCGGAACGCGTGGAGTCGTTGCTGAGCCACGCCGCGCTCGAAAGTGGGCTGCTCACCACCCGAGGCGCGAGCTTTGGCGTTGCCGAGATCGCTGCCGACGTGCTGGAGGAGCTGCGGCCGAGCGCGAGCGCCAAGGGCATCGAGCTGTCGCTGGACATCGCCCCCGACTTGCCGCCGCTCTACAGCGACGCCACGCTCGTGCGTCTCATCCTGACGCACCTGCTGAGCAATGCCGTCAAATTCACGGAGCAAGGCTCGGTGCAGATGTCGTTGGCGGCGCTCGACGGCTGTCACCAGTTTGCGGTAGCCGACTCGGGCGTAGGAATTCCAGTGCAGGAGCAGTTGCGCATCTTCGAACCCTTCGCGCACGTTGACCCGGTCCGGGAGAAGCACCTGCCCGGCATGGGTCTCGGCCTGACCTTGGTTCGAGAGGTGGCAACGGCGTTGGGCGGAAGCGTGTCGGTGGCTTCACAGGTCGGGCGTGGCAGCACGTTCACTGTCGTGCTGCCGCCGCTGCCTGCTTCGCCTCCGCCCTCTCAGGCGTTCGCGCAGGTGTTCTGAACGACGCCGAGCAGCGAGTCGACATCGAACGGTTTGGCAACATAGCCGGCGACGCCGAGAGCCGCCGCTTCCTGCGCGACGTTCCCTGCCCCGGAAAGGACGACCACCGGGATGTCCGCCAGGGCCGAGTCCTGTACCTGGGTGACGCGGAAATGCCAGCCATCCATCACCGGCATCATCAGGTCGAGCAGGATCACCTCCGGCAGGGTACGGGCCCGCCTCAGCAAGTCGTACGCCGCGCGTCCGTTCTCCGCGGTGGACACGGTGTAGCCCTCTGCGCGCAAGAGCGCGGCAAGGCTCTCGCGAATGTCGGCGTCATCTTCGACTACGAGGATCATGTCGACTCCAGCTGCAAGCGGCGTACCTGCCGCGCAGGGGGTCGCTTCGGTGAGGTGAAACACCCCGCGGACACTTCGGCCGGTAGCACGTCGCGCCGCACTAGTACCTCGTGCCCCTAGTTCGGCAGATGGGGCACTCTGCACTCGGTACTTCCTCTGCATTGGGAGAAACCCAGCGCGGCTCTTTCGGATAACAGCGGGTTTCTCCTGCTAGGCGGGCGTGCTCCGAGTGCGCGGGCGGGCGAGCAAATCCGACAGCGCTCCGATGTCTACGGGTTTGGTCAGGTGCAGGTCGAAGCCCGCATCGTCCGCCATTTGCTTCACGTTTGAGCCGCCGTAGCCGGTGAGCGCCACGAGGAAGACGTCCTGGCCCTCCGGCTCTGCGCGGATCAGCCGCGCCAGCTCGTAGCCATCGATGCCAGGCAGCCCGAGATCGATCAGTGCCACGCCAGGCCGCCACTTGACGAGTTGCGCGAACCCCTGCATCCCATCCTGGGCGACGGCCACCTCGTGACCGAGCGCTTGCAGGCATTCCCGCAGCAGCTCACGAGCATCCTCGGAGTCTTCCACGATCAGGATGCGCTGGGGCCGCAGCGCGCGCGCCGCGGCTCGCGGCATGGGGGCTGCGCGGGGCGCGGACCCTTCGCTCCGAGTCAGCGGCAATCGAATGCAAAACTCGCTGCCCCGGCCCGGCCCTTCGCTGGCTGCGGCGACGCTGCCTCCGTGCATTTCGGCCAGGTATTTGCACAACGTGAGGCCCAGTCCAAGGCCACCGGTGCTGCGGTCGAGGCTCGGAGAGACCTGAATGAAAAGATCAAAGACCTTGCTCAGCATCTCCCTGGGGATGCCCCTGCCGTTGTCGCGCACGCGCAGCACCGCCTGCTCGGTGCCGTCCTGGGTCTCGCGCGTGAGCCGCACGGCAATGTTGCCGCCGGGCTCCGTATACTTGGCAGCATTGGTCAGCAAGTTGACGATGATCTGTTCGACTCGCGTCGCGTCCGCATACATCCGGAACGGGCTGGCTGCGACGTGGACCTCCAGCGTATGCTCGCGCGACTCAATCACGGTGGCCACCGCCATCAGGGCATGCTGCAACACGACGGCCATGTCGATGTCGGCCTTGCGCAGATCGACCTTACCGCGAGTGATCCGCGCCACGTCGAGCAGGTCATCCACCAGGCGCACCAGGTTGCCCATCTGGCGGCGGGCGGCGGCGCGGTAGCGTGCGCCTTTCGCCGCGTCCGAGCCGACCTCTTCCAACAACGATAGCGCTGTGCTGATGGCGGCCATCGGGTTGCGTAGCTCATGCGCCAGCGTGGCCAAGAACTCGTCCTTGCGCTGATCGGCCCGTTCGAGCTCCTGGACGAGACCCTCGATGCGCTGCCGCGACAGTGCCTCGGCCGTGACATCGAGCGCCACGGTCATGATCTCGGTGATTCCGCCGGCTTCGTCGCGTACGGGCTGGCAGGTGAACTTGAAGTACACGTCCTCGGTACGGCCGTCGCCGCGCCGGTCGAGCGATACCCGATACTCCGAGGCGCTGAAGGGCTCGCCGCTCTCATACACGTTCTCGAGCATCTGGAACACCGGCGCATCCTCCGGCAACTCGCGAAATGCTTCGCGGATGGTCTTTCCCAGCAGCTCGTGCCGCCCGACCATCTCCTGGTAGAGCGGGTTGGCGAGGGCATAGCGAAAGTCGGGCCCGCTCACGACCGAGACGGCCACCGGCGCCTGCATGAATAGCGCCTGCAACCGCTCGCGAGCCGAGCTGGCCTCGGAGCGGGCCCGGGCCACCTCCATGCGGGCGGCGACGCGAGACACCAGTTCTTTCGCCGAGAACGGTTTGACGAGGTAATCGTCAGCACCGCGTTCCATGCCTTCGACGGTCGCTTCGTCGCCTGCGCGCGCCGAGATCAGGATCACCGGTACGGCACGGCTGGTGGCGTTCTCCCTGGTGGCTCGCAACAACCCGAAGCCATCGAGTCGCGGCATCATCACGTCGGCGAGCACGAGATCGGGCGGGTCCGCTTGCAGGCGCTCGAGCGCGGCTTGACCGTCCTCCACCGCGTCCACTGACCAGCCTTCCGCGAGCAACAGTTTGCTCACGTACTGCCGCAGGTCGGCATTGTCCTCGGCAAGCAAGATGCGACCGGGCAGCCTCGCGCGCACCAACTCGGCCGCACCGGCTCCGGACGCGCGCAACGGCACCGCAGATCCTGCTCCGGAGGGGGCGTTCTGCTCGGTGCTGGCGCTCCCGGAGCGGGCGGTCCAGGCGTTCGCTTCCTCGACGAAGGCTTCGAGCCCGCTCCCGGCGCAGGCAGCCCGCGGCGACACGGCGACCACGCGGTCCGCTGGCAGGTGCGCCTGGCCGCTCGGGATGGTGACGATGAAGCGGCTGCCCATCCCGAGCTGGCTTTCTGCCCGCACGCTGCCGCCGTGCATCTTGACCAGTTCCTGGACCAGGGCGAGCCCGATGCCGCTGCCTTCGAAACTCCTGCCCTTGGCCCCTTCGACGCGCCGAAAGCGCTCAAACAGGTGGGGTAGCTCCCCGGCTGGGATGCCCGTACCCGTATCGGCGACCATCAGCACGAGCGAGTCGCCCGCGGCCTCGAGCGAGACCTCGATGCTGCCCTCGAAGGTGAACTTGAAGGCATTGGAGACGAGGTTTAAAACGATCTTTTCCCAGAGCTCCGGATCGACATAGGCCAGCTCGGGCAGCGGCGGGCAGTTGACCCGCAAGCTGAGCCCCGCCTGTTCGACCAGCGAACGGAAGCTGCTGGCCACGGCAGCCGTCAAGCTGCCGAGGTCGGTCGGCGCGAAGCGGGCGTCCGAGCGGCCCGCCTCGATGCGCGAAAAATCGAGCAACGTGTTGACCAGTTTGAGCAGGCGCCGCGCATTGCGATGCACCAACTGCAGCGCGTCTCCGGCGAGCTGGGCGGTCTCGCGCCCGAGCGCGTCCTCGAGGGGAGCGAGCATCAGCGTCAAAGGTGTGCGAAACTCGTGGCTGACGCTGCTGAAGAACGCCGTCTTCTGCCGATCGAGCTCGGCCAGGGCCTCGGCGCGTTTGCGCTCTTCCTCTCGGGCGGTGGCATTGCTCACGGCCTGCGATAGGCTGGCGACGAGCAGCTTGTGAAAGCGCGTGTAGGACTCGCTTTCGGCCAACATCGCGCTCAGACCCACCACGACGAAGCCCAAGGGCTCTCCGTTGCCCGACGGTTCGAGCGGCAGGACCAGAGCGGCCCGCGCAGCGCCGGGTCCGTCGACGAGCGGCACGCGGCGCAGCTCCGCCTGCGGCTCTTCCCAGGGCCAGGGCCCGCCCTGCCCGCGCCGCAGCGTGAGCGGTGCGAGCGAGCTGCCGGGGTCGAGGTTGGCCGCCCCGGCGAGCCGGGCCTGGCCCGCAGCGTCGAGCAGATACACGAGCGCAAAGGGAACGTCATTGGGCGCGCCCGCCATCTCCAGTGCTGCGCGCGCGCAGGCCTCCCCCGGAGTAGGCGCTCGAAGCACCTGGGCGAGCGCATTGAGCAGGCGCAGCCGCCGCCCCTCGATCACCTTCTCCGTCGTCTCCACGACGGCGCAGAAGACACCGCCCACGCCACCCGTCTCGTCCCGGATCGGGCTGTAGGTGAAGGTGAAGTACGATTCCTCCGGGTTGCCGGTGCGCGCCAGCGGCAGCATCAGATCCTCGGACCAGGTGGCTTCACCCGTGGTCCGCACGTGGCGCAGCAGTGGCTCGATGATGCCCCAGATCTCCGCCAGCACGACGCTCGCGGGCTGGCCCATCGCTGCCGGGTGCTTCTTGGTGCCCACCATCGGCACCAGGCTCTGATTGTAGAGCATCAGGTACTCGGGGCCCCAGTAGACCGCGATCGGAAACCTCGAGTTCAAGCAGATGCTCATCGTGGTCCGCAAGCTCTGCGGCCATTCGCCGAGCGCGCCGAGCGGCGTCTTTTGCCAATCGATCGCTCGGACGAGCATCCCCATGTCGCCCGCGCCGTCGAGAAACGCCTCATCCCGCGGCACAGCGGCAGGGGGGCGCGGGGCGCGGCGATCCTCGATCATCTCGCCCGCCATGGTAGTCGAGCCTGCGGCGGCGAGCGAGCCTGGTCCAGCTGGGGCAGGCTCCCCAGCGCTACGAAATGTGGCGAAAATGTCGGAGCGCCTGGGGATCGTTACGCGACGCCTGGGCTCGGGGGACGCCGCGGCGCCGCCCGCTCCGTTCAGAAGGGCAAGGCGACCGACAGCTCCAGGCCATCTTCGAAGCCGCCGACATGGATGCCGATCCACTGGCAGTCCGAATCAAAGATGGCCCCGCCGCTGCCGCCCCCGGCAGACGAGTAGTCCGCTAGAAAGGCGTTCGACCAGGCGTTTCCGAACTCGTGCGCGCCGGTCGCCGTCACGAAGCCGGGAGAGAGCTGCAGCGCCGCCAGGACATCCGGATGCCCCGATGCCATCACCATCTCTCCGAGCTGGGGCGGCTTCTGCACCGGCGTGAGACCCCCGGGCGGCGTCACCGCCCAGTCGACGGTCAGGTTCGCCACGTCCCGACCGAGCGGACTCCAGGCGACCGCGCTGACCGAGCCCAGCCATACGGCATGGTCCACGTCGATGTCGAAGACCTCGCACTCGTAATCGTCCAGGTCCGCCGCTACGTGCGCCGCCGTGAGCACCGTCCCGTCCGTGCTGACGGTGCCGCTGCCGAAGCCGATGGTTCTTCCATCCGAGCACTGAATGGCGACCAGATTGGCACGCAGCGCGTCCACGCGGGTCGCCAGCCACCGAACGCCTTCACTGGCGGCGCCCGCCTCCCCCACCGGACCGATCGGCCCGGCCGGGCCCTGCGCACCGTCCCGACCTGGCGCACCATCCGCGCCCGGTGCTCCCGGGATACCGTCCGCGCCGTTGCACACCGTCATCTCCGGGCTGCCATCCACGAGCAGTACCGAGCCGCCTGTCGGGCATTCGCTGCTCAGGGCTTCGCGCTCGGAAAACTCGGGTCGATAAGCATCTTCGCCACACCCCACCACGACGCACGCGCAGCCCAGCACGAGCCATTTCGTCACGTTTGACTACCTTTCCCCAAGCTCTCGCGGCCTCCCTCGGGCCTGTCACGTAGTACGGGCCGTGACGGCTTCTCGCGAGCAACTATTCGCGATTGGGTGTCTTGATGCAGCATCGGTGCAACACCGGTGCTGCATCAGATGGGCACGCCTGCGCCGTCAACGCGCGCGACCCACATCGACGACCAGAGACAGATCCCTGGGCCAGGGCGAGCAGCGCGCCCCGAGCTAGCCCGCCGCCCGCCGCCGTGGGCTCAAACGCCGGCGCCTTCGATGGCCTTCTCGATCAGCCCCAGATCGAGCGGCTTGACCAGGTGCAGCTCGAACCCTGCCTGCTGGGAGCGAGCGCGATCCTTGTCTTGACCGTAACCGGTGATCGCCACGAGCCTCAGGTGGGGCGCGCTGTGGCGAGAGGCGCGGAGCTTTTGCGCGAGCTCATAACCGTCCATCACCGGCAAGCCGATGTCGAGCAGCGCCACGTCGGGGCGGAAGTCCACGGACGCATCGAGCGCAGATGGACCGTCGTGCGCCACCTGGACCAGATAGCCGAGCTGCTCCAGGGCCTGCTTCAGAATCAAGGCGGCGTCTTCGTTGTCGTCCACCAGCAAGATGCGCTTGCCACGACTGGTCGCTGCATTTTTTTCTGACGCCGGCTCTGCCGCGGGGGGCGGCAGCTGCGCCGCGCCGTCCAGCGCCGGCAACTCGACGATGAACTCGCTGCCGAGGCCCCTGCCCGCGCTTTCCACGCGTACGCTGCCGCCATGCTGTTCGACAAAGCTGCGCACGATGGTGAGCCCCAGACCGAGCCCGCCCCGCGCTCGATCCAGCGTCTGAGGTTGCTGCACGAAGGCGTCGAAGATGCCTGCCATCATCTCCGGGGCGATGCCGATGCCCTGGTCTTTGATGCTGATGAGCACGCTCTGGCCCGAGCGTGCGGCGCGCACGTCGATGCGCGAGTGGGCGTCGCTGTATTTGGCGGCATTGGTGAGCAGATTGGAGACGACCTGCGCCATGCGATCCAGATCCGCCTCGATGCACAGACCCGTCCTTGCTACCTCGAGCTCCACCCGGTGGTGGGAATGCTCGAGGACGGGGCTGGCCACCTCCATGGCTCGCAAGATCACCTCCGAGACTTCGACACGGCGCTTGTTGAGCTCGATCTTGCCGCGAGTGATGCGTGAAACATCGAGCAGATCATCGACCAGGCGTGCCAGGTGCGCCACCTGGCGTTCGAGCACGTCCTGCTCCTTGGAGGCGCGCCCGCGGATCCGGAGCAGCTGCAGCGCAGTCAGCATAGGGGCGAGCGGATTGCGCAGCTCGTGACCGAGCATGGCCAGAAACTCGTCCTTGGCGCGGTTGGCGCTGGCCGCCTCGTGCGCCAGGGCCTCCAGGCGCTGGCGCGCCAGGACTTGCTCCTGGCCGAGCCGCTCGAGCTCCAGCCGCGTCCGCACGCGCGCCAGGAGCTCGCGGGTGGAGAAGGGCTTGACCAGGTAATCGTCGGCGCCGGCCTCGATGCCCTCGACCACGGCATCTTCTCCCGCACGGGCCGAGAGCACGATGATCGGGATGGAGCGCAGCGTGGGATCGCTCCTCAGGCGTTGCACCAGCTCAAACCCGTCCACGATCGGCATCATCACGTCGGTGATGATCAAGTCAGGCCGGCGCTCGCGCACGGAGGCCAGGGCCTCTGCGCCGTTTTCGACGCTGGTGGTCTGATACCGGGGGCGAAGCAGGCGCGTCAGGTAGTCGCGCATGTCGGCGTTGTCGTCCGCGATCAGGATGCTGGCTCCCGGCGGCGTGCCGGGATCCACTCCGGCGCCGCTCGGCTCTGCCGGGCGCACGCTCGACCGCTCGCTGGTTGCGGCCGGCAGCCAGCGCAGCGCCTCCGCCACGAAAGGTGCGGCGGCCGCCGCCGGCGCACGCGCCCGAGCCGAGCCGTGCACCTGCTCTGCGGGCAAGTGTTGACTCCCGATGGGAATCGTCACGCTGAAGCTGGTGCCGCGGTCCAGTTCACTGTCCACCTGGATTTGGCCGCCGTGCAGGCGAACCAGATCCTGGACCAAGGCCAGACCGATGCCGGAGCCCTCATGCGTACGCGCCCGCGCGCCCTCGATACGATGAAAGCGCTCGAACACGCGATGCAGTTCTCGAGTGGGGATGCCCACGCCCGTGTCGGTCACGCGCAGCCGTACCGCCTCGGTGCCGAGAGGCTGGAGTTGCACGCGGATGCCGCCATGGAAGGTGAACTTGAGGGCATTGGAGAGCAGGTTCAGCAAGATGCCTTCCCACATCTGCGGGTCGACGAACGTGGGCCCTGGGGCAGTCTCGACCTGCACGTCGAAGGAGAGGCCCGCGCGTTCCACCGCGGCGCGAAAGGTGCTGGCCAGATCGGAGGTGAGCAGCGCGAGATCGACGGGCTCATATCGGGCGTTGACGCGGCCCGCCTCGATCCGAGAAAAATCGAGCAGCGTATTGACCAACTTGAGCAGCCGCAGCTGATTGCGATGCACCGTCTCGAGATCTCGCCCGGCGAGCGGCCGCGCCGTCACGATGGCATCTTCGGTCGGGCCGAGCATGAGGGTGAGCGGCGTTCGAAACTCGTGACTGACGTTGCTGAAAAACGCCGTCTTCGCGCGGTCCAACTCGGCGAGCGCCGCCGCGCGCTTGCGCTCGTCTTCGTAGGCGTGGGCGCTGGCGAGCGCGGCCGACACCTGGCCCACGAACAGCCCGACGAAGTTCTGATAGGCGTCGTCGAACGGGCGAAAGCGATTCAGCCCCGCGATGAACAGGCCCCAGGGGCGCCCCTGCCCGGCGCGCTGAATCGGCACCACCACGGCCCTCTGCGGGGCCTCTTGCCAGGGACCGAGGGGCCAGCTCAGCTCCGGCGACAACTCCACCACGCTGGGGCTGCCGCTCTCGAGCACGCGCTCGAGCGGCCACGGCGGTGCAGCGCCGCCCGACCTGCGCTGGCCCCGGGTCTGGTCGACCGCCGCGGGGTGATCGGCAGCGAGCCCGGTGACTGCTTCGAGCCGCGCCTGAGCGTCGCCGTCGAGCAGGTAGGTGAGCGTGAAGGGCATGTCGCGCGCGTCCTGGCTCAGACAGCCGCTGATCCCGCTCGCGACCTGAGAGCTGCCGTCGGCACCCGACAATTGCGTGGCCAGGTTGTGCAACACCTCCAGCCGGCGTTCCCCGATCACACGTTCCGTGTCTTCGGTCACCACGCACAGCATGCCCACCGTTTTCCCGTCGTCATCCGAGAGCGGACTGTAAGAAAACGTATGGTACGTCTCCTCTCGGTAGCCGCTGCGCTCGAGGAACAGGAGCAGTCGTTCGTCCCAGGTGGCGGCGCCGCGGCTCAGCACCTGCGCGATGCGCGGTTCGAGCTGCTGCCAGATCTCCGCCCAGACCTCGCGCGCCGGGCGCCCGAGGGCCCAGGGGTGTTTGGCCCCGAGCGTCATGGTCCGGTACGCGTCGTTGTAGAAGAACGTCAGATCCGGACCCCAGCCCATCCACATGGCGAAGCGCGAGGTGAGCACGATGCGGACCGCGGTGCGCAAGCTCTGTGGCCACGTGTGCGGGTGCCCCAACCCGGTGCTCGACCACGGAAACGAGCCGGTGAGACCGGCCATCTCGCCCTCTGCGGTGAACAGGGGATCGAGCGCGGCTTGCCCGTCTTGGCTACGATCCGACATGTGGTGGTCGCCGGATGATACTACATCTGCGGCCTCGCTCGCCAGCCGCCTTCGGGGCGAGCCGCTCCCGCCCTGGCCTTCCGCACGCGGTAAACGCCTGCGAGCGCGCTGTTTGGGGCCTGCGAGCGCGCCTTCGGGGCCCGCGATTGTGGCATTTCTGCACACGTAGCAGCGGCGCCCCGGCGAGATTGTCACACGAGTTCCAACCTCACCGGGGGCCTCGATGGCGCTGCTGCTGCCGACGGACGGTTCACGCGCCTACAGCGACCAGTGCCAGCTCCAGCTCACACCGGCGGACGGCGGGGTCCGCGTGCCGAGTTCGTAGCTGCTGAGGAACGCGTCGCGGTTGCGATCGAGCTGGTAGAAGTGCTGTTGTACGCTGGCCTCGTACTCCGCGAAGGTCACCACGCCGTCTCGCCTGCGCGCCGTCTGGGTGAACTCGTCTTCGCAGTTGCGCAGCTCGCGCCGGGTCAAGACGCCGTTGCGATCGAGATCCACACGGCTGAAGCGGGCCTGGCCGTAGGCGTATGCTTCGGCGAGCGTGATGCCACCATCATAGTTGTAGTCGGCCTGGACCAGCACCGGGGCGTAGCCGACGTCACGCGCTGGATAGGGTGCGGCTTGTGGGTAGGGCGTGTAGACGCGCGGCGGCGCCGGGGCGTACGTCGGCGTCGAACGCTCGTAGTCCCGATAGGCCGGGCCAGAACGCGCGGGGCCCCTGCCGTCGTGAGCCGCTGCTGGGAGCGCGGTCGCCGCGGTGATGAGTCCTAGACCGAGGGCAGACCAATGCTTGAACATGACCAATTTCTCCTTCTTCTTCTCCCGAGCTCAAAGCGCCCGGGTCTTCACGGCTACATACGCAGCAGAGTGGAGATATCCGTCTCGGTACGATGAAATAGGCCGGGCCGTTCCGGCCGTATGCTCGGGCGCTGGGGGCCGCCTGGTCGGAGGCCGCGACGCCCCCCGGAATCTTGGGTGAAACAGGCAGAAGGAGAGCCTGGGCCTGCCGCATCTACCCCTGACCTGGAGAGCTTTGGATGACCCGACCGCTGGATTTGCAAGAGCTGGCCGCTTCGACGCCGATCGATGCTTCCTCCGCTGACCCTAGCGCTTCCGCCGCTCCTTCCCGAGCGCCCGAGAGCTCGGCGGATGGCACGCCGTTACCTGCCGAGGAGGCCTCCCGCCGGCGCTTCCTTCAGGCGTCCTTGCTCGGGGTCGGTGCTCTCGGCGCCATCTCCGCGCCCAGCCTGGCCCACGCGCAGACCAGCGCGCTGAAGCGCACCTTCAGCCACTATCATGTCGCGGCGAACGACAAGACGGTGCACTGGGGTTACTTCAGCAAGAGCCTGAAGCCACTCGTCGAGATCGAGCCTGGGGACTTCGTCACGCTCGAGACGGTCACGCATCACGCCAACGACGATCGCGAGCGCATGGTGGAGGGCGATCCTGGGGTCGAGTCGATCTTCTACTGGGACAAGAAGAGGAAGGGCGTCGATCGGCGCGGGGCGGGACCGGTCGATGCCTCGCTGTTTGGCCGCGGCGCAGGGGAAGGCCTCGGCGTGCACGTGTGCACGGGCCCGATCGCGGTCAAAGGTGCGGAGCCGGGCGACGTTCTCGAAGTGCGGATCCTGGACGTCAAGCTGCGACCTTCCGCCAACAAGAAGCACGCCGGCAAGGCGTTTGGCAGCAACGCCGCAGCGTGGTGGGGCTTTCACTACAAGGACCTGATCGAGGAGCCCAAGCCGCGCGAGGTGATCACCATCTACGAGCTGGACGCGAGCGGCGAGCGAGACTTTGCCAAGGCCGTGTACAACTTTCGCTGGCTGCCGCAGACCGATCCCTTCGGCAAGGTGCACAAGACCATCGACTATCCCGGCGTGCCCGTGGATCACACGCGCACCAAGAAGAACACCGGCATTCTCAAGCGCGTGCGCGTGCCGATACGCCCACACTTTGGCGTGATGGGCGTGGCACCGAAAGAGGCGGACATCGTCGACTCGATCCCGCCGAGCTATACCGGCGGCAACATCGACAACTGGCGCATCGGCAAAGGGGCCACGATGTACTATCCCGTGGCGGTCCCGGGCGCGCTCTTCTCCGTGGGGGATCCGCACGCGTCCCAGGGTGATTCCGAGCTGTGTGGCACGGCCATCGAATGCTCGCTCACCGGCACCTTTCAACTGCTGCTGCGCAAACGTGCGACGCTGAAGGGGACACCGCTCGAAGGCCTCGACTATCCGCTGCTCGAGACGCAGAACGAATATGTGTTCCATGGTTTCAGCTTTGCCAACTACCTGGCGGAGCTCGGCGCCAAGGCCCAGTCGGACATCTACTCCAAGTCGTCGGTCGATCTGGCGCTGCGCGACGCCTTCCGAAAGGTGCGGCGCTTCTTGATGACGACCCAGGGACTGAGCGAGGACGAAGCCATCTCGCTGATTTCCGTCGGCGTGGACTTCGGAGTCACGCAGGTCGTGGACGGCAACTGGGGTGTGCACGGCGTCCTGCAGAAGCGGCTTTTTAGCGGCGAGTGAGCACTGAAGAGGACGATGCTTCGCCGGGGGGCGCTCGAGGCGCTGGGCAAGGCAGCCTTGGCCGCGATAGGATGCCGCCTCCATGAAGGCGACGGAGCCGGTGCTGCATGGCCGTGAGCCGGCGCTGGCCGCGCTCCGGTCGGCGCTCGACGCGGCGCTGGGCGGCAGGGGGCGCGTCGCGCTGATCTCGGGCGAGGCCGGCATCGGCAAGAGCGCCCTGGCCTCCGCCATTGCGCGGGAAGCGGAGGTGCTGGGCGCGCGGGTCAGCTGGGGGCGCGCCTGGGAGTTCGCAGACGCACCGCCGTATTTTCCGGTCTGGCCGTGCTTGCGTTCGCTGGGCATCGAGATCCACGACGCCGCAACCGCCGAGGAGGCGCGCGACGCGGGTCAGGCGTTTCGGCTCTGGGAGGGGGTCGCGGCCGCGCTCGCGCTGGCGTCGTCGAACACGCCGTGCATCTGGGTGCTGGAGGATCTGCACGCGGCCGACATCGGGACGCTCGATCTGTTGACCTTCCTCGCCCAGCCGCTGCGGGCCCTGCGCGTGCTGATCGTCGCGACGCTGCGCGTGCCGGATCCGCGGCTCAGCGAGCGCATGCACCAGCGGCTCACGCGCCTGGCGCGCGACGGCCTGAACCTGCCGCTCGGGCCACTCAGCGAAGCCGAAATCGCCACGCTCACCGCGGAGACGCTCGGGCGCCAGGTGCCGGAGGGTGCGCGCCGGCGCCTCGCGGAGCTCACCGGAGGCAATCCGCTCTTCGTGGTCGAGTGTGCCCGGGCGTTTCGAGCTGCCGGCGGGATCGAGGGCACGCTCGGGGCGCTGCCGCCCACCGTGCGCCAGGTCGTGCTCGAGCGCGTGGCGCTGCTGCCTTCGGCGACGCGCGAGGCGCTCGCCCGCGGCGCCGTCTTGGGCCGGGAGTTTTCTGCGGCTCGAGTGGCGCGCATGGCGGACGCGCTGCCGGCCCGCGTCATCGACGGCTTGCTGCCGGCGTTGCGCGCCGGCCTGATCCAGGAGCTCGGGCCCGGCCACTTTCTGTTCAGTCACACACTCGTGCGCGACGCGATCGAGGAGGCCTTGCCGGCGAGCGAGCGGGCGGAGATCCACGCTCGCGCCGAGCTGGCGCTTTCAGTGCTCGGCGACAGCGCCGAGATCCTCGTCGAACGGGCCCGGCACGCGCTCGCGGCTCTGCAGAATGGCAACGCCGCACACGCCCTCGACTTGGCGAGGCGGGCTGGCGAGCTGCTGGAGCAGGAGGGGGCGTTCGATCGTGCCTTTGAGCTGTACCTTCGCAGGGACGGCGCGCGGCGCAGCGGGCTGCTGCCACCCGCCACTGCTGGCGAGACGCTGCACGTCGCTCGCGTGGCGCGAGACGCAGGGCGCTCGGACGTGAGCCGCCGCCTCTGTGAAGAGCTGGTCCAAGCCGCACGGGCCCACGGGGACGCCGAGCTCATCGCCCGAGCCGCACTCCTCCATGCCTCAGATGTACGGCCAGCGGTCATGGACCGAAACCAGCTGGCGTTGCTCGAAGAGGCGTACAGCGCGTTGGGAGACGCCTCCCCGGAGCTCGGCTGCCGCGTGCTCGCGAGGTTGGCCACGGCCCTTCAGCCCGCGCCCGATCCGAGGGTCCCGCAAGAACTGGCGCGAGAGGCTATCCGGCGCGCGCGAGCGCTCGCCGACGACGCGCTGCTGCTGGAGGTCCTCGATGTCGCCGCCTGGGGGCTCTACGAAGCGCCGCTCGCAGAGCGTGGCCGTTGCTCGGCGGAGCTGCTCGAGCGAGCGCTTGCTGCGAATGACCGTCCCAGAGCCCTCATCGCGTACGAGTGGCGCGCGTTCCAGCAGCTCGAGGCGGGGCAACTGGAGGCCTTCTCGAGCGCCGCGGAACGAATGCTGGCGCTCTCGGACGAGATCGGACACCCGCGCTATCGCTGGCATGCGCTGCTGATTGCCTCGGCCCGGGCGATGACCCTCGGATACTTTGCCGAATCCGATCGCTACGTGACCGAGGTGGCGGCGCTCGCCGCGCTGACCGACGACCCTGCCCTGCCGTTTGCTCTGGCGATCCACGAACTGATGCGCGGCCGATTGCGCTGTCGAGACGAGGAGCAGCGCGCCGCCATCGCCAACCTGGAGAGCTGGCTGAAGGAGGTTCCGCCCGCTGCGCTGATGGGTCCGTGGCTGCGTGCGGGCTGCTGTGCGCGCCTCGAGGACCTGGCCGCGACGCGTGCGGAGCTCGACCTCATCGGGGCGCGCCTGAGCGCGTTCCAGGACGATCCGATGCTCTCGTTGCTTGCCGAGGCCTATGCTTTTGCGGGGACGGGCGCCGAACGGCGCTGGCTCCGCGACATCCTCGCGCTTTCCCCCAACCTGGAGCTCAGCAGCGGCCAGGGCGGCTATACCCATGAGGGCTCGCTGGCGCGTGCGCTCGGGCTGCTGGATGCGGCTCTCGGCGATCCGGTCGGCGCAGAACGGCAGCTGCGGGAGGCGCACCGGAGGGCGCTCAGCCAGGGTTGCCGGCCCTGGGTGGCACAGACGGCCTACGAGCTCGGCAAGCTATTGCGGGAGACGGGTCGAGAGGAGGAGGCACGCCGCTGCATGAGGGAGGCCTCCGAGCTGGCGTGCGAACTGGGCATGTCCGGGCTGGAGCAGCGGGCCAGCGCGCAGGCCCCTCCGACCGGGAGCGGCAGGCTGCCGCAGCTGCCCGTCCGGTTCGAGAAGCACGCCGCGGGCTGGCGCATCGTGCGCGGTGAGCTCAGTCTCACCCTCAAGGACTCGCGCGGGCTGCAATGGCTCGCCAAACTCGTCGAGCGGCCCGCTGAAGAGATCCATGTGCTCGCGCTGGCGAGCGACGACCCCGCCGCTCAGCTTGCCGAGAGCAGCGCGGGGGATGCCTTGGATGAGCGTGCACGCCGGGCATATCGAGAGCGCCTGTCCGAGCTGGAACAGGCCATCACGGATGCAGAGAGCGGTTCCCAGCGCAAGCGCGTCACGGCGCTGCTCGCCGAAAAGCAGGCGCTCGTGGCGGAGCTCGCCCGAGCGGTGGGACTCGGCCGTCGTTCGCGCCAGGTAGGCTCGGCGACGGAACGTGCCCGGGTCAACGTGCAGCGGCGCGTGAAGGACGCGATCGCTCGCATCGGCGAGCTCGACGAGGGCCTGGGTCGATTTTTCGAAGGCAGCGTACATACCGGTACTTTCTGCTGTTTTCGCCCCCCATGAGACTCTGCCGGGAGGCATGGAACGGGCTGTTCCATGGATTGGTCACGCCCTCCTGGCATGGAAACACTGCTCGGTATTCTGATCCCCTTCACCTTCGTTGCCCTGCTGGTCCTGGAACGGCTGTTCCCGGCCCGGCCACTGCCGGTCGTGCGCGGCTGGCTGCTCAAGGGCCTCCTCTTCTTCGTCTTGGGTGGCGCCGTCGCTGCGCTCCTGCCTGCGCTCGCCAGCAGCCTATTGGGCGAGCACGCGCCGCTGAACCTGAGCGGGCTGGGTACGATCGTTGGGGGAGTCGTCGGTTTTGCAGCGGCGGATCTCGTCAGCTACGCCACGCACCGCCTCGTTCACAACGTGCCCTTCCTGTGGCGCTGGTCGCACCAGCTGCATCACAGCGCCGAGCGGCTGGATGTCGCCGGCTCGGCCTACTTTCACCCGTTCGACAATCTGCTCTTGGGTGGCACCAATACCGTGGCGCTGCTCTCGCTCGGGCTCTCGCCCACGGCGGCTGCGCTCGCCGGATACCTGGGATTTTTCGTAACTACGTTCCAACACCTGAACGTGCGCACGCCGCAGTGGCTGGGCTGGATCATCCAGCGCCCGGAAGCGCACGCCGTGCACCATGCACGGGGCGTGCACGCCTACAATTACGGCAATTTCATGCTCTGGGACGTGCTGTTTGGGACCTTTCGCAACCCGGTCGGCTTTAGCGCAGAAGCGGGCTTTTGGGATGGCGCGTCGAGCAAGCTAGGTGCGATGCTGCTCGGGCGGGACGTGAACGCAACAGGAGCAGCCCAGTGACGCTCAATACCCCTCTCGAGGTACGCGCCTTGACCAGCGAGCTGTCCATGGCCACCTGGACGCTCGCCGCCATCGGTGCCCTGCTGGAGTCCGGTCTGAGTGAGCAGTTGCGCCACGCGCGCTCGCTCGAGGAGTTGGCGGTGGGTTGCCCGGCGCTGTCCGCCGGCGCGATCGAGCGCTGTCTGGGTGTCGCCGTTGCGGCCGGCGTCGTGAGCACGGACGGGCACACGTACCAGCTCGCCCCCGGCGCGCTGCCGTTTTCGGAGTCGCCCGGGCGCGTTGCCCTGCGTGGCGACATTCGCAGCCAGTTGATGCAGGCGCTGGCGTTGCTCGATGTCGCGGGCGGCAGCGGTCACGCCGCGTCCGGCTGGACCCACACCAATCCCACCGTGCTGCAGGCGCAGGGCGACGCCTCGATGGCCATGGTTCCCTTGTTCAAGGGCCACGTGGTGGCCGGTCTCGGGGATCTCGCCGCGCGCCTGGAGCGGCCGGGCGCACGCTTTCTGGACATCGGGGTCGGCGTGGCGTCGCTCGCCATCGCCATGTGCAGGGCCTGGCCGGAGCTCCACGTGGTCGGGCTGGACAGCTTCGATACGCCGCTGGCTCTGGCGCGCCAGAACGTGGCGCGCGCCGGGCTGGCCGAGCGCATCGAGCTGCGCAAACTCGCGGTCCAAGGGCTGCGAGATGAAGCCGCGTTCGACCTCGCCTGGCTGCCCAGCTTCTTCGTCGACGCGGCCGTATTGCCGCAGGCGCTGGCACGGGTGCGCGCCGCGTTGCGTCCCGGCGCGTGGCTCCTGCTGGCGGTGAGCGGGGTGGCCGGGCCCGAGCGCACGCGCGCCGTGTTTGCGCTGATCAGTCAGCTCTGGGGCGGGCCCGCATGGAGCGGCGCGGAAGCAGAGTTGCTGCTGAAGGACGCCGGGTTCTCGAACGTTCGCTCCGTGCCCGGTCCCGCTTCGGCGCCTCCGCTGGTCGTCGGGCAGCGCTGAGGTTCAGTCCGAGTTTGCCCCGACAAAAGGTGAACGCCCCGGGGTCGCAGGAGCGACCCGGGGCGTTCGGCGGCCTCGAGAGGGCGATGGCTCGAGGGGTCTCGAGTGCTAGGGCTTGCCTTGCCCGGATAACAGCGTGAGGTCGTACGCCGGCAGCCTGCGCCGAGCTGCCTCGCCGTTGAACACCAGGCGTCGCGTGATGCGCTCGCCCGGCGCGAGCACGCCGTCCTGCAGGAACACGCGCAGGTAGGGGTCGCCACCCTGGGTGGTCCCGCTCGCATTTTCGAGGCGAACCCGGCTCGGCAGGCCCTCGACGATGACTAGCAGGTGGGTGTCGACCACCGAGTCGCTGACGTTCGTGAAGCGGTAGACGTCCTCCCGCGCCAGACCGGAACGATGGCTGCTGACGCGCTCGATGCGCACGCGCTGGGTCACATCCAGGAACTCGAGACCCTGGTCGCGGCGGGATAGCGGGTCGTCGTTGTCGATCGCCAGGCCACTGAGCAACTCTCCATCGTTGGCGCCGAGCGCGGCGAGTTCGGGGTGGTGGATGGAATAGGTCAGGTCGGTCTCATTGGGCTGAAAGGCTTTGGCAAAGCCAGGGTCGTACAGGCCATTCTCCAGAAAATCCGCGATCGCGTCGATCTGGTCCTCGCGGAGCCCGAGCCCGCGCGGCGCGTCCAGCCCCCGCGGATGGGTGAAGCGCGGCTCGAGCGTGTCTGCCTGGCCGGCAAAGTCCTGGTCCTGCGCGATCCCGTCATTGAAGTAGCTCACGACGTCCCGGATCTGGGTGAAGGACCCGTTGTGGAAGAACGTGCGCGCGTCCTTCAGCTGCCGTAGCGTCAAGCTGCGAAACTTGTAGGCGTGCTCGGGATCTTGCGTGATCTCCTGGCGTCCGGTGTCCTCCCCGTGCGGCAACGGGTTGCCTTCCGGATCGAACTCGAGGCGGCCCCGGCGTAGAGCGTTCAGCGCTTGCACCGGGTGGTCGCCGATGCCAACGTTGAAGAAGTTCTCCTCGACGAGCTCGCCGATGCCGGCGACGTCGGGGTCATTCGGCTGCTTGTTGAACATCGGGCCACTGTGGCAGCCGAAGCAGCCGGCGCCGCCGTTCGCGGCCTCCGTGAAGAAGAGGCGGGCACCGCGCCGCTGGCGCGCGGTCAGCGTGTCCTCGCCGGCGAGGAAGCGGTCGAACGGGGTGTCGCGCGTGACGGCAGTGCGCAGGAACGTCGCCGTGGCCCGCAGGACGCGGTCGTCGTTGACGAGCGCGTCCAATTCCCGTTGGCACGCCGCGCCCGGATCGATTGCTCTGCAGGCCTCGAGGTCCCGAGCCTCCTCGGGAAACGCTTGCCGGAAGAGCTCGACGAAGGCCGGGATCTTCTGCAGCGCCGTCGACTCGAAATCCAGCATGCGGTGCGCATCGAGCAAGAGCAGCGTGAGGTTCTCCTGCGCCGGGTCGTTGAACGGATTGAGGCCACCCGGCAAGGAGTTCGACTCGCCGGCGAAGCCCCCGAACAGCAGGCGGTTGTTGAAGGCAAAGCCGATCATCGAGGGAGACTGGCGCCCCACGCTGTCCAGTTGGTCGAGACGGCCCGTGGCGAGCAGCGCGTCCGGCAACGGATCCGCCTTCTGCCGCGCGGGTGTGGCTACCAGCTCGGTACCCGCCACGCTGTAGATGTCGGTGAGCGTCGGCAGGGAATCGACGCCCGTGTCCCCCTCGAAAAGCGGTACCTCGGGCAGGAACGCGCTGTCGCGTGCAATCAGCTCTCGCTGGGGTCGCCGCCGGATGACGTAGTTGCCATCCTCGTCGGTGTAACCACGGCCTTCGCCGCCCGTGTTGAAGTTCAGCACGCTGCCGGCCTTGCCCGCGGCTTCGCCCAGATGGCAGCTCCCGCAGGAGCCCGTACTCTTGGTAGCGTCCACGACGTCCTGGACCTTCGGGTTCGAGGCCGCCACGGTGGCACCAAAGGCGGTTCCCTCTGGCAAGTCTCTGGGCTCGCCCTCGCGGATCGGCGGATTCACGTTCTGGTTGATGTTGATCCGCACGGTCCGGATCGGATCGTGGAACAGCAGCTTGCCCAGGAAGCGCTTGGCCTCGGTCGTCGCGTAGCGGCCCGGACGGCTCGGATCGTCCGGTGGCAGGGGGATGGCAGCGTCATCGCTCGGCACCCGCAGCTTGTCGAGCCCTCCCACCTGCGCGGCGATGAACTGGCGAAGCTGCGCGGGATTGCTACGCAACGCCTCGTTTGCCGTTCCCAGCGAGCTCTGCTCGGACTCGCCCTGGCAAGCGCCCAATACCGACAGCGCCAGGCAGCCCAGCGTGACGTTTGTGAATCTCGAATGATCTTTGCCTCTGCGAAACGCGTTCATGACTTCTCCTGTGCGACCGGCGAGCATGCGCTCCTCGTCGCGGTGACCTGACGAACCCCTGGCGGCTGGATCGCTCGGGAATCCCCCTGCCGACCCAACGGCGTCTGGGTGACACTACGAGGCAAACCCGCGCGGGTTACCCGCCTGGCGAGCCAGCACCAGAATATCCAGGCCCGCGTACGCGGTGCCACGTTGATGGCCGTCTCCAACTGATCGACCTCGCGCCCGCGCGCCTATGCGCCGCAGTCCCTGGCAGCGTGTCCGATGGCGGCGAGCTGGGTGCAGGGTGTCGGTCTTGGGGGCGCGCAGGGCACGCAAAAAGCCCGTCCACGGAGCCCCGACACAGGTGGTCGGAGATCCGGGCGGGCTGTATGCGCCGCAGCGGTCGTTTCGAAGGGCGTCGAAATGGTACTTGCGGATCGGAAATCGCGACTGGGCCGCGCGCTCAGCCTGCGACGTGCTGCGCGCGGCGCAGCACTTCTTCTGCCCTCTCCTGGTTGTCGCTGGCGATCGTGACCCAGAACCCGGGCCCTCCCGACTGCACGGAGAGGCGGGCGCCCCGGACGTCCTGCGGGCACTGAGCCCCCTTGCGGGCCGTTGCTGCGCGCCGGTCGAGCTGTGCGCGCAGCCACTCGGCGGTCAGACCTGGCTCTGCCGGGATGAAGACGTGCGCACCGGCCAGGACCTTGTCTGCGACATGCCGCTCGTAGTCGGACGAGCGCTCGATCTCGTACGGGCGGACATGGCTCGGCTTGTAGCTCAGAAAGCACTGATGGGCGGGCGCCTCCGCCTGCGCGCCGGAGGCGCTGGCGAGGACGGTCGAAACGGCGAAGAGCGAGAACAGCTTGGACAATGACATGGTGAAACCTCCAAAATAGTGGTGGATGCCAGGCAAGGTGCCGGGCGAGTCTGTGACTCGGCAGCAACTACGCACTGGCGGGCTGGAGGTTTCTGCCGCTCTACACTTGCGAGCAGACTCGCTCAGCGCTGCAGCAGCTGCAGGTAGTGGCCATCCCGGTCCTCGACGAGGCTCGCCCAGCGATACCCCGGGTCGAAGGCGCTCACGTCGGCGATCGAGCGCGCGTGCCCGCCGTGCTCGGTGACGGCGTCGCGCGCCGCCGTGAGATCCGCCACCTCGATGTCGATCTCCCAATGCCAGAGATCGTTGACGGCGGTGTCTGCTGGCGCCGGCCTGCCCGGACCGGGCTCGAGGTACGAGAGGAACTCTACGCCGGGCCCTGCTTGCGGAGCCAAGCCCGTGATCTGTACGCGCGCACCGACGACGCCGCTCAGCGCGGCCTGTTCGCTGCCGTAGTTCAGACTCCGGCCCGCGACGACGAAGCCGAGGCTCTCGTAAAAAGGCTGGCTCCGCACGCTGTCCGAAACGGCGATCGCCGAGTGGTCGATGCCGAGAAACACGCCCGAGTGGGGAGCTTGCCAGCGCGGATGACCCTTGCCCGGCGGGAACCAGATCAGCTCGAGATCGTGGTGGTCGGCATCTTTGAAGTATAGCGCGCGAATGCCGCCCGCGGCGGGGTTCGACAGCGGAATGGTTTGAGGTGCGGACGAGACGAGCTGGATGCCGGGCAGCTTCTGCAACCGGGAAAAGGCTTCGTCCATGTCGCGCACGACGATCGCCATGTGCTGGAACGTCTGGTCGTTGCTGCGCCAGTCCGCGGCGATGCCACGACCGAGTGGAGCGATGAATTGCCGGAGTTCGATCTGCTCGGCTCCGAGCTCGAGCCGAGCCATGCGCATCTCTGCGCCCCGCACACCGGCCCAGGCGGCGAAGCCGCTGCCGCGCAGATAGTCCTGATCCTGAAGTCGGAAGTCGAGGGCTTGAAACAGCTCCAGCGAACGGTCGAGGTCCGACACGGTGAGCGCTAGACTGCGCACGACGGGAAAGCCGGGCGCACTCGCCGCACTTGCAGCCGGAGCCGTGCCGGGGTCGGTCGCGGGCGGAGAAAGAGCGGAAGGTGAAGTGCAGGCGAGCGCTGCGGCAGCGCTCAGCAACGCCACCGGCTCGAGCAAGACCAGAAGACGAGGAAACATGGGGACTCAGCGGGCCCCCAGGCGCCGCTTGAGGTGATCGCCCACGCGCAGCGCGTTGGCCATGATGGTCAGCGCCGGGTTGACCGCGGCGCTGGACGGGAAAAAGCTGCCGTCCACCACGTACAGGTTGTCTAGCTCGTGCGCGCGGCAGTCGGGATTGAGCGCGGAGGTGCGGGGATCGGTACCGAAGCGCACGGTGCCGTTCTGATGGGCCACCCCAGCCAGCGGAATGCGATCCCCGACGAAGAAGTTGCGCGAGAAGAGCCCCTCGTGACAGGCCCCGCCGTGGACGTGACACTTCTGGTGCGTCATCAATTCCTTGAGCTTGGCCAGCAGGCGCTGGTGGCCCTCCAGGTTGTTGGGCGTGTAGCTGAGCACGATCTGGCCTTCCCGGTTCAGGCTGACGCGGTTTTCTGGATCGGGCAGGTCCTCGGAGGTGAGCCAGAAGTCGAGCGAGTGCCGCGCCATCAGCTCCAGCGTCCAGCCCGGTGCGATCGCCGGCGCCCCGGCGCGCAAGGCGTGAATGTCGAGCTTGCCGACAAAGGAGATGTGCCCCATCGGATAGGGCCACTCCTTGGTCCCGAAGTAAAAATCGTTGAGCGCTAGCGTTTTCTGGAACACCGTCGGGTTGGGGCAGCGGGACAGCGCGATCAAGACCGAGTTGGTGTGGCCCATGTAATGCCGTCCGACCACGTCGGAGCCGTTGGCTAGCCCGCGCGGATGTTGATCGCTGGCGGAGCGCAGCAGCAGCGCCGCCGAATTGATGGCGCCGGCCGCGACGACGACCACGTCCGCGGAGAAGCGCAGCTCCTCGTGGTGGCGTTCCACGACCACGTATTTTACTTCGCGGCCGCTCGCGCTCGTCTCCAGGCGGGAGACATGAGCGTCCGTCAGCAGCTCCACGTTCGGGGATGCCAGCGCGGGGTCCACCGCGCATACCTGTGCGTCCGATTTGGCCTGCACGAGGCACGGAAAGCCGTCGCAGGTGCTGCAGCGGATGCAGCGGCTGTGCACGGGGTTGGCCTCATCCAGCATCACGCCCAGCGGCACGTGGAACGGTCGGAGTCCCGCCGCCGCGAAGTCTTCGTGTAACTGTTGGATGCGGCCTTCGTGTGAAACGGGTGGATACGGATACGGCGTGCTCGCCTCGGGCTCGGTGGGGTCGACACCGCGCTCGCCATGGACGTGATACAGCGCCTCGGCTTGCCCGTAGTACGGCTCCAGCTCCTCGTAGGAAATGGGCCACGCGGGCGAGATGCCGCCGTGATGCTGCAGCTCCCCAAAGTCCTCCCGCCGCAACCGAAACAGCGCCGCGCCGTAGAACTTGGTGTTGCCGCCCACGTTGTAGTTCGTGTGGGGGTGCAGCTCCTTGCCGTGCTTGTCCCGCCAGATCTCCCTGGTGTTGTAGCGCGCCTTCAGGTTCACGGCTTCGGAGCTCCAGTTTTCCTTCTCGCGCCGGACGTAGCCCCCGCGCTCCAGGAGCAGAATGCGCTTGCCGCTGGACGCGAGCGCCTGGGCGAGCGTGCCGCCCCCTGCCCCCGTGCCAATGATGATGACATCGTAGCGTCGACTTTCGGTCATGAGCCTCAGCCTTTCCTTCGAGAGCAGTGGTTGAAAAATCAGGGCCCGCTCAGGGCGAGCCCGAAGCACCTGAGTCACAGAAGATGCAGCGCAGGCGGCCGTCGTGGCGTAGCTTCGCGCAGGCCTGGTAGCCCTGTGCGCGCAGGCGCGTGTACAGCTCCGCGCCGAGCAGCATACCGAGCGGTGGTGCCACGAAGTACAGCCACAGGGCGTCAAACTTGCCCGCACACAGCGCAGAGCCCAGGCTGCGTGCGGGGTTCATGCTCATGCCCGAGAGCGGTGCCTCGAACGTGATGTAGAGCGTGATGAAGACGCCGGCGAACACACCGGTGTAACGTTGAAGGCGCGGGTGGTTGCTGCTGGCCAGCACCATCAGCAGCATCAGCGCCGAGATCCCGAGCTCGGCGGCAAACGCGACGGCGATGCCGGCCTCACCGGGCAGCGTGAGGACGAAGTTCACGTCGCGGTCGGCAAGCACGTTGCCCAGGAGCCAGCTGGCGAGCAGCACCCCGAGACCGCCTCCCGAGAACTGGGCCAGGATGTACATCGTGGCGTCCCGTCCGCTGATCTTCCCGAGGCGGAAGAAGGTCAGGGTCAGCGCCGGGTTCATGTGCGCCCCGGAGCGCCTGCCCCAGCTGGAATAGATGAGGCTCACGGCGGTGAGCCCCATGGCAAGCCCGATGATGGAGCGCCGCAGCCAGGCCTGGGGCAAGAGCGGATGCAGCGGAGACCCGCGATACTCCACCAGCGCGACCGCCAGGCAGGCCGAGACCATGAACGTCGCGAGTTCGGCGGCTTCCAGCAGATATTCCGACCAATGAAAACCCGGGCGACGGGCGAGCGGTGGGGCCATCGTGGCCTGGACTACGAAGGCCGCTGCGAAGGGTTACCGGGCTCGTCTCAGAATTTCACGCGAGAGCCCTCGCGAACCAGTGCGCGCGCTTCCGGACTACGGCGGCAGTAACCGGCAGCGGCCGGCGGCGTAGTCGCGGTGTGCCCGCCCGTTCTACGGCGAGACGCCCATGGGCGGCCCGTACCCCACATCAGGAGCCATCATGAAAGACTATTTTGCCGAGCAAGGGCCCATGCAGACGCATGCACCCGCCTGTCCCATCGTGAGGAGTCTGAAAGGGCAGACCGCGCTGGTCACGGGCGCCAATTCCGGGATTGGGCGCGCCATTGCCACGGCGCTCGGCCGGGCCGGTGCCAACCTCGTGGTCAACTATGTATCCCGGGAGGACGCCGCTCACGACACCGTGAAAGAAGTCCAGGAGTGCGGCGGGCGGGCCATCGCGATCGCCGCCGACGTCGGCAACGAGCAGCAGGTGCGCGACATGGTCGAGCGCACGCTCGGGGAATTCGGCGGACTCGACATCCTGGTCAACAACGCCGGCCTACAGAAGGACGCTCCGTTTCACGAGATGACCACCGCTCAATGGGATACCGTGATGAACGTAAACCTGCGCGGGCAGTTTCTGTGCACGCGCGAAGCCGTGCGCATTTTCATCAAGCAAGGCATCCGCAAGCCCATTTCCTGCTCCGCCGGCAAGATCATCTGCATCAGCTCGGTGCATGATGTGATCCCCTGGGCGGGCCACGTCAACTACGCGGCCTCGAAGGGCGGGGTGATGTTGATGATGAAGAGCGTGGCCCAGGAGGTCGCGCCGCTCGGCATTCGCGTCAACAGCATCTGTCCAGGTGCTGTGCGCACGCCCATCAACACGGAGGCCTGGAGCACGCGCGACGCCTACAATTCGCTGATGAGGCTGATCCCGTACAAGCGTATCGGGGAGCCCGTCGAACTCGGCCGCGCCGCCGTCTGGCTGGCGTCTGACGACTCCGATTACATCACCGGCGCGTCTCTGTATGTGGACGGCGGCATGACGCTGTACCCGGGCTTCGAGACCGGCGGCTGACAGGTTGGAGCGGGGCGCCGCCTCGCGGCCGCCCACGTGCGCCAGGACCGAACGGTCGCAAGCAGCCCGCACGAGGGCGCCGCGCGGACCGGCTTTACACGAGCGGCGCGGACATGTGAGTCTTTGGCGTTGGCCGAATGACACACGGAGCTGCTCCAGCCGGAGGACCTGCAGGCGCCAGCGCCGGTGCGCTGGAGGTTCAGTCCCTCGATCGCGCGATGGAGCGCTACGCGGACGGGGAAGACGCGGCATTTGGGGAGCTCTTTTCGGGGCTCGAGCCCCGGCTGCGGCTGTTTTTGCAGCGCATGGGGGGCAACCCGGACCTCGCCGAAGATCTGGTCCAGGAGACCTTTCTGCGCATCCACCACTGTCGCGCTTCCTTTGCGCGGGGCAAGCAGGTGGCCCCCTGGGCCTATGCCATCGCGCGCAACTGTTTCATCAGCCACACGCGCTCCTCCAAGGCCAAGCTGTCGAAGGCCAGTATCGACGCCGACCAGGTGCAGCTGCCGGCGGCATCGGGCGGCAGCGTGGAGGAGGAAAGCATCGCACGGCAGACGGCGCAGGTCGTCGAACGGGCGCTCGCGGCGCTCACGCCGGCCCGGCGGGAAGCCTTCATTCTGCTTCGCTACGAGGGGCTCAGCGTGGCGGCCGCCGCGCAGATCGTCGGCATCTCCGAAGGCGCGCTCAAGATTCGCGCCTTTCACGCCTACGAGGCCTTGCGCACAGCGCTGGCCGAAATGAATCAGGCCTCCGCTGTCGATTCCGGGAAGCATCCAGGAAACCGATGGGCCCAGGAAGCGTAAGGAGTGGTACGGCCCTTTGAGTGATCTGTCCTTCTTGAACCAAATCCCCGACCCCGTGCGGGGGGCGGCGTCCTCGGCGCGGGTGGCCGCCGCCCCGCGACCTCGCGGCGCGTCCCCCACCCGCAGCGGGGCCCAGCGGGGCCGGGTGGTGGCGCTGGGGGGCGGCGTGGCGTGGCTCGCGGCGCACCTGACCGTGTACGGACTGCGCAGCGATTTCGAGCGCCTGTCGCCGGCCTACGTGGCCGCGCAGATCGTGTTGCCGGTCGTGTTCGCCACGGCCTCTCTGCTCGTGGCCGTCGCTCCGGGCAAGCTCGGGCTGGGGCTGGGCGTCAGCATCGTGGCCAGCTTGGCCGTGCTCGGTCCGCTGTCGTTCTGGGGCTTCGCTGCGGCCATGCCCCCTCCCTATGAGCCGGCGGGCAGCCACGCTTTCTGGCTGAGCTCGCTCCTGTGCCTGGACATCACGCTCGCCTGGGCGGCGGCGCCCCTCTTGCTCGCGGCCCTGGCGCTGCGGCGCGCCTTCCCGGCGGCCCCCGGCTGGCGCAGCGCGCTCGTGGGCGGTGGCCTCGGCCTCCTCGCGGGCGCGGCGATCAACCTGCACTGCCCCAACGTGGACCCGGCGCACCTGCTCGCCGGGCACGGCGTTCCGGTCGTGGCCGCGGCGGCGCTCGGCGCGGGGGTCGTCGCCCGTTGGGCGCGCGCCTGAGAGGCAGCATCAG
>Ga0315912_10000307_pt1 | contig 98898 bp, 103 predicted proteins | sample VfabasoilMG_FD_204469 | JGI IMG/M metagenome (GOLD analysis project Ga0315912, IMG submission 204469) | Garden soil microbial communities collected in Santa Monica, California, United States - V. faba soil | ecosystem: Environmental > Terrestrial > Soil > Garden | place: USA: California... | reverse complement strand
TGCTGTTCCAATTCAGAGAGGGACTGGGGCATGGTGACTCCTTACTGTACGTAGTATATACGTTCAGACTAGAGCCGCAAAAAAAGAAAACTCGCAAATCGCCATTCTGAGGTCGCGCACCCTCCGAAAGGCGGGCGATTGCATTGCCCCCCGGAACTTAATATGATCTGCCTGATTCCGGGTATAGGAGACAGGCATGCAGGAACTGGTAAAGCGCTTTCTCGATCAAGGTCTTTCCAGACGCGGATTGATCCAAAAGCTGGGGGCGCTGGGAATCGGCCTGGCACAGGCGCAGGGACTACTGCAGGCGTTTCAGGCCTCAGAAGATGCCGGCAAAGGACTCCCGGTACCGGGCTCGTCAACACTGAAAGGCACAGGCGGCGAACTGATGATGGCGCAAGCCAAGGCCGCCGGATCGGAATACTTTTTCTGTAACCCGGGGTCGTTTGAACAGGGGCTCTATGACGCACAGGTCACGTCCGGCGTTCCCCTCATCATGGGTTTGCATGAGGGCATCGCCATCGCGCTGGCCGACGGATACTACCGGGGCAGCCTGAAGCCCGCGTTCGTCAACATCCATACGATCTCCGGAACCGCGCAAGCGGCCGGGCAGTTGTATAACTGCGCCCGCGACGGATCGGCGCTCGTGATCACGGCGGGCTTTCTCGACAACGAAGTGTGGAGCGACGACGGCAACCTGATGCCGCGGCCTGGCTTCGATCAGAAAGAGGTCCCTCGCCAGTTCACGAAGATCTGCTGGGAGGCGCGCGACGCCAAGAGCCTGCCGCTGATGTTGCGGCGCGCTTACAAAACGGCAATGACCGCGCCCGGCGGACCCACCTATCTTGGTGTGACCCAGGAGGCGATGGAAGACACCCAACAGGCGCAGATTCTCCCGGGCGACCGGTTCCTGTTTCACTCCAATCCGCGGCCGGAGACAGCGGCGGTGGAGCAAGCGGCCAAATGGCTCATCACTGCGAAGCGTCCCATGCTGGTGGTGGGCGACGAAATCTGGAAATCGGGCGCGGGCGAAGAGGTGGTGGCGTTCGCCAACAAGTTCGGTCTGCCCGTGGCCTCCGGCAATCAGGGCTTCCGCAACTATCCCATGCGCGACCCGATGCACATCGGCAACTTCAGCATGGCGTCGCCGTACGTGAAGCCGGGCGTCGACCTGGTGATCATGGTTGGAGCGCGGGATTTCGGCGGACGGTTGGTCCCCAGCGGCCCTGAGGCGCCGGATGCCCGCGTGGTCCGAATCGGTATGGACACCAACGCAATGGGTCGAAATTACCAGACCGACCTGGCTCTGATATGCGACGTCAAGGCCGGCATCAACGACCTGCGGACGGCGCTTGAAGCTATGCTCGCGAGGCAGCGCCTGGCGGAGTTCGGTAAAGACCGCGCCCAGGAAGTGAAATCCATCGCGGCGAAAATGTGGGAGGAGCGCGATGCGCAGCTCAAAGCCAACTTTGGCAAGGCGCTGATGCACCCCGACGAACTCACCTACATCATGGCGAAGCACGCCGGCAACGCGATGATCGTGAGTGAGGTCCACTCCTCGGTGGCGCGCTACGATCATTTCCGATTCAGCCATCGTCCGGAAGACCCGATGTGGATGACCTATACCAGTAATGGCCTGGGCTGGGGGATCGGTGCGGCGACCGGAGCCAAACTGGCGCAGCCGGATCGAACGGTGATCTGCTCCATCGGAGACGGAGCGGTGATGTACCAGGCATCGGCACTCTGGACACAGGCCCGGTATGGCATTCCGGTGCTGAACGTAGTGTGGACTAATCGGAATTACGAAACGGTTCGCCTGGGTTTCAACCGCTACGGCAAGAACATGGCGAAATCCGGGCATTACGCCGGGATGTATCTTGGCGATCCGGACATCGACTACGTCAAGCTGGCGGAAAGCCAGGGCGTCAAGGGCGAGAAGGTTAACAGCCAGGCCGAATTGGAAGCCGCGATGAAGCGCGGGATTCAAGCTACGAAGAACGGAAATCCCTATCTGCTGGACGTAGCTATCAGCAGGACCGGCGGCGGCGCCGAATCAACCTGGCATGAGGGCTTTAAGTTGAGCCAGCGCGGGAAGGGCGGAGACAGCTCCAAAACCGCCTAAGGATTGCTGTCTCGAAGTCTTCGCCTCTTAAAATCCACCGAGCGGCTGCCACAGTTCGATTTTGTTGCCGTCGGGATCGTAGATCCAGGCGAAGCGGCCGTAGCTTTCGTCCTGGCGCTTGGGGTCGATTTGAACGCCTTCCTTTTCCAGGCGAGCGAGGAGCGCGTCGAGGTCGTCGACGATGTAGTTGATCATGAACGACGCCTGGCTGGGCTCGAGGTACTTGGTGGTGTCGGAGAAGATGCTCCAGCAGGTCATCTGCTCGCTGTCGGGATTGTCTTTTTCCCGCCACGGGAGCGTGACGCCATGGCCGCTATCAATGAGGCCGAGGTTCTTGGCGTACCACTCCTTCATCTCTTTCTGGTTCGCGGACTTGAAGAAGATGCCGCCAATGCCGAGGATTCGGCCTTTTTCGCTCATGGTCGCTTTCCTTTCCGGGGTTTTGTCTAAGGGTACAACGCCGCTGTCATGCGGGATTCGGAACTACGCCGCGGACGGACCACACGCGGGCAGTGAGATCGAAAGGCTTGTTTTCGTCCGGCAAGGAAAGGCGCCGGATGACTTCTTTGCGCAGATCCACCACCTGGCTGGGATTGAGCCGTCGAACGTATGCGCCGGCCGGACCTTGTCCAAGGAGAAATGGGTCCCAGTAGTCCGCGAAGGACTCGAACCTCATTCTGATGTCGATAGGCTTTTCGCGGACACTCGTCAAACCACCCTGCCTCCACAGAGTTGATAATTCGCCTTCGCGGCAAAGCGGCATGTGCTTCTCGTCAAGCCTGGCGGCCGCCGGATCTAACTGGACGGCGGCATCCCAAAATGTTCGCAACATCCGCATGCCGGCGCCGTAATCCCAAACAGCCGCGGAGACCTTGCCTCCGGGACTGACTACGCGGCGGAGTTCCGCTAGGGCCTTCGCCGGATCAGGAATAAAATTGAACACAAGCAGCGACACGGCGGCAGCAAAGCCGGCGTCGCCGTTTTGCAGTTGCTGGGCATCACCTACTTCGAAAGCCACTCGGCCGGAGAAACGATTCCTGGACACCGCGTAGGCAACATATTCCTGCGACGGGTCGATCCCCAACACTGTTGCTCTGGTCTTGCGTTCCGCAATCGCGAAGGCCAGCGATCCGGTGCCTGATCCGACGTCGAGTATCCGGCCCGATCCAGGCAACCCGGTGAAGTCCAGTAATGGCGGCGCGACGAGACGGCTCCAGCGGCCCATGAATCGCTCGTATGCTTCGGCATTTCCAAACATTTTTGCCTCAGGGTCCTGGCCCGGAAGGATTCCAATGGCAGGTGGCAAGACCAGGGCTCGCCGCGACAGCATGCACCGATTCTAATGAAGCGGGGCGGGGTTCACAAGCACCGCCCGACGAGGCTCCTAAGAAAACTGAAACCGGCCCGCGCCTGATAAACAGGAGCGGGCCGGTTAGATTGGTTGGTTGATTAAGGGTTAGCGGACGGCCACTGTGCAGCCGCTCTGGCTGGCATTGCCGCCACTGGAGATGACGAGGTCACGCACGCCGGGAGCGACGCCCTGCGGCACTTGCACATTTACCTGGTAGATACCGATATAGCCGGGGGCGAGACCCGCGAATGTTACCGTGGCGGGGAGCCCACCGATCGACGCCGCTACGGGAACGCTAACGACCGATAATGTACTTGAGGGACCAGGCTGACCGGCGGCCGTAGCGGGGGCAACAGCACCGAGACCGGACGCGTAGAAAGTAATGATCTCGCCAGCGACGGCAGGTTCCAGTGGGGTATTTAATTTGCCGCTCTGGTTATAGGCCTTCGCCGGTCCCTGTCCGTTGGGATCGATGGCGAAGATGCCAGGCGCGGTTGGCTGGGCGACCAGGGAAACGGTGGCGCTGGTCTGATCCCCATTTCGAATCTGAACCGACGCCGGACCGGAAGTGGAGAGTCCGAAAGGCACCTGCGCGTCTATGCGGAAGGCCGAGACGTAGGAGAGCGGAATATCGGTGCCGTTCATGGTCACACGCACGCCGCCAAGGGTGGTGGGCAGGCTTCCTGCAGGCGCGGTGGCGGGCGTGCCGGGTCCAACGCCGATGCCGATAATGGAAATCCGCTCACCGGGAGCGATCGCACCATTGCGGTTGCCGGCGGCGTTGAACACAGTCTCCGCACGGAAGGTGGGCGTGAGTTGCGTGGTGCCGGTGATGGTCAGGGCGAAGTTCTTTAGCCAGCCGGTGCGGGTGTCACTGCCGTTGTTTTCGACGGCGATGCGCCAGACACCGAGGGAGCTGTCGGCATTATTGAAGTTCGATAGCGGTTCGTTGCCGCGGAAGGAAGCGCCGGCGCCGGTGGGGCAGGCTTCGGAAAAGCGCTGGCCGGCGGCATCGTCAAAAGTCGTGGTGACATTGGCGATGGAACCGCAGTTGCGCTCCAGGAGCTTTGTGCGGGTGCCGTCGGGAGAGTACAGGTAGAGATTGAGGTCGCCGACTTGCGAATACTCGACGTTTACCGTTGCGGTGACCTTGGTCATTTTCAGCGCATTGGGAACGACAATGTTGGCGATTGAAATTACGTCGTAGTCGTCGGGAGCGATCCAGACGGGATAGCCGGAATAGGTGTAAGTGACGGTGACGGGAACCGCTTGCCCGAAGGCCATCACCGCGCATGAAGCGAGCAGGGCCGCGCCAGTGGCGAGTTGTCTTAACATGTGGGGTTTTTCTCCTGTACGAGGAAATGAATTCAATTAATAGCAGCGGGGACTGTTCGCCGCGCACGAAATGCGGACGCATTTGGCAGAAAATCGGCCGCCAATTTGAGCGTCGCGCAGTAGTCGATGCGCGATAGTTTCGATGGACTCAGAATTTTGTTGGGGTTAGGCGTACCGGGTGGTTGCACTGCCCGCCGGGAATTGACGCGGTCCAAAAGAATCGAGGGCGCGAATGAGGATGACAGTTTCCGTTTGGAAGTACCTGGCCTTCGTCGTGCTGGCGGGGACCGGTGTGGCAGGGCAGGAGCCGAAGAAGATCTCGCCGCCGGCCGGGGATGCGCGGTGGAGCTACGAGGGGAGTGAGGGCCCGCTGTCCTGGGGCAGGCTTTCGCCGAAGTGGGCGGTTTGCGGGCAGGGGAAGAGCCAGTCGCCGATTGATATCGGCAGGACATGGAACTCGAACTTGACGCCGATCAAGGCACAGTTCCGTCCGATCGAGCTGCAAATCATTCATCAGGAACACATGGCCGATGTCGCCAATACGGGGCATACGATTCAAGTGAACTATACGGAAGGCGACACGCTGGAGGTGGGTGGCGTGCAGTATGAGCTCCTGCAGTTCCACTTCCACAGCCCGAGCGAACATACTGTGCAGGGCAAGCATTTTCCGATTGAGATGCACATGGTTCACCGGTCGAAGGATGGGAAGCTAGCGGTGGTGGGGGTCTTCATTGAGGCGGGCAAGCAGCATCCGGATTTCGATCCGGCGCTGGCGAATCTACCGAAGATCAAGGGCGTGGTGAACCATTTGGAGCATGTGAAAATCGACGTGAACCGGCTGCTCCCGGACGAGAAAACCAGTTTCCGCTACGTGGGATCCTTGACGACGCCGCCTTGCTCGGAGCAGGTGCAGTGGATTGTTTTGACCCAACCTATTCAATTTTCGGCGCGGCAGATTTCGGGTTTTCAAAAGGTTATTCATGGAAATAACCGGCCGGTGCAGCGATTGAACGGGCGCACGGTGGCAACCGACCGGGTGGCGGCAAAGGACATTCCGTAGCGGCGGCCGTACCGATTCGATTACGAGCAAGCCAAATGCCGCTTCGGAGGAAGATAATGGAGCCATGGTGACGACGCGGCGGTTTATTGTGACGGCGGCGGTGGCAGGAATGGCGGCACAGACAAAAGCGGGGGTTTGGATTCCTTTGTTTGATGGCGCGACGCTGAAGGGCTGGCGGGAAACGCCGTTTTCCAAGCGGGGAGAGGTGAGCGTCAAAGACGGGATGATCGTGCTTGGGAAGGGCAAGATGACGGGCGTCACATGGGCCGGGGAGTTTCCCAAAGCCGGCTACGAGATCCGGTTTGAGGCGGCTCGGCTGGAGGGGAAGGATTTTTTTGCAGGGATCACGTTCCCGGTGAATGATTCCTATTGTTCGTGGATTAACGGCGGCTGGGATGGGACGGTGGTAGGGTTGTCGAGTCTGGACGGCGACGATGCTTCGGAGAACGATACGTCGACGGCGCGGGATTTCACGATTGGGCGTTGGTATGCGTTCCGGCTGGAAGTAACGAAGGACCGGATTCAAGGGTGGATTGACGACAAGGTCGTAATCGACGCGGATATTAAGGGACGGCAGGTGAGTCTGCGGCCGGGGGAGAGCGAACTGTGCATCCCGTTGGGATTTGCGTCGTACGCCACGGTGGGCGGGGTGCGAAAGGTGGAGTATCGCCTGCTTTGATCCGCGAGGACTGTAGGCTGTATAATCCCTTCATCTGTGGCTGCGATTGCCGCAAATGAGGAGACCCATGAACAGGCGCTACTTTCTGATGACTTCTACGGCACTGGCCGCGCAAACGGTGAAGCCGGCGAAGAGTGCGAATGAAACGGTTCGCGTAGCCGTGGTCGGCTGCGGCGGACGCGGTTCGAGCCACGTGAATGCGTGGACAAACCAGCCCAATGTGGAACTGGCGGGATTGGTGGACGTAGACGATACGCACTCGGAGCGCTACGTTGGGGCACTGCAGAAACGCGGGAAGACGGCGCCGCCGGTGTTCCGCGATATCCGCAAAGTATTGGACGATAAGAACATCGACGCGGTGTCGATCGCCAGCCCGAATCACTGGCACACGCTGCAGACGATCTGGGCGTGCCAGGCGGGTAAGGACGTGTATGTTGAGAAGCCTTGTTCGCACAACGTGTTTGAGTCGCGGCAGATTGTGGCGGCGGCGCGAAAGTACAACCGCATGGTGCAGCAAGGCAGCCAAAGCCGTTCGTCACCGGCATTGCAGGAAGCGGTTCAGAAGTTGAAATCCGGCGAGTTTGGCGAAGTGTACATGGCGCGGGGCTTGTGCTTCAAGGCGCGCAACACGATCGGCAAGACCCCCGTGGAAGCAGTACCGGCGGGCGTGGATTACGATATGTGGACCGGGCCGGCGCCGATGCGGCCGTTTACCAAGAACCGATTTCACTACAACTGGCACTGGTTCTGGGACACAGGCAACGGTGACCTGGGGAACCAGGGTATTCACGAAGTGGATATCGCGCGCTGGGGCCTGGGCGTGACGCATCCGACGAAGGTGAGCGGGATCGGCGGCAAGTTCATGTTCGACGACGACCAGGAGACGCCGAACACGATGACGGCCGCTTATGAGTTCGATGTCGCGGGCAAGAAGAAGATGATGACGTTCGAGGTGCGCCACTGGTACAGCCACCACGAAGCGGGCATCGGCGGCGACCGGCCGGGGAACACGATTGGGAATACATTCTACGGTTCCAACGGGTACCTGGTGATCGACAATTACAACAAGTACTACAGCTTTATGGGCCGGGATCAGACGCCGGGGCCGTCGCGGAACGAGCGCGATAAGCACTTCGAGAACTTTATCGAGGCTGTGCGGAGCCGGAAGTCGACGGACCTGAATGCGGAGATCGAGGAAGGGGCGATGTCGTGCGTGCTGATGCATCTGGCAAACGTCTCCTACCGGTTGGGCCGCACGCTGCATTGGGATGAGAAGACGTGGACGGTGAAGAACGATCCGGAGGCCAACAAGATGTTGACGCGGGCTTACCGGGCGCCTTATATCGTTCCGGCTAAGGTTTGACGACTTGTTTCGAGGGCGGCTTCGCGATAGCGGGGCCGCCTTTTGATTGCGTTGCCAGGCCCGAGAAAAAATAGCTATCGTGGATGCAGGAAGGAACTCGTTATGGCAGCCTTGGACTGGTCACAATGTTCCGCGGTGGAGAGCATTCCAGGAAAAGTAAACGGAGCATGGGTGTTTAAAGGAACCCGTACCCCGGTTTCCATTGTTTTCGAGAACCTTCGGGACGGCATGACAATCGAGCAGTTAATGGAGCAATACCCGCTCACACGTGTACAAATCATTGCTGCTCTGGAATTTGCCGCCGATAGCGTTGCAGCTCCAGCCGCCAAATGAGCAATGCGTGTTCTCTTTGATAACAGCACGCCCAGGGGCATAGCCACGGCCCTTATCGGTCACACCGTAACCGAAGCAAGAGAACTAGGGTGGGACAGGCTGCGAAATGGGGAGTTGCTCGCTGAAGCTGATAAAGCCGGCTTCGACGTTCTTCTGACCCCAGATCAAAACCTTTACTACCAACAAAACCATGAGAATCGGATGATCGCCATCGTCGTCCTCGGAAAGGGGAGGTGGACTCTGGTGAAGCATTGCCTTGGGCGAATCGCCGAAGCGGTTAATGCTGCCAAACCAGGAAGCTACAGACATGTGGAGATCCCCTACAGGGATTAGCCTCTCAATAGCCGGGCTACAGCCTCGGCATTGGCGGTTTCTTCGGTGTCCAGGAGTAGAGGCCCTTGCGATTGATTTGGCGTTTGTAGACGCGATCGCCGGCGGTGACGTAGAGCGTTCCGAGATCGGGTCCGCCGAAGACGGCGTTGGAGAGGGCCCCGGCGTGGGGTTTGTTGAGAATGGCCACGACGCGACCGGCTTGATCGCAGACTTGTAGTCCAATTCGACTGGCGACGTAGAGATGGCCTTCGGTGTCTACGGTCATCCCGTCGGCACCGCTGGCTCCGTTTTCATCGGGGGTTTCGAGGCGGTAGAACGGCTGGCCGTTGGTGAGTGAACCGTCGGCATTGACGGCGAACGACCAGATCCATTTGCCGCGGCTGTCGTTGACGTTAAGGAGCGTCTGGTCCATGGAGAGGAGAATGCCATTGGGCCGTTCGATGCCTTCGTGGACGATGCGTTTGTTGCCCTTGGTGTCGAGGAACCAGACGCGCTTGTTTTCGGGGTCGGTGAACCAGAGTTCGCCTTTGGCGTTGAGGACGAGGTCGTTCGATTGGACGTCTTTTGCGAGGACGGTTTCGGCGCCGTCCATGGTCCAGGCGACGATTTGTTTGCGGCCGTTCTGGCAGCCGTAGAGGCGGCCGTCGGCGCCGAACATGAGGCCGTTGGTGCCGCCGGAGTCCTCTTTGAATACGCTGATTTTGCCGTCGAGGCCGATCTTGTGGATGCGGTTGTTGGGGATGTCGGTGAAGAAGACCTGGCCGGTTTTGTCGACGGCGGGGCCTTCGGTGAAGCGGTAGCCGGAGCCGACGAGTTCCCAATCTTTACCGGCGATGAGGGCGGTGTTCAGGTAATGGCGATCGCTTGTATTAATGGGCCGGGGGATGGGTTTGGGGAAGTCTTTCCAAAGCCAGCGGAGAGCGTCGGGGAGGATGGCGCTGCCGTGTTTGGCGTTATGGGCTTCGGTGCCTTTGACGAACTTGACTTCGTAGCCGGACCATTCCAGCGAGCGGGCCATGTCCTGGTTGGCGATCCACCAACTGCCGCCGTAGATATCGTTGTCGTTGGAGCCGTCCTGGAGGAAGACGCGGAGCGGCTTGGGTTCGAATTTGCGGATGAGGGTGGGGAGAATTTGGGCGCCGCGGAGATTGACGAAGCTGCCGATGAAGCTGAGGACGCGGCGGAACTGGTCGGGACGGCTCCAGGCGGCGTTGAAGGCGGCGATTCCACCGCTGGAGGAGCCGGCGAGGCCGTAGTGGTCGGGGTCCTTGGAGAGGTTGTGGGACTTGGCGACTTCGGGAAGAATCTCTTCGATGAGAAAGCGGGCGTAGCGGTCGCCAAGGGCGTCGTACTCCAGGGAGCGGTTGAAGCGGGGCTGGGCGTCGGGGTTGGCGGCGGGCATGACGCCGGGGTTAATGAAGATCGCGATTAGCGGGGGGATGTCCTTCTTGTGGATGAGGTTGTCGAGGACGATTGGGACTTTGTAGCCGGTGCCTTCTTCGCGGATCATGCCGCCGCCGTCCTGGAAGATCATGACGGGGGCCGGCGTGGAAGCGTTGAGCTGGACGGGGACATAGACCCAGTAGTCACGAAGGGTGCCGGGGTAGAGCTTGCTGGTCCATTTATGGGCGGTGATGCTGCCTTTGGGGACGCCTTCCTGCCGGAAGGAGTCGGGACCTTGTTTGTATTCTTCTTGGGCGAGGAGCGGCGCGGCGGCGGCCAGGGCGGTGACAAAGTTGCGGCGTTGCATGATTGTCTCTACGCTACACTGCAATCTCATGAACCGCAAAGAGCTGCTGGTGTTGATGGTGGGGGCGAGCACGATCAACTATGTAGGGCGGACGGCGATGGCGGTGGCGGGGCCGGATATCGCCAAACAGTACGGGTTCAGCGAAGCGGAGCTGGGTCAGATTTTTTCAGCGTTTTGGCTGGGGTATGGGTTGATGATGTGGCCGGCGGGGTGGATGGCGGACCGGTATGGGGCGGGGCGGGTGCTCGGGATTTGCGGATTGATCACGGTGGCGTTGCTGGCTGGGAATGCAGCGGTTGGGGTGCTGGCGGGATTCCTGATTCTGCGGCTGCTGTTTGGGGTGGCTTCGGCGGTGCTGTATCCGGCGTGCGGGAATTTGACGGCGTTAGCGTTTGCCAGCGGGAAGCTGGCGGGCGTTCAGGGATTAGTGGTGGGCGGGAGCAATCTGGGCGCCGCGGCGGCTCCGTTTTTCGTGTTGTGGGTGAGCCGGTGGGCGGGGTGGCAGGGGGCGTTTTTAGCGGTGGCCGGGTTGACGCTTGTGTTCTTTGCTGTTTGGATGCTGCGGGTGCGGATGGACGGAGTGGTTGAGAAGAAAGTGGAGTTTTTGCGGTTGCGGCGGCCGTTGGTGTTGCTGGCGTTGCAGGGCTTTTGCATCGGCTATTTTTACAGTTTTGGAGATACCTGGAGTTTTTATTACTTCCGGGAAGTACGGCATTTTAGCGAGGAACAGAGCGCCTTGTTTGCGACGGTCCTGCAAGTTGCGGGCGGTGTATTCATGCCGTTGGGCGGATGGCTGTCCGATTTGATTGCGCCAAAGTATGGCCGGATGTGGCCGGCGTTTGGGGCGTTGCTGTTAAGTGCGGGAATGTTGGGGGCGTCGACGTGGGCGGCGAATCCGTTGGCGGTGTTGGCGTTCCTTACCGCCGGGTACAGCCTGGTGGTGGCTTGCGAAGGGGTTTATAGCTGGGCCCTGTTGACGTCGTCACCGGATAGTCCGGGTGCGGGGTTCGGCTTTGCCAACGGCGTGGGGAGCGGGGCGCAATTTTTGGCGCCGTTGTCGCTGCCGTGGATTGCGGGGCGGTGGGGGTGGGATATGGCGGTCTATTCGGCCGCGGCGGCGGTGCTGCTGGGGGCAGTGCTATGGCGTTGGGCAGCGCGAGATTAGAATTTGCAGCGGCTATTGGCCGCCTTGACGAAGTAGCTTTTGAAGTTCTTGGCCTTCGGATCCATGCAGCCTTCAAGGTCGAGGAGTTCGACTTTGCGGAAATCGACGGGGTGGCTTTCGCTTTGTAGGGAGATCGAGCCGCCAGTAAGTAGCTTGCCGTCCTGTTTGACGGCGGGATCAAAGTTGCTGACGCTGCCGCCGCCGATTTGGGGCTTGTCGTAGGCCAGGACGGTTTCTCCGTCGATGATGTGTTCGATGTGTTCGTCGCCGAGTACTTTCACTTCGACGCGGACCCATTGGTCGCCTTCGTAAGTTTTCGATTTGGAGTTGAGGCAGTGGGGCGTGAAGAGCTTGCCGTCGCGGACGACGTTGGTGCCGGGCGTGCAGAGGTTGGCCGTGGAGCGCGGGCCTTTGCCTAAGCCGCCGAGGAGTTGGACTTCGATGGAGATGGGGAAGTCCTGATCCTTGCCCATGGTGGCGGGGTCCTGGCCATGGACCATGATGCCGCTATTGCGAGTCGCCCAGCCTGGGCCGGACTTGGCCTGGTCGGCGACGAAGCGGTATTCGACGGCGATGACGTAATAGGAGTAGGGCGACTTGTAAAAGAGATGGCCGAAGCGGTTTTTGAACTCGTCGTATCCGTCGTAGCGGACTTGCAGCAGGCCATCCCGGACGCGGAATGTATTCCCGAAATTATCATTCAGGGCGTAGCCGGTGATCTTCGGGGACCAGCCCTTCAGGTTCTTGCCGTTGAAGAGTTGGAGCCAGACCTTTTTGTCGGCGTTCTTGTTCTGGGCGGTGCTGAGGGCGGCGGTTAATAGGAGCAGAAGAATGGTTTTCATCGGGATTACCGGGGGAAGAGGGCGGAATAGGCTTCCAGATATTTAAGGCCGGAGCCGGTGTTGTAAATGACGATGCGTTCGTCGCTCTGGAGGAAGCCGGACGCGATAAGTTTATCGAGGGCGGCCATGCAAGCAGCGCCTTCCGGGGCGACAAATATTCCTTCGTCCGTGGCGAGGCGGACTCCGGCTTGCATCATTTCGTCGTCGGAGACAGCGATGGCCCTGCCGCCGGAGGCACGGACGGCTTGCAGAACTAAAAAGTCGCCAAGCGGTTTGGGTACGCGGAGACCGGCGGCGACGGTGGCGGCGTTCTGCCAGAATTCGCTGCGCTCGGTGCCTTGTTCGAAGGCGCGGACGACGGGTTGGCAGCCTTCGACTTGGACGGCGATCATTTTGGGGCGTTCGGGGCCGATCCAGCCGAGCTCTTCCATTTCATCGAACGCCTTCCACATGCCGATGAGACCGACGCCTCCGCCGGTGGGATAGAAGATGACATCCGGGAGGCGCCACATGAGCTGCTCGGCGAGCTCGTAGCCCATGGTCTTTTTGCCTTCGATGCGGTAGGGCTCTTTAAGGGTGGAGACGTCGAACCAGCCTTCGGCGGGGCCGCGTTCGGCGACGATTTTGGCGCAATCGGAGATAAGGCCGTCCACGAGGGTGACTTTAGCCCCGAAAGCTTTGCATTCGATGTAGTTGGACTGGGGGACGTCCCTGGGCATGAAGATGTGAGCTTCGATGCCGGCTGCGGCGGCGTAGGCGGCCATGGCACTGGCGGCGTTACCGGCGCTGGGTATCGCGACTTTATTGATGCCGAGTTCGACGCACATGGAGACGGCGCAGGAGAGGCCGCGGGCCTTGAAGGAACCGGTGGGGTTCATGCCTTCGTCCTTCAGCCAGAGGTTCTTGTAACCGCCGTAACGTTTGAGCTTCATCAACGGCGTCCAGCCTTCGCCGAGGGAGACGATCGCGGGAGGTTTTGAGACCGGGAGGACCGGAGCGTAGCGCCACATGGACCGGGGGCCGTTGGCGAGCCAATCGCGATTCCAGTTTTCGCGAGCGGTCTTGAGGTCATAACGGACGAGCAGCGGCATCCCGGTGCGGGAGAGGTTCTGCACCATGCCGGCGTCATATCTCTCGCCGGTTACGCTGCATTCCAGGTGGGTAACGGTAGTCATCAGAAAGCACTCATGATATCGCGTTCAACGAAAACGGCCCCGCCTGCGTCATAATTTTTAGCAGTGGCTCACGCCTCCAACACTTTTCCTTTTTTTATTGCCGCCGGCATCCTGGCGTTGACCGGATTGTACTTTTTGGCCAGTGGGATGGTACCGGGCGCGATTGTTATGGAGTGCTTCGCGGTGGTGTTCCTGGCCATTGGCGGGCTGCTGCGACGCCACTACCGGACGACCCGATGACGTTTTTGTTTGCTTTTTTCCTATTTGCTGCCGAGGAGATTGTCCTCAACACCGGGTTTCGGCTGGCGGCCGACCGGCATGAGGTGGTTGGGGAGAATCTGCGGATTCATACGGCTACCGGGACGGTAGAAATTCCGCGGGCTTCGGTTGAGTCCATTGAAGCGGTGGAGAAGCCGGTTGTCGCTCTGGCGGCTGCTCCTGCGCCGGTGGTCGCACCGGTGCCAGCTCCAGTGCCGAAAACGGCGAAAGATCATTTGCGGGAGGCGGCCGATTTGCACGGGCTGCCACCCGAATTTCTGATGAGCATCGCGAAAATTGAGTCGGCTTTTCAAACGAATGCGGTGTCGCCGAAAGGCGCGATCGGAGTGATGCAACTGATGCCGGGAACGGCGCGGGCGCTGCAAGTGAACCCCCACGATCCGAAAGAAAACATTGAGGGCGGGGCGCGGCTCCTGCGGGATCTGCTTTTACAGTACGAACGGTACCCGGACCAGGTTTACCGGGCGTTGAGCGCCTACAACGCCGGGCCGGGGGCGGTGCAGAAACACAATGGAGTTCCGCCGTACCGGGAAACGCAGGATTATGTGCAGAAAGTTTTGAGCGAATATCACCGGCTGAAGGCGCAGAAGCAAGAAACCCGCTAACTTTTTCCCGGCTCCGCGCATCGTATACTTATTAAAGGAACAGGAGGCTGCGGTCCATGAACCGGAAGCTGCAATTCGTCATCACGGTCTTATCCTTGTGTTTGGTCGGCGTCCTTCTGCTGGGCGCGGTGAACAAGTCGAGTTCGTCGCCGGAAGAGACGTACCGGCATATCGGCGTCTTTACCGAGGTGCTTTCGAAGATTAAGAGCGAGTACGTGGAAGAGCCGGACATGAAAAATGTCACGCTCGGCGCGTTGAACGGATTGCTCGAGTCGCTGGATCCGTACGCCAGCTACCTTTCGGCTGACCAGTTCAAGCAGTGGCAGAAGACGAAGGCCGAAGCGAAGGGCTGGACGGGGCTGATCCTGGCCAAGCGGTTTGGCTATATCGCGATTGTCGATTCCGTTCCTGGATCGCCGGCGGATAAAGCCGGGCTTTCGACAGGCGACATGATTGAGACGCTGGCGGGAGTCAACACTCGCGACATGCCGCTGGCCTATGCCGAGATGATGCTACTGGGCGAACCGGGCACGAGCATTGAGTTGGGAGTTTTGCGGTTCCGGAATCCGGAGCCCAGCAAGATGGCGCTCGTTCGCGCCCCGATTCAGTGGCCGGCGGTGACGTCGAAGATGCTACCGGAGAATGTGGGTCTGATAACGGTTCCGACTTTGGAAGCCAAGCGGCTGGCCGATGTGGCTACCGCCGTTCAGGCGCTGGAGAAGCAGGGCGCCAAGAAGCTGATTCTGGATCTGCGAAACTGCGCGACCGGTGCGCCGGAAGAGGGCGTGGCGCTGGCGAATCTGTTTGTCGATGCGGGACGTCTGGGGTATTCGGTCGGCCAAAAGGTTGCCCGGCTGGATTATGAGGCTGTGGCGACGAAGGCAATTACGAAGCTGCCGCTGACCGTAACGTCGAATCGCGGGACGGCAGGCGCGGCGGAGATTGCGGCGACGGCGCTCTACGATAACAAACGGGCCGAGATTGTGGGCGAGCGGACGTATGGCGACGCTTCGATCCGGAAGCCCGTGGTTATGGACGATGGCGCGGCAGTGATTTTGTCGATCGCTAAGTTCCACAACGCCAGCGGTAAGGCGATTCAGGATATCGGCGTAATGCCGTCGGTGCCTGTTGCCGATTTGGAGCCGGCCGAGTTGAACGACGAAGATGGTGAGCCGGCAAAGAAGGAAGAGAAACCCAAGTCGAATGAGGATCTAATCCTGAAGAAAGCCGTTGAGATTTCGCTGAAAGGGTTGAGCCCGGCTGAAGCGCAGGCTGCACAAGCACTTCGGGATATCACCAAGAAGAGCGAAAAGGATCAGGACCCGTCGCTGGGCCCACTGAACGTACCCACTCCCAAGTAAGAGAAACCGATCACGATTTATGCCCATTTACGAGTACCGCTGCCAGAACTGCAATGAGACGTTCGAGGTACGGCAGAAGTTCTCCGACGAGCCTGTAGCTGTTCACGCCGCATGCGGCGGCGACGGGAAGCGTCTGCTATCGACGCCTCAATTCCACTTCAAAGGCACAGGATTCTACATCACCGATTACGGAAAGGGCGGCGCGAAGGATCCCGCGAAGCCGGCGCCGGCGGCAAAAACGGAGACTAAGACCGAATCGGCACCGGCGGCGGCTTCGACGCCGGCACCGGCCACTACCAAGTCAGAGTGATCTGACGTCGCGGACACAGCGGAAGCCGATCACTTCGTGGCGATATCCGGCGAAGTTCCAACCACGGATGCTGGCGGGATAGCCGCGGCAGGAGTTTCCCAGTAGGATTTTCGACACGTCGTCGTCCGCTTTCTCGGCGGCAGTGGCAGTCCATTCCCAGACGTTACCCTGCAGATCGGCGATGCCGCTTTGCGGCGTATTGCCGCGGGGGAAAAGGCCAACCGGCGTTGGGCAGTTGAGGCCGTGGAAGTTGAAGTTGCCATGCTGGGGTCCGGGGTCCTCATCACCCCACGCGTAACGGCCGGCCAGCGTTCGCATCCACTCCTGTTCTTCGGGAAGGCGCCCGCCAGCCCATCGGCAAAAGTCTCCGGCGATATACCAATCGACTCCCGCGACGGGACGGCTGGGATGAAGCATTTGATTGGCCCAGTCTTCGGGTTGCTTGCCGGTGGCTTGAACGAAAGCCGAGAACTCATAAACGGTGACCGGGAATCGGCCGATTTCCAGACCGCTGTCGATCGAAACCCAGTAGCCGGGATCGGAGGGAAGGCGGAGTCGCGGGTCCCCTGCCCTGCCGAGCGCCTCGGCGGCGGCGACTTTGGTACGTAATGGAATAACAGCCGATTCCGGGGTGTCATCGAACAGCATGGTCATGGACTGGACCATTTGTTGGTAGGTTGGCGATTCGATGCGGTAGCCCAGGGGCATTAGATCGGTTTCAAGAGCGTAAAGATTGGCAACGGTTTCGACTGCCGGGCGCTGGGAGGAGCACGCGGTGTCTACGAGGGAGTCAACGGCGGACTTTCCGTTGCGGGCCCATTCGATGGCTCCGAGGAGCGAAAAGCGTTCGGCGTCGTCCGGGATAGTTTTCAGGCTGAGGCATTCGCGGTAAGTTCGAATAGCCGGGTGATCGATGGGACCGAGGCGGTCCAGTATCCAGGCGTAGAGTTGGGCGCGCTGTTGGGGGAACCGGACGCCTTGGCGGTCCATCCTGGAGATTTCGGCGAGGATAGCGGGAGTGGCGGCTAGTTCCATTAGCGCCGGATGTTGTTCGAGCTTGGCGCGGAGTTCGCGTTGATCCTTTAAGTAGAGCGAGATCTCGGATTGACCGAAGGGAAGGATTTCCCGGCTGGTGAATCCGGGAACGGCCGTGTTCACGACGGCGAAGATGCGTTTGGATGGGAATTCATCGGCCCATTCCTGGGCTTCTTCGGGGGTGGTGTCGTCGAGGGTAATGATGTTTTTGTCCTGGCCGGCAAGCCAGCCCAGGAGCGTTGTTTTGCCTGAGCCACGGGCGCCGATCAACGCGGTATGGTGGTCTGGGAGGTCGAGGTCAATAGGGATGTGCGGTCCGGGAACGCGGTAGTCATGGTCGAAAGGACCAGGCGTTTTGAGCGGAATCATGCCTACTGTTCCACCAGGCTTTTCAGCTTGGCGAGGTCGGCGTCCTCCTTGGCTTTGGCCTGGGGGGTAATGATGGGCTCCATGAGGGTGGCGAACCAGTCGTCGTACTTGAAGGATCCGGACATGGTGAGGCGGGTGCGGCCGCCAAGATCTTCGAGATCGTAGACAACGTCGCCTTCAAAGCCGACCGGGGAGGTCAGGTGGACCTTGATGTGTTTGTGCAGAGTGAATTCGGTGACGACGGAATCGACGTATATCAACTGGTCGCCCATGTTGGGGTCTTTCATGGTGGTGCGGCGTTTGCCGCCAATGCCGTTGGGGCCTTCATCCTGTACGTCGACCACCCAACTGACCCACTGTTTGAACTTATCCTTCTCTTCGAGCCAGGGCCAGACTTGGGCGGGCGGCCGGTTGAATTCGATGGTCGTTGTGGATTTGCCGGCGCTTGCGCGGAAGCCCATGGCGTACAGGGTCAAGACCGACAGGACGATGATTCCAAAAAAGGCGTAGGCTCCGTATTTTAGCCATTTCATGCGGTGTTTCCTCGGCGGCGAAGGGTTGCGAGTGAACCGCCGAAGAGTGCGGCGACGGTCAGTATTTGGGGAGCGTTGGTCAGGTGCGTGATGGCCAGGGTGAGGATTGTTGCCGCGGCAACCGGGAGCCAGCGTCCGTTGAGCATATAGGTTTCCCAGGCGCTGAGCGCGGCGATCATCACGTTAAGCAGGACGATTGAGAAGATGGAAAAATCGGCCGATTCGCGGAATGGGATGTTTGTGAGATTGTAGCGGCGGAGTTCGAGGATGGTGACGAGCGGGATGCCGATAAGGAAGGCCGTGGCCGCGGCGGTTTCGAGGAGTTTGGCTTGGTGGGCGGCGGCCATCAGAACGTGGCGGAGGAACCAGAGGGCCGATTGCGATTGCGCCTCTTCTTCGAGGTCTCCGATGATGTATTCGGGGGCACCGGGCAGGAGGAGTTGAAATAGTAGGCGCCTCACGATAACTGCTCCCAATTGAGGCCCTTCATCATGCCTTCGAACGCGCGGCAGGACTCTTCGAGGGCGGTGGCGCCGGCGCCGGTGAGACGGAAGTAGCGTTTGGCGCGGCCGCCTCGTTCCGCGGTGGCTTCGCCGGTTCTGGATTCGGCGAGGCCCTTCGTTTCCAGGCGGTCGAGGGTGGCATAGACAGCGCCGATGTTGACGTCGCGACCGGTGCGAGCGCCGATTTCCTTGCGGATGGAGACGCCGTAGGCTTCCTCGCCGAGGTGGGCGAGGGCTAATAGAATTAGCTGTTCGAAGCCTCCGAGTGCATCGCCTTTAGGCATTTGTTATACATACTAATACAAATTAGCCGCGGCCTGCAAGAGGCATTTTCGTCGCCATGATGGTCATGGTCAAAATGTTCGCGTCCAGCGGTAAGTTGGCCATGTGAAGGACGGCGTCGGCAACGTGTTGGACATCCATGCGGGGCTCGACCATCATGGTCCCGTTGGCTTGGGGGACGCCTTGTTTCATGCGCTCGGTCATCTCGGTAGCGGCGTTGCCGATGTCGATCTGGCCGCAGGCGATGTTGAAGGGCCGGCCGTCGAGGGCGATGCTTTTGGTCAGGCCGGTGATGGCGTGTTTGGTGGCGGTGTAGGGTGCGGAGTTGGGGCGGGGGGTTTGCGCGGAGATAGAACCGTTGTTGATGATACGGCCGCCTTGGGGGTCCTGGGCTTTCATCATGCGCATGGCTTCCTGGGCGCATAGGAATGCGCCGGTGAGGTTGACGGCGACAACCGCGGACCACTGCGCGTAGGTGATCTCTTCCATGGGGACCGCCGGAGTGCCCATGCCCGCGTTGTTGAAGAGCACGTCGAGGCGGCCGAAGGCCTCCTTCGTTTTGGCGAAGAGAGCTTTGACGGCTTCGGGATCGCCGATATCGGTTGGCACGGCCAGCATGCTTTCGCCTTGCGAGGCGGTCTTTTCCAGTTCGGCGGCGCGGCGGCCGGCGATGACGACGCGATATCCGGCGCCGGAAAGGCGTAGCGCTGCGGCCCGGCCGATACCGCTGCCCGCGCCTGTTACCAAGGCGACTTTGCCATTGTTTTGCATCGTTCCAGGATATGCGATTCGGTATATGCTGGGGACGTGCGGACCCTTCTATTTGTCGCGTTTGGCCTTGCTGCCGTGGGGCAGGAGCCGGTGAGTTTTAACCGGGATATCCGGCCTATCATGTCCGATACCTGTTTCCGGTGCCACGGTCCGGACCGGTCGAGCCGTATGGCTAATTTGCGTCTGGATATCCGGGACGAGGCACTGAAGCCGAACCGAATGGGACAACGGCCGATCGTTCCTGGTGACCCATCGAAGAGTTATATCATCGAGCGGATTTTCTCCGATGAGACGCGCGTGATGCCGCCGGCTTCGGCGCATAAGATTTTGACGGCGAAACAGAAGGAAACGATTAAGCGATGGGTGGCCGAAGGCGCGAAGTATGAAGGCCACTGGGCGTATGAACCGGTGAAGCGATTCCCGGCAGGGACCACGATTGACGGCTTCATTCCGAAACGTTCCGCGGAGGCCGACCGGCGGACGTTGATCCGGCGCGTGGCCTTGGATTTGACGGGCATTCCCCCGATGCCGGAAGAAGTGGACGCGTTCGTCAACGATGCGTCGGCCAATGCGTACGAAAAGCTGGTGGACCGCCTGATGGCCTCGACACGGTATGCCGAGAAACAGGCAATGCACTGGCTGGACGCCGTTCGGTATGCCGATACGGCGGGGTTCCATGGGGACAATCCGTTTCCGGCGTGGCCGTACCGGGATTACGTTCTGTGGTCGTTCCATGAGAATCAGCCGTTCGACCAATTTACGCGGGAGCAACTGGCCGGGGATCTGCTGCCAAACGCAACGCTGCGGCAGAAGACGGCTTCGGCCTATAACCGCATTCTGCGCGTCTCAGCCGAGGGCGGTCTGCAGCCGAAGGAGTATCTGGCCAAGTATGGCGCGGATCGAGTTCGGACGACGACTGGCGTTTGGCTGGGCTCGACGCTGGGCTGCGCCGAGTGCCACGATCACAAGTTCGATCCGTTCACGGCGAAGGATTTCTATTCGTTTAAGGCGTTCTTCGGCGATATCAAGGAGACGGGGCTGGTGGCCGATCGCGGGGAGAAAGCGTGGGGATCGCAGATGGATTTGGCGACACCGGAACAGGCGGCCAAGCGGGATTCCTTGCGGGCCGCGTTGCGAGAGTCGGAAACGGCGTTGAGCGCGGCGCGGCAGCCCGAGTCGGCGTTGCAGAGGCGAAACAAAGACGGTGAGTTGCAATGGGTCTATCAGCGTCCGGTGGCGGCGACGGCAGGGCGGGCAAAATTGAACGTGTTCAACGACGAGATTCCACCGATGGCCAACACGCCTAAGCAGGAGCGGCCGGGGAACGGACTCGTGATCGCTTCGGGGGAGAATCCCGAGACGGAAACCTATACGATCACGCTCGCGCCCGGCGCGGGAAAGTGGGCGCAGTTGGGAGTGCAAGCGGTGCAGGATGAGTCGTTGCCCGGGCTGGGAGTGGCGCGGGGGGCGGACCGGCTGATGATTTCCGAAGTGGAGGCCGAGTTGCTGCCGGCCGGGAAGAAGCTGCGGTTTGTGACGGCGAGTTCAAGCATCCGGCTACAGAATCTGGACCAGAATCCGTTGAACGCAATCGATGGCGATCCGCGGACCGGGTGGGGCGGCTCGCCTTATCACGATGGGTTGCTTCCCTTCCTTGCGCTGCGGTTGGCGGAGCCGTTGACGACGACGGCGGACACAAGAATTGTGGTCCGATTGCGGCATGAGACGGCATACCGCCGGGCGACAACGGGGCGTGTGCGGATCGCCCTTTCGCCGGGACTGGCGGCGCCCGTGATGGACCCGACGAACAAGAAGCATGAGCAAGTGGACAAGGGGCTGTCGGCGGGCGTGGTGACGGCACTGGGGAAGGCGGCTGATAAACGATCCGACGAGGAGAAAGAGTTGATCGCCAAGGTGCTGGACTGGACCGACGCCGGACGTGTGGAGCTGGTTGCGGCGCGGCAGCGAGCCAAGGCGGAACTGGACGCGTTTGAGCTGGGAGTTCCACGGGTGATGGTGACGGAGGCGACGACGCCAGAGGAAACTCGAATCCTGCGGCGAGGGAATTTTCTGGACGAGTCCGGACCGGTGGTGGAACCGGCGATTCCGGGGTTCCTTGGAAAGCTACCGGTTACGGGGCGCGCGACGCGGCTCGACCTGGCAAATTGGCTGGTTTCGAAGGACAATCCGCTGACGGCGCGGACGTACGCAAACCGGCAATGGCGGCTGTTTTTTGGCGTGGGGTTATCGAAGGTTCTCGACGACCTGGGTTCGCAGGGCGAATGGCCGGTTCATGCGGATTTGCTGGACTTTTTGGCTTCCGAGTTCATGGACAAAGGATGGGACCGGAAACACATTACCAAGCTGATTGTGATGAGCCAGACTTACCGGCAGAGCTCGGCGGGAACGAATGAGAACGATCCCGACAACCGCATGCTGACGCGACAGAACCGGCTTCGCGTGGACGCGGAAGTCGTGAGGGATATTGCATTAAGCGTTTCGGGGCTGCTGGCCGAGCAGTTCGGCGGGCCGAGCGTGCGGCCGTATCAGCCGGAGGGCTATCTGACGGCCTTGAACTTCCCCAAGCGCGAGTATGCGGCGAGCCGCGGCGCCGATCAATACCGGCGCGGCTTGTATACGTTCTGGCAAAGGACGTTTTTGCTGCCGAGTCTTATGACTTTTGACGCCGCCACGCGCGAGGAATGCACGGTCAACCGCTCCGTTTCGAATACGCCCTTGCAGGCGCTGGTGCTGTTGAACGATCCGAGCTTTGTGGAGGCGGCGCGCGTGTTCGCGCAGAATACGGTGCGGGGCGCTGGCGGGGCGTCGGCTGAGGCACGGGCGAACTGGGCGTTCCGGAGGGCGCTGGGCCGCCAGCCTTCGAGCGAGGAACTGGCGATTCTGGTTGGCCTGTATCAGCGGGCGATGAAACAGTTTGACGGCGATCCGGCCGGAGCGCGGGCGCTGATTCAATCCGGTGATGCGCCGCCGCTTGTTGGCGCGAACCCGGTAGAACTGGCGGCGACGATGACGGTGACGCGGGCCATCCTGAACCTGCACGAGACGATCACGAGGAACTGAGGTCATGCAGACGCGACGCACATTCTTAAATAGAACTATGGCCGGGGCGCTGGGCATGACGGCGCTGGATCGGTTGATGGCCAAGGGCGCCATCTCTCCTTTGCATCATGCGGCGAAGGCCAAGCGAGTGATCTTCCTCTATCAGGCGGGCGGACCATCGCATCTGGAGACTTTCGACTACAAGCCGCGGCTGGCGGAAATGCATTTAAAGCCGATGCCAGAGTCATTTACGAAGGGCCAGCAGATCGCGCAACTGCAGGGGAAACCGCTGATCTGTTATGGGCCGCAATTAGGGTTCAAGAAGTTTGGCAAGAGCGGGCAGGAGATGTGCGAACTGTTCCCTCATATGGGGTCGGTGGCCGATGAGGTTTGCGTTGTGCGGTCCATGTGGGGCGAACAGATCAACCACGATCCCGCCCACACGCTCATGAATACGGGCTCGATTCTTCCCGGGCGGCCGAGCATGGGCTCGTGGGTATTGTACGGGCTGGGCGCGGAGACCGAGGATTTGCCGGGCTATGTGGTGTTGATGTCGGCGGGGCGCGGCGGGCAGATGCAGCCCATTGCGCAACGGCAGTGGTCGGCTGGGCTTTTGCCGAGCAAGCTGCAGGGAGTGAAGCTGAATTCGATTGGCGATCCGGTACTCTATATTCAGAACCCGGCGGGGCTGGATGGGGTGTTGCAGAAGGATTCGATCGACGCTGTTGGCGCGTTGAACAAGGAGGCTTATAAAGCGCTGCAGGATCCGGAGATTTTGACTCGCGTGGCGCAATACGAGATGGCGTTCCGGATGCAGACTTCGGTCCCGGGATTGGTGGATATGTCGAAGGAACCGGCGTCGGTGTTGGAGGCGTATGGGGCCACACCGGGGGACGGGTCTTTTGCATCGAACTGCCTGCTGGCGCGGCGGTTGGCCGAGCGCGGCGTCCGGTTTATTCAGCTCTATCATCGCGACTGGGATCATCACGGCGGCGTGAAGGCGAACGTGGCGCTTAAGGCCGAAGAGGTGGACCGCGCGACGGCGGCGTTGATCACGGATTTGAAGCAGCGCGGGATGCTGGACGAGACGCTGGTGATTTGGGGCGGCGAGTTCGGCCGGACCCCGATGTCGCAAGGCGGCGATGGGCGGGACCACCACATCAAGGGCTTCAGCTACATGATGGCGGGCGGCGGAATCAAGGGCGGGATCTCGTATGGAGCCACCGATGAGCTTGGCTATGCGGCGGTGGAGAAGCCGGTGAGCGTGCACGATTTCCACGCGACGATGCTCCATTTATTGGGGATCGATCACTTGCGAATGAGTGTGAAGTTCCAGGGACTGGACGCGCGGCTGACGGGAGTTAGCGGCGAGGTGGTGAAGGATATTCTGGCATAGTTAGTAGGTCAGCCAGACACCGGGTGTCGCGACTTCGAGCAAGTGGCCATCGGGATCGCGGAAGTAGAGGCTTTCGCCGCCGCGATCCCACTTCTGGCGCTTTTCAATTGCGATGCCATTGGAGGTGAGCCATTCTTCCCATTGGGTCAGCGCCGAGGCGGGTATGGAAAACGCGAGATGGAGTTGGCCATCGCCGTCGGTATCGGGAGTGCCGTGTTTGCGGAAGAGCAGTAGAACGGCGCCGCCGGGAACAGCCATGGCGGAGAGCCGGTCAAAATCGGCGATGCATTCGAAGCCGAACACTCTGTTATAGAAGCCCACGGAGCGTTTGGGGTCATCGACATAGAGTGCCGATTCGAGCAGCCCGCCCAGCGGAGGCATACCGCCCATACCTGCTACTGCACGCGGCTTTGCACGGGCATGGCGGCGAACTCATCGTCGGTGGCGCGGGCGGGAGGCTTGCGGCGAAGTCCCTCGCGGGCGATGGCGAGCGAGCGTTCAGCGGAGCGAATCGCCGAGTGGTACGTCGCTTCAGCAGCGCGAATGTCTTCCGCCTTGATGCCGCTGCGGACGAAGTGATCGAAGAAACGCTCATAGCGCTCGAGCTTGAAGAGCGCATGGATGATGGTGTCGCAGTCGAACTCTTCGACGATGTTTTCCGGGTGCCACTGTTCGCGGACCTGCCGGGAAAAATGATCGATGCGCTTGACTGTTTCCCCGGGCAGCAGCGTGATGGAGATGTGACCTATACGGACCGTTTTGTTTTTCGGTGACCGGGCGGGCATGGCTGAGTCTCTATTCTAATCGGTTTTCGATTCAAAAATCTGTAGGCGATGCTACAGCGTTCTACGCCCATGCCGGATGCGGGCGCTCGAGTAAGATTATAGTTCTATGATTTCCAAAATTACGCCGTTTTTGTGGTTTGATACGCAAGCGGAAGAGGCGGCGAAGCAGTATGTTTCGTTGTTTCCGAATTCTTCGATTGGCAATGTTGCGCGGCATGGGGACCGGGTGATGACGGTTCAGTTCGAACTGGACGGGCTGCGGTTTACGGCGCTCAATGGCGGGCCGATGTACCAGTTCAGCGAGGCGACTTCGTTTGTGGTGAGCTGCGAGACGCAGCAGGAGATCGATCACTATTGGGCGGGCTTGAGCGAGGGAGGGTCGGAGGGCCGATGCGGGTGGTTGAAGGATAGGTTCGGGTTGTCGTGGCAGGTAATACCGGCGGGGCTGGGCACGCTGCTGCAGAAGCCAGGCGCAATGCAGGCGATGATGAAAATGAACAAGCTCGATATTGCAGAGCTGGAAAAGGCGGAGTCATGATTCGGTTCGGTTTGCTTCTGATGTCGTTGTCGGCGTTTGGGCAGGATATGGAGTTGTTCCTGCTGATTGGGCAATCGAATATGGCGGGGCGCGGCGTGGTGGAGGAGCAGGACAAAGTTCCCTTCCCCCGGGTGTTTACTCTGACGAAGGAGGAGACCTGGGTGCCGGCCGTGGAGCCGATTCACTTCGACCGTCCGGACCGGCTGGGGACTGGGTTGGGACGGACCTTTGGGCGGGTTCTGGCGGAGGCGGCGCCGAATGCAAAGATCGGGTTGATTCCGGCGGCGATGGGAGGGAGCGCGCTGGATGAATGGAAGCCCGGCGGGAAGCTTTATACGGATGCCGTGCGGCGGGCCAAGGCCGGGATGAAGAATGGGCGGCTGCGGGGGATTCTGTGGCACCAGGGTGAGGCGGATTCGAACAAGCTGGAGCTGGCGCGGAGCTATCAGGAGCGGTGGCTGGCGGTGATGAAGGCGCTGCGGGCGGAGTTGGGTGATGTGCCGATTGTGGTGGGCGAGCTGGGACAGTTTGTTTATGGGCGGGAGAAGAATGAGTATCCGATGGCGAGGCTGATCAATGAGCAGTTGGCGATGCTGGCGGTGAATGGGTCGCGGGTGGCGTTTGTGTCTTCGGGCGGGTTAAAGGACAAGGGCGATGTGCTGCATTTCGACTCGGCGAGTTTGCGGGAGTTCGGGCGGCGGTATGCGCATGCTTTTATGATGCTGGAAGCCGATTGGGCGGCTACAACGTCCGCAGGTAAGCGATGAGGGCGAAGCGGTCCGAACCATTGAGATTGAAGCCAAATTCGTGGCCCTTGGAGTAGGACAGCCGTGTGGAGGACAGCCACTCTTCGAGAGTGGTGATAGTGCCGCCGTGTTCAAGGGCGGAGCGGTACCAGATGCCCTTGAGCGAAGGCACTTTGTAGTACCCTGTACCGCGCGGAGCCTCTAGGGCCTGACGGGGATCCGTGCCGGCGGAGGTTGGGATGATTTCATACTTAGAGAGATGCTCGGGGGGCGGTTTGAAGCCAATCGCTGGGGTCCATTTGGGAGTGGCGGCGTGGCACTGACCGCAGCCTTCGCGTTCGAAAACCTTTTCGCCTTGCTTGGTGACTTTGTCGAGCTTGACGGGGCTAACTGGAGGCTTGAGAGCGACGACGTATTTAGCCAATTTCTCCAGGTTTTCGTCGCTTAAGCGGGATTGGGGATCGTAGTCGAGCTGCTTGAGCGCGAGGTAGCGGGCGAGCCGGACAGCGTCGGTTTGGCCAGTAATGTTGGGGATGGCGACGGGGTAGGCGAGGGATGCGCCGGGGGGCGTGATGACACCGGGTGGTCGGCCGGTCAGGAGCTTGGCGGCGGCGGCGACGTTGAAGTCGGCTGTAATGCCGTAGAGGCGGCGAATGAGGTCTTTGTTGGCGTCGCGGAGGGTGGGAATTCCGGTAGTGGTAAGAAGGTCTTCGGCAAAGGCGTCGTCGACGGGGAAGTTGCCCTGGCCGCCGCGAATGACGGCGCCGTTGGGCATGACGCGGTTGTGGCACATGGTGCAGGAGCGGGTAGCGATTTCGACCTTACCCTTCGTGCGGATGACGTAGACGAAGCCGGTGATAGAGCCTTCGCGCGTGAGCGGTGGGTTGACTTTGTCGAACCAGGCCTTGTCGTGGAGATAAGGGGGATCGGAAGGCGGGCGGGCGCCGATAGAGCCGACGACGATGGGGGCTTCGTAGATCTCTTCGCCGGTCGGGTTGGCGATTTGCTCAGGGGCTTGGGACCGGAGCCATTCGATGTAATCGGGCGGAGCTTTGTCGGGGTGATAGACCGGGTAAGTTTTCCAGATGGTCCGGACGGGCAGTTTGTAATAGGCCTCGGCGGAGATGATATTTCGCGGGCGAATGGAGGGAATTCCGGGTTCAACGCCGTCCCAGATTTGGGCGGAGAGAGAGACGGCGAATATGGCCAGAAACCGTGTTTTGCCGGGCACGATTCGTAGTGTAGCCTAATGCCATGCCGGACATTTATCACTTATTCCCGGTTCATGCTCCAGTGGCGAGCGTGTATGATGCGGTGTCGACGCCAGCGGGGTTGATTTCGTGGTGGGCGGTGACGTGCTCCGGAGTGCCGGTGACTGATGGAGTGTACGAGTTTGGGTTCGGGCCGGAGTATCAATGGAAGGTTCGCGTGACGCGTTGTGAGAAGGACGCGGCGATTGAATGGGAGTTCGTTACAGCGATGGACGATTGGATGGGGACACGGGTGGGATTCGAACTGCGGGACGCCGGCGAAGGGACGGAGGTCGCGTTTCATCACACGGGGTGGGCGGAGGCGACGCCGCATTTCCGGACCTCTTCGTTCTGCTGGGCCATGTATTTGCGGCTGTTGAAGCGTTTTGTCGAGTTTGGCGAGGTTGTGACGTACGAGGACCGGCTGGAGTCATAGCGGACGATGTGGTCATACTGCAGCATTGGCTTGGGCGCCTGGGCCGGCTCGTGGACGGTGATGTCGGGAACACGGTGGGTGAGGGTAAGCGTGAAGATGCCGAGCCAATCGTATCCGAGGCCGGGACTATTGAGGACCAGGACGCGCTGGCCGGCGGCGAGCGGAAGGCGGATTTGGGCGAGTTGGCGAATGGCTTCGTGGCCGGCGGGGAGTTCGCCCCGGCGGAAGGTGACGTTGGTCTGATAGCGGTGGAGCGCAGCGATAAGGATGATGAAGGCGATCGCCTTCGGGATCGGATAACGGCGGAAGAGGCCGTCGTAGAGTGCGCCAACGGCGACCGAGAGGCCTAGCAGGGGCATGTAGAAGACATATCCCGCATGGCGCGGAGTGGCGACGAGCATCGGTGACATAGCGATCCAGAAAAAGAGGAGGCCGAAGGCCATGGGGCGGGAGCGGATGGCACCGGCGAGGGCGAAGAGTCCGAGCCAAAACAGAATAGCGCTGGGTCCGTTGAAGTGTAAGGAGTGGGAGAAGAGGATGGTGGTGTAGACCGAGATGTTTTCGAGGATTCGGCCGGCGGTGAATTCAGGTGTGTAGGCGGCATGCCCGGAGAGCGGGCCATGAATGAAGAAGCGCTGGACGGTGAAGGCGACGGAGATGATGGTGGTTGCCAGCAGAGTCGCGGAGGGAACGCGGCGGTAGTAGAAACTGTAGAGCAGCAGCAGCGCCGGCACGCTGACACCGAGTTCTTTCGAGCTGACCGCACCAATGTGCAGCGCCGCAACTAGCGGCCACCAATGCGGACGTTCGATCGCGACGAGGAGCGCCGCATAAAGGAATGTCGCGCAGAGGACATCGTAGATCATACCGGTGCTGGCGTAGATCATCCACATGGAGCCCTGAAAACAGCCAAAGAAGAGGGCCGCGGCCGGGCTTGGCGTTAAGTGCCGGAAGAGGCGTTCGAGGAGGGCGAGATTGATGAGGATGAAGGCGTAGGCGACGGCGTGGAAGGCCAGCGGTTCGAAGCCGGCGAGTTCGAAAACCAATCGGTAGAAGAGAGCTCCCATGGGCCGGACCTGGCCGTTGAAATTGGCCCAGGCGCCGTAGAGGTTCATCATGTCGTCGGTGTCGAAGTAGTTAGTGAGGGTGGAGTACGTGAGGACGAGTAAGTATGCGCCGATTCCGAGGAGGAGACGGTGGGACATGGGTGGATTGTTCCGAGGAGGGATGGACGGCGGGCGGGCGGTTTACATGGAGCAACTAAGTGGCCACTTGTAAGTGACCGTATTTCCTTATGCTACATGCCGCCGGAGTGGGTCATCCGGACACAGGGCATTGGAAACAGAGCAGGTAGCCGTCAGGATCGTGGAAGTAGAGCTGGCGCATGCCGTAGGGGGCGGTTTTGGGGGGATCGAGTTTGACGCCAAGTGAGGAGAGTTCGCTGTAGGCGGCGTCCGGGTCCGGGCAGCCGAAGTAAAGCGTGACGTCTTCGTGGAAGGACTGGCGCACAGGGTCGGGCTGCGGAGGGCGTTCCGGACTCTCGTACGCGGTGTTGAGCATGATCCACATTTTCTCGCGGCGGAGCATTGCCCAGTCATCGGTTCCCTCAACGAGTTGGAAGCCGAGAATGTTCTGGTAGAAGTTCAGGGACGCGGGGAGGTCGAAGACCTGGAACAGCGGGCACATGTCGTCGTATACGAGGGCCATGCGGTATATTTTGCCACGATCCGGATTGGTTGCCCCTGACACGTAGAGGCGGCTTTGTTGGCGCTGTTTCTACTTTGTCAGGCGGAGTCTGTCGATTTCGCGTCCGTCGGCGTCGAGTTGGCGGAAGTTCAACTCGTTGGCGGTCACATCCAGGACAGAGAGACTGTGAATATTTCGGATGATGTTTGAATAGGGCTGGGGATTGTCTGAGCCGTCGATGAGAGTGGCGCCGGCGGCTCCGGAGATGAGGTAGGGAATACCCTTCGGGTGTATTTCCAAGGTTCCTTCGACGCGATGGCCGAGTCCGGCCTTTGGGTTGGTGAAGAACAGTGGATGCGTGCGCTGATAGTTGTGGTCATGGCCGGAGATGACGAGGTCGACGTTGTGACGCTGGAAGGTTTCGCAGAGCCAGCGGGATTGTTGTTCGGCCGCGTGATGGGAACCGGAGGAGAAAGGCGGGTGGTGGATGGCGGCGATACGCCACTTCGTTGTCGTCTTCTTCAAGTCCGATTCGAGCCAGTCGCCAAGGGAGCGAAGCCGGTCTCGATCGTTACTGTCGAGCATGATCCATTTAACGTCTCCCATTTCGAAGGAGAAGTTGTTACCGGGGCCGTTTTTGGGCTGGCACCAGTAGCGGTACCAGGCATATGCGTCGGAGAAGGAACCACAGTCGTCGGGGTCAATGTCGTGGTTTCCTGGAATGGAAATCGAAGTGCGCGTGCGGAGGAAACGGTAGATAGGGTAGAAGTTGGCTCGATACTCGACTGACCGGCCATATTCGTAGGCGATGTCCCCGAGGTGGATGAAGACGTCGGGGTTTTGGGCTTCAGCCTGAGCGGCGATGGCACGGAGAGCAGGATTGGCGCCATTCCCGGAGTCACCGAAGAGAACGGCGCGGAAGGGCTGGCCTTTGGCCGGACGGGCTTGGGCTGTTGCCTGGAAGATGGGTTCGCCATCCCTGAGAATCTGGTAGTGGAATTTCTGGCCGGGCCTGCAATTGGTTAGAGTGGCGGCATGGACGTGCCCGGCGGCGGTTGTCTGGACGCGTTGGCCGGCGGTGCTCACGATGTATTTCTGAGCCGATTCCCGGGCGTGGAAGAGGACGGTGAGGTTGGTCGGATCGCTGGGATTGTCACCGAGGTTGAGATAGGGTTCGGCGAGGAAGGGACTGGGTGCGGTCGGCATTCCCAGCGAGCCCAGAAGGCCAACCGCTTGGCGGCGATTCAATACCACCACCATTCATCGGCAGAAGGTTAGAGTAGGAATAGGAGTATGCGACGAAGGGATTGGTTCGGATCTTGCGGGCTGGTGCTGGCGGGTTGCGGACCAAAGATGGTGCCGGTAGAGACAGGGGCGCAGGAGCCCAGGAAGGTTCATGTGGCCCGGCCGCAGGTGGCGGCGGCGCCGATGGAACAGGCTCCGGCGGAGGAGTCAGGGAAAGACGGGTACGCCGAACTGCAGTGGAACGTATTGCGGGGGTTGGATGTGCGGACGGGCCAGGCTTCGCCGCTATTGGAGGCGATTGCGGGCACGAATGTGAAGATCGCCGGGTATATGGTGCCGCTGGATGACGGATTCCAGGAAGTGAACGAGTTTCTGCTGGTGCCGACGGCCGGGGCATGCGTGCATACGCCGCCGCCGCCGGCCAATCAGATTGTGTATGCGACGATGTCGACGGGGCGGCCAGCCAAGGTGGAACTGATCTATTCGGTTTGGGCCTGCGGTAAGTTGGATATTGGTTCTTCGGAGAGTCCGTATGGGCCGGTGGGATTTAAGTTGGGCGTGGTTGAATTGCGGCGGAGGGGATAGATGAACTGGTCACGGCGGCGGTTGTTGCAGGCGACTCCGCTGATACGGAGGGGCCGGCGCCCGATGGCAGCGCAAGGCGTGGCGGCGGGCGACGTGACAGCGACGCAGGCAATGATCTGGAGCCGTGCGGATGGGCCGAGCCGGATGATGGTGCGATGGCGCGAGCGTCGTGCGGGCGCGTCGTGGACGGAAGTCATGGGACCGCATTGCCTGGATACGACCGATTTCACGGGCCGTGTAGATATCGGCGGCTGGGGGCCCGGTGCGGAGATTGAGTACGAAGTGATCTTCCGGGATTTGGGGCTGGGTGGCGCGGATTCGGCGCCGGAGCGGGGGAGTTTTCGGCCGGCGCCCATGGGGAACCGTCCCGTGCGCTTCTGCTGGTCGGGCGATACGGTGGGGCAGGGTTGGGGCGTGAATCCGGCGTTTGGCGGAATGAAGATCTATGAGACCATGCGGGCGCTGCGTCCGGATTTCTTTCTGCATTCCGGGGACACGATTTATGCCGATGGGCCGATTGTCGCCGAAGTAAAGCTGCCGGATGGAAGTCTTTGGAAGAATCTGGTGACCGAGGAGAAGTCAAAGGTCGCCGAGACGCTGGCGGAGTTCCGCGGGGCCTATAAATACAACCTGTTGGATACGAACTTGCGGAAGTTCCAGGCGGAGGTTCCGCAGATCTGGCAGTGGGACGATCATGAGGTTCTGAATAATTACAGTGCGTCGAAGTCGTTGACTGAGGATGCGCGATATTCGGAGAAGAGCGTAGCGCTGCTGGCGGCGCGGGGGCAGAGGGCGTTTCTGGAGTACGCGCCGATGCGGTTTCATTCGATTGAGACCGAGCGGGTGTATCGAAAGATTCCCTATGGACCGTTGCTGGATTTGTTTGTGGTTGATATGCGGTCCTACCGCGGGCCGAACACGTACAACCGGCAGGAGAAGGAAGGCAGCGATACCGACTTTTTGGGCGCGCCGCAGCTTGGGTGGCTGCTGGATGGACTAAGGGCGAGCAAGGCGCACTGGAAAGTGATTGCGGCTGACATGCCGTTGGGGTTGCTGGTGCCCGATGGCAGGGACTCGGCGGGGCGGCCGATATTTGAGGCAACAGCGAATGGGGACGGCCCGGCCTTGGGGCGGGAGTTGGAGTTGGCGCGGCTGTTGAAGGGCATTCGATCGGTAAAGAATGTGGTGTGGCTGACGGCGGATGTGCATTATACGGCGGCGCACTATTACGATCCGGCGAAGGCGCAGTTCACGGAGTTTTCGCCGTTCTGGGAGTTTGTGAGCGGCCCTTTGAATGCCGGTTCCTTTGGGCCGGGAGTGCTTGATAATACTTTCGGGCCACAAGTCATGTTCAAGAAGCACCCCGGGCCTGGGCAAGGGGGCATTGGCCCGGCGGCGGGCTATCAGTTCTTTGGCGAAGTGGAGATTAGCGGTAAGGGCGAAATGACAGTGCGGCTGCGGGATATGGCGGGAGCGGTTTTGTTTGAGAAGGCTCTGGGGAGTTAGGGAACCGGCCGCGCGGGCGACGCCGGTTCCCCGTCGAATTATGAGCGGACGACCGCGCGGAAGGTGCCGAGCGTGTTGTCGGGGGTGAGCGGCTTGCCGCCGGAGATGTCCTGGAGGTAGAACATCATTCCATCGGTGACCCACGGCCCGGTGGACGTGACGCCGTAGCGGGGTTGGGTGCCCATGGCCGTTCCATTTGGGGCGCCAATGCGGATGTCGACTTCCGTAGCGGCGGGCGCGTTCCATGCGATATTGAGCTGCGCGGCGCCGTTGGGACCGGCCGAAGCGGGGTTATTGATGGCCCAGAAGGTGACTCCCGGTTTGGAGGAAGTGCCTGCGGGCGGGGCGGTCTGGAATACGATGCATACGGGCTGTCCGGGGCTTAGCATCTGCTGGCCGGTGAATTCGAGTTTTCCGGTGGCCTTGTCTATTTTAAAGGCCGCGATGTTATCGGTGTTTTGATGACCGACATACATAAAGTTTCCGGTGGGATCGATGTTGAAATTGCGCGGCGTTTCACCAAAGGTCCAATGTTCGCTTACGAAGGTTAGTTGGCCAGTAGCGGGATTGCAGGCGAAGACCGCGATGGAATCGTGGCCGCGGTTGGAGCCGTAGACGAACCGGCCGTCGGCGGAGACGAGGATTTGCGCGGTCGTGCTAATGCCGCTGTACCATTCCGGAAGTGTGGAGACGGTCTGGAGGCGGCTGATCGCGCCGGATTCCGAGTTCCAGGACCAGACACCGATGGCATTGGAAAGTTCGTTGATGACGAACAAGAAGCGGCCGTTGGGATGGAAGGCCATGTGGCGGGGACCGGAGCCGGGGACGGCGACGCCGGGGTTTTCGGTGGAAACCAGGGACGACTCGGCGCGGTCGAGACGGTAGACGAAGGTGCGGTCGAGACCAAGGTCATTGACGAGGACGAAACGGCCGGTGGGGTCGGGCATGGCCATGTGGGCGTGGGGAGCTTCCTGGCGAGCGGTGTTGGGGCCAAGGGTGCCAGTGTGGGTGATCAGTTGGGACAGCGGGGCGAGGCTGCCGTCATCGTTGATGGGGAGTACGGTGACGTTGTTCGTATTGGTGGTTGTACCGGAGTAGTTGGCGGCGATGACGAAGCGGCCGGTGGCGTCGACACTGAGATGGGCGGGGTTACGGCCCTCGGTGGGTTGGACGTTAACGGGCGTGAGGTTAGCATTTTCGAAATCGACAGCGTAGGAACGGATAGAGCCGCTTTGGCGGGTTTCGAAATTGCCGATTTCGTTTACTGAGTATAGAAAGCGGCCGTTGGGGGAAAGGGCGAGGAAGGAAGGGTTGGGTGTAGCGGTGGGACTGCCGACGACGCGCACTTGGGTGAGTACGCCGGTGGTTGGGTTCATTTCGTAGATGTAGATTCCCAGGCCGCGCGCGGTGTAACAACCGACGTAGACAAGGACTTTGGATGCGGTAGTTTGAGCGAGTGCGACGGAGCACGGAACGGCAGCGGCGGCACGGAGGAAGTTGCGACGGGATAGAGGTGCGAATTGCATATAACGCTCCATTTCTTGGCCACTAAGCGGTTTGGTGGCAGGGCGAGTATATAAATTTTGAAGGAGCGATGGAAGGGTTTATGCTGGGGGGATGGCGTTTGTTCTGCAAGACAAGTACCTACCTGCCACGCTGACGACGCGTCCGATGAACGATGTGGAATTCGCGGAGTTTTGCACTAAGCATTCGGAATTCTCGTTTGAGATGTCGGCGGAGGGTGACCTTGTTGTAACGGCACCGAGGGATTCGTTGAATGGTGTCCGAAACTCCGAGCTTGTTTCCCAGTTGCGAAATTGGGCGGACGAGGATAATCGGGGATTTGTCGGCGGTTGCTCGACGGGATTCGTTTTGTCGAATGGGGCACGGCGATCACCAGGCGCTTCGTGGACTTTGAAAAGCCGGGCGGCAGGGCTGGAGGGCTACTGGCATCTTTGCCCGGATTTCGTTATCGAGCTTCGTTCGCAGTGCGACTGGATTCGAACGGTTCGGGCCAAAATGGACGAATATATGGCCAACGGTGCGCAGTTGGGGTGGCTGATCGATGTAGAGAGCCGTTCGGTTTCGATCTACCGAGCGGGCCGCGAAGTAGAAACGCTTACTGGAACCGATTCGGTTGCCGGGGATGGGCCGGTGGCGGGTTTTGTGTTGGACTTGCTACCGGTTTGGAATCCGCTGGCGCGTTAACGGCGCACCGTCTCCGATGCGCCGTGGAGTGAATTTTGCTGGTTAGCTGAGGCGAGAGAAGACCGACTTGGCGGGGGCGAGCGACGCGTTGACGGCGTTGATGTTCTTGACGCCTTCAGTGGACAGCCAATCTTCAAGTGCCTTCACGCCCTGCTTACCATAGACGGGGATGGCGTCCTTCCAAGTGGCGCGTCCGCAGAGAACGCCGCTAAAATCGGTGCCGGCTTCGGCTGCCAGCGCCAGGCTCTCGTTGAACTCGGCGTTGGAGACACCCGCGCTCAGGTAGATGAACGGCTTGTCGGTGACATCGGCGGCCTCGCGGTAGAGCGACATAGCTTCGGCGCGAGTCTGCGCGACGGCGCCCTTGAAGACCGAGCTGCCTTCGACGAAGTTGGCGTTGACCGGGACTTCGACCTTCAGCACGTCCACTTTGTACTGGGGCTTGGTGAACTCCTTCATGCTGCCGATGACCACTTCCGGCTTGATTTTGGCGTATTCGAGGCCCTTTTCGTCTCCGCCCTTGGGGTCGTAGCCGACGAACTCGAGGAAGAACGGTATCTCGTTGTCTTCGCATTCGCTGCCGATGCGTTCGACGAAGGCGTGCTTGATGTCGTTGAGATTGGGGTCTTCAAACGGTGTGTAGTAGATGAGGATCTTGACGGCATCGCCGCCCATTTCCTTGATCCGCTTAGCCGAGAGATGGGGCAGCAGGTCCGGGAGGCGGCCGGGCTGGGTGTTGTCGTAGCCGGTTTCCTCATAGGCCAGCAGCAGGCCGGCGTTCTTGGAACGGGCGGCGGCGGCGGGGAGACCGAATTCGGGATCGAGAAGAATCGCGCTGGCGTGTGGCGTGAGGATCTTCGATACAGCGATCTTGAACTCTTCCATCATCTCCTGCGTGACTTCCTTGACGCCGATGCCTTTTGCGGCGGCGATGGACTTTTGCAGGCTGCCGCGCTGATCCATGGCGGCCGCGGCGATTACGCCGCGCTCATCGGAAAGAGCTTCGAGATGCTTACGTTTACCTTCAGAAATGGGCATGATGACAGGGAAAACTCCTTTTTTTATTGTAAACCGGGGCGCCAACGAGCGAGCCGGCGGTGGTAGGCCTTGGCGCGGTCGACATCGCGGAAGATCTGGGTTTTCAGGGCTTCGGGCGAATCGAATTTCTTTTCGTCGCGGACACGGCGCAGGAGCTGGACTTCAATGTTGGCCGGGGTTTGACCGTCAAATGGGTCGAGCAGAAAAGTCTCTATCGCCAGTTGGCTGCCGTCGAAGGTGGGCCGCGTGCCGATGTTTGTGATGGAGATCCAGGAGCGATTGGCGTCCACGTCGCGAGTGCGGGTGATATAGACGCCGTTGGGAGGCATTACCTCGCTGCTGGGCTCGATATTGAGTGTAGGAACGGTCTGCTTGGACCCGATCCCGTGACCGGGAACGACAGCGCCGGTGAGCGCATACGGACGGCCGAGTAAACGGGTGGCCATAGCCATCCGGCCGGAGCCGATAGCCTGGCGAACAAGGGTTGAGGAAATTATGCCATAACGGGAAGTGATGGCGGGTTCAATATGGGTAGAGAATCCGAAGCGGCGGCCGAGTTCAGCCAGCAGATGCATGTCGCCCGAGTGTTTGTGGCCGAAGCGGAAGTTGTCGCCTACTACGATTGCTTTGGTATTTAGCGCGCCGACGAGGATGTCCTTCACGAAAGATTCCGGAGAGACGCGGGAGAGTTCGAGCGTGAAGGGGAGGATTAACACCTTCTCCAGACCGCGAGCTTCCATAACCTGGACCCGCTGTTCAAAGCTGGTGATCCGCTTCGGGGCATGGTTGGGGGCGACAACGTAGGCGGGATGGGGATCGAAGGTTAGCGCCGCGGGACGCCAATTGCGGGATTTGGCGAGCAGGGAAACTTCGGCAAATAGGGCCTGATGGGCCAGGTGCGTGCCGTCGAAATTGCCGATCGTGAGGGCGCAGGGGCCGAATCGGCCTCTGGCTTCGTCGAGGCTGCGAAAGACTTGCATTAGCTAGTCCTCGACCGATACAGTGAGTCCGTCATAGGCCAGGCGGACGTTATCGGGGAGCATGCTCTCGGCGCGCTGATGGCCGAGGTCGTGGCAGATGTGGGTCAGGTAGGTCATGCGGGGCTGCAGGGTCTCAACGAGCGAGAGCGCCTGGGCGACGGTGGAATGGGTGGGATGGGGCTTGTAGCGGAGAGCGTCGAGAAAGAGTGTGTCGAGACCTTCGAGGAGAGGCATGGATTCTTCGGGGATCCGGTTGTGGTCGGTCAAGTAGGCGAGTTTGCCGATGCGGAAACCGAACACGGGCATGGAACCGTGCCAGAGGGGGATAGGGACGATCTGCTTGCCGTAAAGCTCGAATGGCTGGCTGTCGATTTCCACGGTTTCGAGCCTGGGCCGGCTGGATTCGTTCTTGGCGTCGGAGAAGACATAGGCGAAGACGCGGCGGATGATGGTGAGGGAGTCCTGGCTGGCATAGACGGGGATATTGCCAGACTGGCGGAAGTTATAGGGACGGACGTCGTCGAGGCCGAGAATGTGGTCGGCGTGGCCGTGCGTGATCAGGATGGCGTCGAGCTTGGGGAGGCGGACACGGAGGGCCTGGAAACGGAAGTCCGGCGTCGTGTCGATGACGATGTCTTTGTTGTTATAACGGAGCCAGACGGATGGCCGGAGTCGGTTGTCGCGCGGATCGGATGACGTGCAGACATCACAGTCGCAGCCGATGAAAGGGACGCCTACGCTGGTGCCGGAGCCAAGGACGGTGAGCGTGAGGAGGCTCACGAGGGGTCCTGGGATTCGGGGGCTGGCATTTCAAGCTATTTTAGCAAGGGTGGGTAATTTATCGCAGCTTGCTGAGGATGGCAGCGGCGATTAATTCGGGCTGTTCGGGCAACATTGCGTGACCGGACTTTGCGATTTCAACGATGGTAATGCGATTGGGAAATTCGGCCGCGAGGTTTCTGGAATTCTCGGGGACGGCAATTACGTCATCCATTGCTTGCAGAACAACAATCGGGGCAGTGCCACCGGCCCACCACACCTTCGCGTCCACTGCCGTCACGGCCGCTCGCTGCGCCTTTGCTACGGCCGGATACCATCCGTGTTCCCACACTGAAGCATCATTTCCCGGAGCGAAAAAGGCGTAGTGGATGGCTTGCAGCCGTTCCTGCCTGGGCCGGTTCAGTTCAAAAACACGGTTAAAGGCCGCAAGGACTTCCGGTGCCATCTCAACGTGTCCGCCGGCGGCGAGAAGGAACACTCGCTTGATCAGATCCGGGTGATCGGTTGCAAGCATCCTGGCTACGCGGTTGCCAAACGCATGGCCGATGACGGTTACGGGACCGGTACCGGTTGCTCGAATTACGGCCGCAACGTCGGCGGCCAGGTCGTGAAGGGTAATTCCTTCCATTGGGCCGGAACTGGCGCCAATGCCGCGAGGGTCAGGCAGCACGGCTCGATAGCCCGATTGCAGGAGGCGGTTGCTGAGGCGGTCGAAGTCACTGACTCCGCGTCCGAGCGACGGGATGAAGACGATTCGCTCGCCCGCGCCGCGGATCGTTACGCCGATCGAAGTTTTCCCGTTCTTGACTGTCTGGTGGCGTTCCCCAACGTTTTGGGCGGATGCGACGAGCCCCTTGCTGGCGATGATTGAAAAGACACTCTTCCAGACGAAGGATTTTCGGTCCATCCTTACCTCCCTGCTGCGACGTATTGTACCGAGGTCTACGACTCAACCAGTTCCGGTTCCTTGCTGAGATCAACCCCTTCCCAACGCGCGACAACGGCGGTGGCCAGGCAATTGCCGAGCACGTTGACCGACGTGCGGGCCATGTCGAGAATCGCGTCGATGCCGAGGATCATCGCGATGCCTTCGGCCGGAATTCCGAAGGTGGCGACGGTGCCGGAGAGGATGACGAGCGATGCGCGGGGGACGCCGGCGACCCCTTTGCTGGTGAGCATGAGCGTGAGCATCATGAGCAGTTGCTGGCTCCAGGTGAGATCGATACCCGCTACCTGCGCGCAGAAGACCGAGGCGCCGGATAGATAGAGGGTGGTGCCGTCAAGATTGAAGCTGTAGCCGGTCGGGAGAACAAAGCTCACAATGTGCTTGGGAACGCCAAACTTCTCCATGTTTTCGAGCGCCTTGGGCAGCGCCGCCTCGCTGGAAGCGGTAGAGAAGGCGATGAGCCAGGGTTCCTTAACGGCGTTGATGAAACGGGCCATCGGAATGCGGCAGACTACGATAACGGCTCCCAGTACGGCAACGACGAAGATGATAAGGGCCGCATACATCGTGACCAGCAGCTTGCCGAGGGTGAAAAGGACCCCAAGCCCCTTAGCCCCTACGGTGACAGCGATGGCCGCTCCTACACCGATGGGCGCCAGCATCATGACATAGCGGGTGTACTGGAACATGACCTCGGCGAGCGACTCGCACCATTCGACGATCGGTTTCGATTTGTCGCCGATGGCTGTGCAGGCGGCGCCGAAAATGAAGCAGAAGACGACCAGTTGGAGCACTTCGCCTTTGGCCATCGCGTCGATGACGCTGGCCGGAAAGGTGTGTTCGAGGATCTCGCCGACGGTTGGCGGTTTCTTGAGCGTCGGCACGGCCGCCGCTTCGGCCGCGGCGTTGGACTCGACGTGCTGGCCGACGCCGGGCTTGATGATGTTGACGGCGCCGAGGCCGAGAAACAGCGCGATTGTGGTGACGATTTCAAAATAAAGAATGGCCTTTCCGCCGACGCGTCCCATGGTCTTGACGTTGCCGGAGGCGGCGATACCATAGACGAGGGTCGCGAAGAGCAGGGGCGCGATGATGCTCTTGATCAGCTTCAGGAAGATATTGCTGGCCGGGGCCAGTTCCTTGGCGATGTCCGGAGCGAATTGCCCCAGCGCAACGCCAACCGCCATTGCGATGAAAATCCAGCCTGTGGCCGAAATTTTTCCAAGAATTCCCATTTATCGTTCTCCCCATTTCAATTTTTGACGGAGGACATCGAAAAACAGCATCTTCGGGGGCCGGACGAGTTGCAACGTGTGCTGGGAGTTGCGGCAGACCACGCGGTCATTCCGCTTGAGAGGCTGTCCCACCTGGCCGTCTACGGTGAGATAGATCTCCTCGTCCTCACTGCGCGCCCACACGGTGATCTCCCCGGAGTCCGGGACGAGCACAGGGCGATTGGTTAGCATATGCGGGCAGATGGGCGTAATGGTCAGCGCAGCCACCTGCGGAAAGATGATGGGACCGCCCGCGGCGAGCGAATAGGCGGTGGAGCCGGTTGGAGTGGAAATGATGAGCCCATCGGCTCTGTACTTACAGATGAAGTGTTTGTCCCAGTAGACCTCAAGGTCGATCACGCGGGCAATCGCCATCTTTGTGAAGACAACGTCATTGAGCGCGGTGTAACTGGCGACGATTTCGCCGTCGCGGAGGACGTCGCAGTGGAGCATGCTGCGGCGGCCAATACGATGTTCGCCTCGCAAGGTTCGTTCGAGTTCGGGGAATAGCTGATCAATGGTGATGGCTGTCAGAAAGCCGAGGCCGCCGAGGTTTGCGGCAAACAGCGGAATCTCGCGGCCCTTTATGGCGCGTGCTGCCGAAAGCAGAGTGCCGTCGCCGCCCAGGACGATGATCAGTTGGGCATCGTCGGGGACGTGGTCACGCTCGATACCGTCGGTACGGTTGAGGTAGCTGGCCGAGACAGTATCGAGGTGGGCGGCAATGCCGCGTTCGTCGAGCCAGGCGAGAAGTTTGGAGAGTATTTCGGGCGCCGATTCGATGTTCGGGCGCGAGAAGATGCCGACGGTTTTAATGTCTGGCATATAGCAGGAATTCCTTATTGCCTTCGGCGCCGAGAATGGGGCTGTCGATGACCTCGGTCTGATAGCCGAGCGCGCGGGCCGCGCCGGCGACGCGATCAATCGCCTGCTGGTGCAGTTCCGGCTCGCGGACGATGCCGCCCTTTCCAACCTGTTCGCGTCCGACTTCGAATTGGGGTTTCACAAGTATGACTAGTCCGCCATCTTCGCACAGAAGCGGAGGGAGGACGGGAAGAATTATTGTCACCGAGATGAAGCTGACGTCGCAGACGGCTAGTTGCGCCTTCTCGGGGACCTCCTGCGGCGAGAGGTTTCGGGCGTTGACGCCTTCGCGAAGGATGACCCGGGGATCGGTGCGTAGGCGCCAATCCATTTGATTGGTGCCTACGTCGAAAGCGTAGACTCGCGCGGCACCGCGTTGCAGAAGGCAGTCGGTAAAGCCGCCCGTGGAGGAACCGATGTCGAGGCAGATCCAATCGGTTGGATCGATGGCCCAATGGTCGAGGGCCTTGGCGATTTTAAAGCCGCCTCGGCCGACGTAAGGTGGGGGAGCGGCAACTTCGATGACGGCTTCGGTGTCGATCTCTTTACCCGCCTTGTCCGAACGCTGGCCGTTGACCTTAACCTGGCCGGCGAGGATAAGGGCTTTGGCTTTTTCGCGGGAGGGGGCCAGACCGCGTTCGAAGAGAAGCTGGTCGAGGCGGGTCTTCATGCCTTCCGTTTAACGATGAAGTCGGCGATGGCGCGGAGCGGCGCGGCGGATTCGCCGAAGGATTGCAGGGCGTCGTGGGCGGCCTGACGCTGCTGCTCGGCCATTGTTTTAGATTTTTCCAGACCGTAGACGGCCGGGAATGTGATCTTCTGCTGCGCCTCATCCTTGCCGGCGGTTTTGCCGAGCGTTGCCGAGGATTCTTCGACATCCAGGATATCGTCGACGATTTGGAAGGCAAGGCCGGTGTGCTCGCCGAAGCGGGTGAGGGCGTCGAGTTGTTCAGCGGAGGCGCCGGCGTAAATGGCTCCCATGCGGACGCTCGCGCGGAGGAGTGCGCCGGTTTTGGCGCGGTGGATGGCTTCCAGGATTTCCGCGGTGGGCGTTTGGCGCTCGCCTTCGATGTCGTGAACCTGACCGCCGATCATGCCGCCCACGGTGCCGGATGCCGTGGCGAGTTCAACGACCAGGCGGGCTTTGGTGGAGTCATCGGCGTGCGGGAGTTTGCCCAGAACTTCGAAGGCAAGAGTGAGAAGGGAGTCGCCCGCAAGGATAGCCATGGCTTCGCCGAATACGACGTGATTGGTAGGGCGGCCGCGGCGGAGATCGTCGTTATCGAGCGCCGGGAGGTCGTCGTGAATAAGCGAGTAAGTGTGAATTAGCTCGAGGGTGCAGGCGGCGTCCTCGATGCCGGGTTTATCGGTGCCGAGCACTTCGGCGGCGCCAATGCACAAAACGGGGCGGATGCGTTTGCCGCCGGCGAACAGACTATATCGCATGGCGCGATGGATAGTCTGCGGAGGGACGGTTTCGGCGGGTACCCATCGCTCGAGAACGGCATCAACACGGGCGACACGGGCGGCCAGGTAATCTTTCAGATTCATTCTTTGCTTGGATCGAAGGGAGCGGCTTCGGTTTTTTCGCCGCGCTTCAGGAGGATTTCAACGCGGGTCTCGGCTGCTTCGAGCTCTTTCCGGCAGCGGTCGCTTAGGGTCACCCCGCGTTCGAAAACCTGGATGGCTTTTTCAAGCGGAAGCTCGCCGGATTCGAGTTCTTTGACGACGGCTTCGAGATCAGTGAGGCCCTGCTCAAAGTTCCAATCCGCAAGGGGTTGTTCAGGCATGCTCTTCGGTATTGTAACGCGGGGTTGCTTACCGGCGATGCGCGGGCGGAGTAGGATAAGTCATGTCACCGACACGGGAGCAGCGGTTGGCGGCGATCGAACCCGTGGTGTTCGAGTACACCTACATGCTTTCGGCGGGCCATCATGCGATGTTCGGCGCGGCGCCGTGGCGCACCCATGCCGAGCGGGCGTTTTTGCTGCATTACCGGAATGTCGACGACTTTTTGCTGCGCGGGGAGCGGGACGACCATATTGTGGCCGGGGACTATCTGGAGCCGGGCGTGGCGAGCGCCTGGGATCTGCCCTCGTGGCGAGAAGAGTGGCGCGACCACATGCGGGCCAGCCTCGATCATCTGGGTTATTTTCGGCTAGGCGAGAAGGCGTGGACGCCGCATAAATGGATCCCTCGAATGGAATCCGAGGCGCGCGTAGCGTGGCAGCAGTTTTACGATTCACTGACCGACGGGGAGTACCGGCGGGAGTTTGTGAAGCAGGTGGAGATACGGCGGCGGGAGTTAGTACCTTTCCATGTGCGGGTGGAGTTACTGTATCTCTGAGGTATCAGTCGCTAAACGGAGTCGCAGCCGGCGACTCCTTCTCGCTAAATGACACTATGCGGCGCGCCGGTACCGGCCAGATTTGATGTGATCAGATAGACCACGTCTGATCATCTTCATACTTGCGGTTAAGTCAATTTTCTAATCGGAGTTGGCGGAGAAACGTCGAACTTCGCGGCCCAATCCAGCAGCCGCTGCCATTCGCCCGGACCTAGGGGAATACCGGATTCGGCCCGCTGCTTTTCAAAACGGGATTCCGGTTCGCCGGCGATAAGCACTTCGTCGTAACCGGCGCCGGGCGCGGCGCTATGGAGATAGGTCGTCAGCTTGTCCATGCGGCTGTCGAATTCTCTGGCGCCAACGAACCGCGCGGGGTCAATCGCCATGAAGGAGTGGCTGACCGCCATGGGCCGATCCTTTACGCGCAGGCCGCCGACTTCCGTGCTCATGGCGCCGCCGCCAAGGATGGCGCAGAGGATTTCGACCATTACCGCTAGGCCCGTTCCTTTGTAGCCGCCCAACGGCATCACCAGGCCATGGAAGGCTTCGACGGTGTGGGTTGTGGGACGGCCTTCCTTATCCATCGCCCAACCAGCCGGAATCTCTTCCTGCTTGTTGTGATACGCCTTGAAGATCCGATTGGCGGCGACGGTTGTCGTGGCCATATCCAGCAGCCAAGCCGATTCCGGCGGACCGGGAACGGACATGCAAATGGGGTTAGTACCCAGGCGTGGTTCACGAGCCTGAAAGGGCGGGACGATGGGTGACGCGTTGCAGAACGCGAAGCCGATAAGGCCCTCCCGCGAGATGCGCCGGCCCCAGTACGCCGCGGCGCCGAAATGGTTCGCATCGCGGGCGACGACGAAGGCGATGCCGTTTTCCTTGGCGAGACGAATGGCGTGACGGCAGCACACGTCCGAAGTAACGGCGCCCAGGCCATTAGCGGCGTTGTAGAGCATGGTCCCGCCGCTTTCGTTGACTATCTCGCCGTCCTGCGCACCGTCGATGAGGCCGCTGTTGAGCTGGTCAACGTAGTAGGGCAAAAGCTGCATGCCGTGGGAATCGACTCCGCGAAGGTTTCCGAAGATCAAATTCGACGCAACCAGCGCAGCGCGGTGAGGAGCTACGCCGGCACCCTCTAAGAGCTGTTGAGCGAAGGACTCGAGCGCCTTATGTTCTACGACGAAGTACGGGTCAGCCATGCCGCCCCGCCAGGTGCTCGCCAATGGCGAGCAGCAGTTGCTGTTCCTCGTCCGTAAATGTACGCTCGGCCCGATTGGCGATACCCAAAGCGCCGAAGGGCTGGCCGTCCCGCATCATGGGGACGACGATAGCCCCTTCAAGGCCCGTGAGTTTGGCGCCTGGGCGGACATCGCCGGAGGTGTCGGTCTGAATGTTGCAGGCAGTAACCGGTTGGGCTCGCTCAACGGCCAGACCGGCCATTCCCTTCCCTACTGGCACCAGGCGCACGGTCTGCAGGACGAACTCCGGGATACCCGCACTGGCGGCTTTCAGGTGCAGAATGCCGTCGGCTTCCAGGAGATGAATAGTACCGCTGTCGGCGGCGAAGTGGCGTAGAGTTAGCGCCAGCGCTTCATCGAGCGAGCCGGCCGATTGGATGGATTCGGGAATGGATGGCATTACTTCTTGGCGTTGGCGGGCGCGAGCAGGCGCTGGACTTCGAGTTTTTCGAGATCCGCTTTCGTGATAACGCGGGCGCTCAGGTCGATACGTTTGGGCGGAGTCTGTCCGTTGAGCTTGTCGACGATGGTTTTAACGGCGTCGTGGCCCATGCGAAAAGGATCCTGAACCACCATAGCGGCGATGACACCTGCCTTGAGATCGTCCACCATACCGTCGCTGGAATCGAAGGCTACCAGTTGGACCTTGCCGCCAAGGGATCGGGATTTGAGGGCCAGCGCCGCGCCGACGCTGGAGGGCTCCGAGGATGCGAAGAGGCCGTCGATGGCGGGATGGGCAGTGAGTATGTTCTCGGTGGCGGCCATCGCACGGGAGCGATCCGATTGGCCGAACTGGCTGGCAACGATCGTGATGCCGGGGAACTCGGCTTTGATGACATCTTCGAAGCCGCGTTCCCGATCCATGGTGGAACCGCTGCCGGGAGCATGCATCACCATGCCGACCTTCCCGTTTCCGTTCAGCAGGCGGCCAAGCGTGCGGCCGGCCATTTGACCACCTTCGTAATTGTTGGTGGCCAGGAAGCTCATGTAGTTTTCCGTGTCGATGCCGGAATCGAAGACCGTTAGCGGTATGCCGGCCTTGGCGGCGCGATCGACAGCGCCGACGAGCGCCTTGCGTTCGGTGGGTGCCAGGGCGATGCCATCGACGCGGCGGGAAATAAAACTGTCGACGATTTGAATCTGGCGTGGATACTCGGTTTCAGCGGCGGCTCCGTTCCATTCGATTTGTACGCCGTATTCTTCGCCGGCGGCCATGGCGCCAGCCTGGACGGAAAGCCAGAAGAGATGCGAAGTCGCCTTGGGGACGACGGCGATAACGCGCCGCGAGGTTTTCTGGCACGCGGGGAGAGTCAAAAGAGCCAGCAACAGGAGGAGGCGGAACTTCATTGTGCGCACCAGCCTCCGTCGATCAGGATGTCGGTGCCGGTAATGAATCCGGCATCCGGCGAGCAGATATATCGAACAAGCTGGCCGATTTCCTCGACGCTGCCCCAGCGTCCGACGGGGATGCTGGCGAGGAATTTGGCGTTGGCTTCTGGGTTGTTGATGAGTGGGAGATTCATTTCTGTAGCGAATGGGCCGGGGCTGATGCCGACGACGGTAATGCCTTCGGTTGCGAGTTCGAGCGCAAGGGCGCGCGTGAAACCGAGAAGAGCCGATTTCGACGTGGAATAGGCGGTGCGTCCGGGTAGTGAGACGTGGCCCATAATGGAGGTCATATTTACGATGCGGCCGTAGCCTTTGCCCTTCATGACAGGCACAAAGGCACGGCAGAGCAGGAATACGCTAGTGACGTTGGTGTCATTGACCCGGCGCCATTCTTCCAGGGTAAACTCGTGCACCGGCTTGCGTATGTTAATTCCAGCGTTGTTGATGAGAATGTCGACACCGCCGAATCGGGCCAGGACACCTTCGAAGAGTTTGGACACCGAGGCTTCGTCGGTGACGTCGGTTGGGAAGCACGCGGCCTGGGCGCCGGCCGCTTCGATTTGGCGGGCGACATCGGCCATAGCGGTTTCGTCGCGAGCCGCCAGCGCGATACTGACACCTTCCGCGGCGAGGGCGAGGGCCATGGCTTTACCGAGGCCACGGCTTCCTCCAGTGATGACGGCAACTTTGCCTTTGAGGAATTCACTCATAAAATATGGGGCGATCTAGCGATTGGACTGCCGAGCCTGGCGCATGGCTTCCAGAATCGCGTCGGCCGCCTGACGCGGCCGGTCCACGTTTTCCAGAGATATGTTGCCGGATTCTCCCAGCGCTTCGACCGACAGGTCGCCGACACCTACGAGTCGCTGGCCGAACGATTGCGCGACGTTGACATCGCGGACCTTGTCCAGAATGATGTTTCGCTGGGTCTTGCTGATCAGGCCGTCCTCATAGCGCAGTATGTCTTTCTGCAGAGTCAAGCGCCGGGCGTTCAGGCGGACGTGCTTTAGGGAGGCCAAAATATCGATGGCAAGCGGGAGGAGCAGGAGGGCCCAGAGCTCCACGGGCTGAAAATCGCGGGTTTGCATGAAGGCGATGACGCCAATCAACAGCACAACGCTAAGGACGTACCAGAGAATGATGCCCTTAATAGACGGGCGGATGACGAGATCTGCCATGTAGATAGTTTGACGGAAACGAAGGGACGATTACGCGTTATTGTACAGGACTCGTTGCCGTATTATGAACATTGGAGGTTCCCCCGATGAATCGTTTGAATAAACTTGGCATCGCGATGGCGCTAAGCGCACCATTCACGCTGGCCGATTTCCGTTATGACCAGAGTTCCCGGATGACGGGCGGGTCCATGATGGCGATGATGAAAATGGCGGCCAAGTTTAGCAAGGGTGCGCTGGACCCCGTGAATTCAACGGTTTCTGTAAAGGGCAATCGCATGGCGATGAACCATGGCAAGACGGCGACCATCTACGATCTGGACAAAGAAACGATTACCGAGATCAACTTCGAAAAGAGGGAGATGTCGGTGACGACTTTTGCTGAGGTGAAGGCGTTCCTGGATAAGACGGTCCTGAAGGGCGGGACGACGGAGACCGAGATTCAAGTCGACGTGAAGGAAACCGGCAAGGAAGAAGTGGTCGGCGGGATGAAGGCCAAAGAGTACCTGGTCACCATGAAAGTGGAAGCAGCCGATCCGCAGACGGGTAAGAAGGGCGAAATGCAGTTTGAAATGAGCAACTGGCTGGCGCCTAAGCTTCCCGGCTATCAGGAGGTTGGAGACTTCTACAAGCGCATGGGCGAAAGGATGGATATGCGGGCTATGTACGGCGGCGCCGTGCAGGCGGGCATGGGCAAGGGTATGGCCGAAGCGGCGAAGAAAATCGCGGAAATGGACGGCATTCCGGTCCTTCAGATTACGCGAATGATTCCGACCGATCCCGATCAATTGAGGGAGACCGAAGCTGCGCAGCAGGCGGCGGGTTCCCAGCCGCAGCAGACTACGACGATGCCAGCGGCGGGGCAGGCGGCCGAGCAAGCGGCCGCGCAGGCGGCAACCAGCGCCGTAGCCAATAAAATGGGACGGTTTGGCGGATTGGGATCGACAGGGTTGAGCGGATTGGGCGGTTTGAAAAAGAAGAAACAGGACGCCCCGCCGCCCCCTCCGGAACCAGCCGCTTCGGCGCCGGCGACTCCCGAAGCGATGGGCGTGAAGGGTTCGTTTTCCTCCGAAGTCTCGATGATCGAGATGACAGTGGATATGAAGAACCACTCGAACTCGAAAGTTGACGATAGCGCCTTCGCGATTCCCGCCGGATTCAAGACCGTAAAAGGGATGATGCAGAAGTAGTCAACCGCGTTCGCAAATGACGATCGGCTGATAGAAGCCGGTATCTTCCGGCATCCGCCATTCCGGCGTTTCGAAACCGGCTTCCACCAGCGCATCGTCCAATTCGGCACGGAGCAGGGCGCGATAAGTCGTGGCGTAATGGTGGCATCGCCAGCTTTCGAGGGTGGCGAGAGTCAGATATAAATGAAGCGTGTAGCGGCGGTTATCGAGCCACTCCCAGATCTGGTGAACGATCCGGTTTGGGTAGAAGGCCGGGCCGTGAATGGTAGGGCGGTGCTGGATGAGCAGGTCATAGTCGCGGATGCTGGCGATGAAATGGCCGCCGCGCCCGAGGCTCCCGCGGATCCGGGTGGCGGCTTGAACAAGTTCTTCCTGCGATTGGAAATGTGGAAGCGCATTGTCGAGGCATATGACGGCGTCGAATTCGGCCGAGGGCAGGTCGAGCATATCTGCGACGTCGAAGCTTACTGTCAAAGAGCGGGCGCCTGCTTCCCGGCGCGCGCGTTCAATAGCCGTTGCGCTGTTGTCAGCGCCCGTGACTTCGAAGCCGCGTTGAGCGAGCCCCAAAGACTGCGTGCCGATTCCACAGGCACAGTCGAGGATATTTCTTGCATTGAACCCAGTGAGAATTGGGGCCAGCGCAGCCGATTGGCGCGTCATCGAAGCATCCCAGTCTTCGAAGATGAGATGGTAGTTCTCTGCCAGGCTGTTGTAAAAATCGCGCGGGTCCTTCTGCATCAAATGGTGACTTTGCTCAGGACGGGTTGGCCGGGATAAACGCCTTCCACCAGCTTCTCGTTTTCGACAACGAGGGTACCGTTTACCAGGACATGCGTGATGCCTTCGGAGTACTGCGCGGGGTTCTGATAGGTGGCTTTGTCCTGCACGCGGTTGGGGTCGAAGATGGCGAGGTCGGCGAAGGCGCCTACATTGATGCGGCCGCGGCGCTTCATTTCCGGGACGATGGTCTCGAGACGCGCGGCGGGCAGGTAGCTCATCTTGCGCAGGGCGTCGCGAAGCGAGAGAACCTTTCGCTCGCGCACATAATGTGCCAGCACACGTGAGTAGGATCCGGCGGCGCGGGGGTGGCCCTTACCGTTGGTCATCCAGCCGTCGCTGGCGACGATCACATCCGGCGCTGCCATGGCTTGATCGATGTCCTGCTCACGCATCGTGAACGTGATCACCGTGGCGCCCTGCTTCCGGTACTTCTTGAAGGTTTCCTCCGTAAGACGTTCACCAGTCTCGATCAACATGATGTCCTTGTAGTCCATGTTGAGATGGTCGCGGAAGCCCGGATTGAAAATCGCCGATTCCAGTTGGGTCATGCCGGCAATGTACGGATAGGCTTCGTAGGTGATGTCGATGCCGCGGGCCTTGGCACCGCGGACTATGGAGAGCCCGAGTTCGAAAGCGCGGCCAGAGCTGGAGTTGAGATGGACCACGTGAAGCGGGGCACCGGTAATGGCCGCATCGGAAATTACTTCCTGCAGGGCTTCAACGACACCGGGGTCCTTGGCTCCCGCGCCGCGCATGTGAACGAAGATGGGGGCTTTGGCCTTGGCGGCGACTTTGAAAACGTCGAGGATTTCGGAACGGGAGGCGAAGGGCGTATAGGCGATTCCCATGCCAATTCCGACACCGCCTTCGCGCAGGCCTTCGCGGATGAGCTCGAGGGTCTTGAGCTGCTCGGGATCGGTCGCTGCGCGCGTCGCGGCCGGGCCCGCGGGAAGCCATTCACTGGTATCGCCCGTAGCCGCCATGCGCGCCGGCACGTGCCCCACGGAGGCCCCGTAATGGATCAGCGATTTGCCGCGGCGTTCATCGACCCACTTTTTCATGGGCGAAACGCCTATTTCGAGTTCCAAGCACGCAGTGACGCCGTCGCGGGCTTTGTACCGGTAGTTCTCATCGTTCTGCCGGTGGCAGTGCAGATCTATGAAGCCCGGCGATACCACCTGCCCCTTGGCGTCGATCGTTTTCCGGCCTTTCAGCGGTGTAGGGCTGATAGCGGTGATAACGCCGTTGGTAATTCCGAGCGAGCGAACGGCGTCCAGCGTAGTGGCTGGGTCGATCACACGGCCGTTGTTGATGGCGGTGTCGTAGGTCGCTTGGGCTTGAGCGGCGGAAGTGGCCAGGGCGGCAAGGAAGTGGCGGCGCGAAGGCGTCATTTTGGCAGTGTAGCGCTAATTAGCGGCGGCGCTTGGGAACAGGTACGCCTTGAACTAGGCAGGGACGTCAACATACGACAGCAGAGCATCCCTTGAATATTCCATGAACCGTAATGCCTGATCCCGGGTCACCGAAGGAAAGCCGTCGAGAAATTCACCCAGGGTGGCGTTTCCCTTCATATGCTCAACAAGGATTTGAACAGGCACACGAGTCCCTCGAAAGCATGGGGCGCCGCTCACGCGATCCGGATCAATCCAAACTACTTCGTTTATAGCGGCGAGCTGTTCGGAAGTCATAAGTCCCATCTACCGTACGTATGTGCCGCTTTCCCAAGTTCCAAGAATCGAATCGCCTGCTCGCGGGAAACGGATGGGAAGTCGATGAGAAACTCTTCCAGCCGAATGTTGCCTTCGAGATGATCCAACAGGGTTTGAACCGGCACGCGGGTACCGCGGAAACACGGCGTGCCACTCATCCGTTCCGGGTCGACCCAGACGATATCGTTAATTGCGGCGCGAAGTTCCGCGGTCATAACTCCAATATGCAAAAAAGGCGCCAATTGGCGGCGCCCTTCCTGTTCTCTATTCCGGATCGCTACGACGCTTTTTGCGGTTACGCTTGCGAGCGAGGGCTTCTTTCACCCGCTTCTTTTCGCCGGGTTTCAGGTAGAAGGAGTGGCGCTTGATCTCCTTGATAATGTCCTCCTGCTGGACTTTCCGCTTGAAGCGGCGCAGAGCATTTTCAAGAGTTTCGCCGTCTTGCACGATAACTTCTGCCATTTGAAATTCACCTCCTCACTGGTCGGGCTGCACTCGACTAAAGTGCGCAAACTCTTATTGTAGCAGAGGGTCGCTGCGATATAGAGTGTTAAAGTGCAACGAACCCGGTTGTTGTTCACCTCTATTTTCCTCGCAACGGCAGCCTTCGCGCAGCCTCCGCGGCCGTCCCCCGCTAAGCCCGTCGTCCGCCGCCCACCCGCCTATCCGGAACGGCCCCCGGCCGACCCGGCCATGGTTGCGAGAGGAAAGGCGCTCTACGGCCTGCAGTGCACCTTCTGCCACGGCGCCGATGCGCGCGGCGGCTCGGGAGGGCCCAATCTGCTGCGCGCCGAACTGGTGCTGAACGACAAAGACGGCGAGTTAATCGGACCGGTGATTCGTAATGGACGCGAAGGCATGCCGAAGATGGACCTCTCGCCGTCGCAGATCGCCGACGTGGCCGCATTCATTCACAGTTTCAAGGTCGGCGGGTACGACGTCTCGCGGATGACGCCGTTGACGATCGTCACCGGCGATGCCAAGGCGGGCGAGACCTATTTCGGCGCTAAATGCGCTTCGTGCCACTCGGTGACGGGTGATTTAAAGGGTATTGCGACGCGGATGCCGGACCCTAAAACTCTGCAGCAGTCGTGGCTGATTCCAGGAGCGGGGCGCGGCGAAGGCGCCTCACGTCCAAAGCCCGTGACGGTAACTGTTACGCAGGCCGGAAAGAAGACGGAAGGGCGTCTGGTTCGTATCGACGACTTCCTGGTGACGCTGATGGATGCCGAAGGCGTACGCCGGACGTTCACCCGGGATGGCGACATGCCGAAGGTGGAACTGCGCGACCCGCTGCAGCCGCACAAAGATCTCTTGAAGACGTACGCCGACAAGGACATTCATAACGTAACGGCATACCTGGTGACAGTGAAATGAAGACGATTCTTGGATTGGGACTGCTGGTAGGCATGGCGTTCGGACAGGATCCGGCGGCACTGCGCAAGCGCTTGGAGAATGACTGGCCGACCTATTCGGGAGACTACACGGGGCAAAGGTACAGCCGCCTGAAGCAGGTGAACGCGGCCAATGTGAAGAGCCTGTCGCTGGCCTGGACATCGCGCGTAGTGGCGGGACTGGCTCCGGCCCCAACGGGAGGATTCGGACGCGGCTTCGCACCGCCGGGTCCGCCGACCATCGTTGGCGGCGTGGGCGATCAGGACTTCGGCGGCAACGCCAATATCCGCGCGTCCGTACTGGCGGTCGAGGGAAAGCTCTACCTATCGACGCCGGACAATGCGTGGGCCGTAGATGCGCGGGACGGATCGGTACTCTGGCACTACTACTGGCGCACCAAAGGCGGCACCCACATCGGCAATCGCGGGCTGGGAATGTGGGGCAAATGGCTCTACATGGAGACCCCCGACAACTACCTGGTTTGCCTGGACGCCGAGACCGGCAAGGAGCGCTGGCACAAGCCGATCGCCGATTTTAACCGCCAGTACTTCTCGACCATGGCGCCGATTGTGATCGGCAACAAGATCATCGTCGGGACGGGGAACGACCTGGATGCGCCGGGTTATGTGCAGGCGCGCGATCCGGAAACTGGCGATGTAGTGTGGACCTGGTGGACGGTGCCGACCCAAAAGGGCGACCCGGGATTGGAGACCTGGGGCAGCCTGGAAGGCGCAAAGCACGGCGCGGGGAACGTGTGGATTCCCGGTGTTTACGATCCCGATTCCAACCTCTACATCTTCGGAACCGGCAATCCCTCGCCTGCCTATACCAATCCGCCGAGCCGCGATGGCGACAATCTCTACACCTGTTCAATCGTCGCTCTCGACATGAGCACGGGGAAGATGAAGTGGTACTACCAGATGAACCCGCACGACACGCATGACTGGGATTCCAGCGAAACGCCCATCATGGTAGACGGCGAGTTCAAAGGCAGGCAGCGCAAGATGGTGCTTCATGCCGACCGCAACGGCTACTTCTGGGTCCTGGACCGGACGACCGGCGAACACTTGCTGACGTCCAAGTTCTCGCCGACAGTCAATTGGGTCAAGGAGATCAACGCCAAAGGCCAGACGATTCGCGATGTGGCCAAGGACTCCTCGGTTCCGGGCACTCTGGTTTCGCCAAATAATTACGGCGCGACGAACTGGCCGCCTGCCGCATTTTCGCCCGATACCGGGCTATTTTATGTGCCAACCATCGACAACTACGCGATGTACTATCTGACCGAAACCGATCCTCGCGGAGCGATGGGTCTGGGCGGGAAGGACGAGCAGTTCCTGGCCGCACTAGGCGTGTACATGACAGCCATCGACTATAAGACCGGCAAGATTGCGTGGCAGCATAAATACCCCGGAGCCGGAGGCTTTGGCGCTGCGCAGGGCGTGTTGACAACCGCCGGGGGGCTGCTTTTCGGAGGAGATGTGTCGGGAAACCTGATCGCCTACAACGCCGCTTCGGGAAAGATCCTGTGGCACGCTCGGCTGGGCAATGTTTCGAACGCCCCGCAGACATATATGCTGGATGGTAAGCAGTACATTCTCGTAGCGGCGGGCGACCAGTTGTACTCGTTCTATTTGCAGTGAAAAAGGCCAGCTCCGGATTTGTCCTTTCGTTCCTCACAGCGGCATTATGGGGCAGCCTGCCCGTCGCGCTTCGGCCGGTCGCATCAAGCCTGGACTTTGTAACGCTCACATGGGTCCGCTACGTGGCGGCGGCCGTCGGAATGTTCGTGTTCCTGCGGAAGACTGGCGGATTACCCGATACGCGATCGCTGCGGCCATTGCATTGGGTGTTGCTGGTATTGGCCTTCCTGGGGTTTCTGGGGAACAACTTCGGCTACCTGATCGGAATTCAGTACACGTCGGCAGCCACCGCGCAGGTGCTGATTCAGTTGGCTCCTGTGCTGGTAATCTTCGGCGCCGCCTACTTTTTCGGTGAGAAGTTTGGACGCTGGCAGGCGGCGGGGGTAACAGCGTTGATCGTGGGCATTGCGATGTTCTTTCATCAGCGCCTGGAGAATCTGGCCGGTGCCGATGACCGCTTCATGACAGGCGTGGCAGGGGTGTTGGCGGCGTCCGTGCTTTGGGCAAGTTATGCACTGGCGCAGAAGAAGCTGCTGCAGTCGATTAGTTCGGTGGCCGTGATGGTTTTCGTCTACGCCTGCGGGAGCGTGCTCATGGCGCCGTTCGCGACACCCAGCGCGTTACGCACTCTGGACGGCACAAAGCTCTGGCTGCTAGCGTACGCGTGTGTCAATTCCATGCTGGGATACGGTTTTTTCAGCGAGGCGCTGGCAAGGTGGGAGGCGTCGAAAGTCAGTTCGGTGGTGGCATTGGCGCCGCTATTCACCGTGGTTTTTAGCTATTTGGGGGCGTGGCTGGCTCCAGAACTGGTGACGGCGGATGCTTTGGACTGGCTGAACATTGCGGGTGCCGGCATGGTTGTGGCCGGATGCGTCATGGCGGCGCGCGGGCGATGACGGAACTCCATCACCGTCGTAATGTAAAGATATGCCGATCGCAAAATCGAGAGTAACGTCCCAGGGCCGAGTATCGATCCCGGCTGCCGTCCGGGAAAAGTTCGGAATTCGGCCCCGCTCGACGATCGCTTGGGAAGAGGAAGACGGGAAACTCGTCGTCAAGCGCAGTGGCAAGTACACGTTTGAGGACATTCGCAAAACTCTCTTTCCGGATGGACCGCTCGCGTACAAGTTGGATGAAGAGATTGAGGAATGCCTGAATCAGTACTTCCGAAAGCGCTTTTCGCGGCGTTGACACAAAGATACGATGCCGTGATGATTGATCCGCTCGGCGAGCCTGGCACCTTCCGTTGAGCACCTTCGATAAAATACTCGCCTCCCGAAAAGGCGCCGTGCGAATCTAAGCCGGTCCCTGCTGCGCCGGACCGCCGGAGAACGGATTGAAATCAGTGGAATCGTCGAACAGGTCGATGCCTTCCGCCTTTTTCAGGAAGTTCACAATCAGATACGTCACCGGCGTCGCCGCCGCCTCATAGCCCACCTTGACCAGATACCCGGTGAGAATCAAATCGCGAATCATGGTGCCGTCGATGCGGCCCCAGAACGCGATGGTCATGACAATGATGGTATCGATCAACTGGCCGACAGCGGTCGAGGCAATCGTCCGCAGCCAGAGATACTTGCCCCCGGTGACGATCTTCATCTTCGCAAGCACGAACGCATTGGCAAACTCGCCGCACCAATAAGCGATCAGGCTCGCAACCACCAGGCGCGGCAGAAACCCGAATATGCTTTCAAACGCCGCCTGGTTATTCCAGCCCGGCGCCGGCGGCAGCTTGACGATCAACATTCCCAGTCCGGTCAGCAATGCCATCGAAAGGAAACCATGCCAGATGGCGCGGCGGCTGCCGGCATACCCATACACCTCGGTGAAAATGTCCCCGAAGATATAGGTAATGGGAAATAGAATCTGGGCTCCGCTGAGAATGATGTCGAATTCGTGGCCCGCGAATGAAATATGGCCGAAATAGCAGAGTTTGCTCGCGACCAGATTGGAGATCAACAGCACCACCACAAAGAAGCTGAGGCAGATCTCGTAGTATTTGAATCGGTGTAAAGGAGTGAGGTGGTGCAGTAGGTTGTTCAATGGTTAGGCTCGCAGATCAGCCCCTGACATCTCGGCGGGCTTTGGTAAGCCTAGCAGACCGAGGATGGTCGGGGCGAGATCCCGCAGGGAGCCGCCGCTTCGCAACGGCCGGCGATCCTCATTAACCAGAATCAGCGGCACCGGGTTCGTCGTGTGATAGGTATGCGGGCCGTCTGTATCGGGATCGATCATCGTCTCGGCATTGCCGTGATCGGCTGTAATGATCCACTGCCCGCCGGAGCGCTGCAACGCCTGTTGGATACGGCCGAGCATCACGTCGCAGGTCTCGCACGCCTTCACAGCGGCCTCGTATTTCCCGGAATGACCCACCATGTCGGGGTTGGCAAAGTTCACGACAATCAGATCGAAATTGGCGCGTTCGATGCCCTTGAGCACGACATTGCAAACGCCTTCGGCGCTCATTTCGGGCATCAGATCGTAGGTGGCGACTTTGGGCGAAGCGACCATTTCCCGTTCTTCGCCGTCGAATGGTTTTTCCACGCCGCCGTTGAAGAAGAACGTGACGTGAGGATACTTCTCGGTTTCGGCGACTCGCAACTGCTTCGCCTTGTGATGGCTCAGCACGCCGCCGAGCAGGCCGGTATGCACTTCGGGCTTCAGCACAGTGTGCACCTTGAGCGTCTGGTCATAGACGGTCATGGTGGTGTAGTGGAGGTTTTTCGGCGCCAGATGCTTGTAGGGGACATCGAGCGGATAGTCGGTGAGGACTTGGGAGAGCTCGCGGCCGCGGTCGGCGCGGAAGTTAAAGAAAAGCACGGCGTCGTCGTCGCGCATCAGGCCGGTGGGCTCATTGGCCGAGTTGACAATGACGATGGGCTCGATGAACTCGTCGGTGACGCCTTTCTCGTAGCTCTCGCGGATGGCGGCGACCGGATCGGTGGACTTGCGGCCTTCGCCAGTGACTATGGCGCGGAAGGCCCGTTCGACGCGCTCCCACCGCTTGTCACGATCCATGCCGTAGTAGCGGCCGGATACGGTTGCGACGCGCCCGATCCCGATCTCCTTCATTTTGTTGAGCAGCGCCTGCATGAAGCCGGCACCCTCTTCCGGCGGGGTGTCGCGGCCATCGGTGAAGGCGTGGACGACGACATCTTCCACGCCGCCGCGCTTGGCCATTTCCAGCAGCGCGTAGAGATGGCTGATATGGGAATGGACGCCGCCATCGCTGAGTAGCCCCAGGAAATGAAGGCGGCGCCCGCGAGCGTGTTTCACGGTCTCCTGCAGAACGGGATCGCTGACAAGCGTGTCGTTGCGCACCATCCAGTCAATGCGGGTGATGTCCATCTGAATCACGCGGCCGGAGCCGATGTTCAGATGACCCACTTCGCTGTTGCCCATCTGGCCGTCGGGCAGGCCAACCCATTCGCCGCTCGTGTTGATTAGCGTATTGGGATAGTCGCGCAGCAGGCGGTCGTAGACGGGCTTGTGCGCATTGCGCACTGCATTGCCTTTGACGGCCGGGGACTCGCCCCAGCCGTCAAGAATGGTCAGGATGACCGGTGTTTTCGCCATTACCGCTTGAATGCCTTCCTGCCGGCGTATTTGGCCTGGCTCCCGAGCTCTTCTTCGATGCGAAGGAGCTGGTTGTACTTGGCGATGCGGTCGGTACGCGAAGCCGAACCAGTCTTGATTTGGCCGACCGAAGTGGCCACGGCAAGATCGGCGATGAATGAGTCCTCGGTTTCGCCGGAGCGGTGCGAACTGATCGCGGTATAGCCGGCATGGTGCGCCATGGCGATCGCCTGCAGCGTTTCAGTCAGCGTGCCGATCTGGTTCACCTTGATAAGTATCGAGTTGCCGACGCCCTTATCAATGCCTTCGGAGAGCCGCTTAATATTGGTCACGAACAGATCGTCGCCTACCAACTGAATCTTCTTGCCAAGAGTATCGGTCAGCAGCTTCCAACCCTGCCAGTCGTCTTCGGCCATGCCGTCTTCGATGGAGATGATGGGGTACTTTTCACAAACGCCGGCCCAGAACGCGACCATCTCCTCACGAGAAAATTCGCCGCTCTTGGACTTCTTCATGACGTACTTCTCTTTGTCGCCGTCCCAGAGTTCGCTCATCGCAGGATCTAGCGTGATAGAGACCTGCTCACCGGGCTTGTAGCCGGCCAGCGTGATCGCTTCCATAACGACTTCCAGCGCTTCCTCATTGGACTTGAGATTCGGAGCAAAGCCGCCCTCGTCGCCCACCGATGTGGAATAACCCTTCTTCTTCAGCACAGTCTTCAGCGTGTGGAAAATTTCCGCGCCCCAGCGAAGGCCTTCCGAAAAGCACGAAGCGCCGTGGGGGGCGACCATGAACTCCTGCATATCAACGGAGTTGTCCGAATGCGCGCCGCCGTTGACGATGTTCATCATCGGTACCGGAAGCAAACAGGCGTTGACGCCGCCCAGATAGCGGTAAAGAGGCGTCATCTGGCTCGCGGCGGCCGCGCGCGCGGTTGCCATTGAAACTGCGAGAATCGCGTTGGCGCCGAGGTTTCCTTTGTTGGGAGTGCCGTCAAGATCGATCATGGCCTGATCGACTTCCGCCTGCCGCGTGGCGTCCATGCCAAGGAGGGCCGGAGCGATTTTGCCGTTGAGGTTGGCGGTGGCCTTTAGGGTGCCTTTTCCGAGGTAGCGGCCTTTGTCGCCGTCGCGGAGTTCCACCGCTTCGTGGACGCCAGTCGAGGCGCCGGAGGGAACAGCGGCGCGGCCCATTGAGCCATCCGCCAGGAACACGTCGGCTTCGACGGTGGGGTTACCGCGAGAGTCCAGAATTTCTCTACCTACAACTTTGACAATGTCAGTCATTACGATGATCCTGCTTGGTTTTTCTTTCTTGGAGTGAGGGCGCGCGCGGGAGGGGTTTACATGGCGCGGAGCCGATGAGATGGAAACCCTTCTATTTTGGCATACTGGGTTCTGATTCCTTTGGGAGAAGAGTTGACGAATGGGCAAATCGCGGAGTAGGACGAACGGAGAAAACTAAATGCAGACACTTGGGCTGGACGGCGCCCCGCCACCGCAACCGTGGTACAAGCTCTGGGTGTGGCCCGATGTGAAGGAGCGGGAAGAGGCGATTGGAGCCGCACGAAACGGGGCGATTGCGGCGGTAGCAATTGGAGTGTTGACGGCCGTTTTGGGGATGATGTCCAGTGGTCCGGCCGCCTTCTTTGACGGGTTGTTCTACCTGCTGGCTGCAATTGGTATTCGGCAGCTTTCGTTCCCCGCTGCGGGAATGACAGTGTTGTTGTATCTCACTAGTCAAATAATAGCGATGAGTCGGGGGGCGGCGCCGGGTGTAATTGGGCTGGCGCTATCGTTGTTGCTCGTTGGAGCGGCACGGGCGGCGCTGCACGCTCTCCAAATGAACGCCAAGGATCGGGCGGTAATGGCAAACGAGTCACCCCTCGAATCCTGGACGCAGCAGGTTCTACAGCAAATGGGCTCGCCGTTATGGCGCAAGATTCGGATTGGCTTCAATATCGTAATGTTTCTCTACTTCGCTCTATTGATGACTGGGATGGCGATGGTCGCGGCCAAGCTGGCGTAGTGCGGAATTCGCTCACCAATTGCACAGCATCAACTCACGCACGTACTTACGTTGAGCGCGGAACTTTAGTTACGAAGGATAGGACCTGGTAGCTTTCATGCTGGTTTTGTAAGCCCACTTCCTTCAACATTTCGCGGAGCGCCATGATACCGCCGGAGCCGGGCTGAGCAGCTTGGCCCCGAGGAGACTCCGAAAACTGCGCAGTATCGCTTCTGGTTCGACGTTAAGGATCCGGGCGCCGCAGCATATGCAGCGAAGTTGGGGTTCGGCGGATTTGCGTTTTGGGGTCTCCATTTGGGTCTGATGTATTTACGGCAGCGCAATTGGGGACTTGGGTTGGTGTGGTTTGCGTTAGTGATTTCGCTGGGCCTTGGAATCCGCCGGCCTTCGTCGATTGCCGCGGCGATAGCTTTGCTCACTGTGCCCGCCAGCCAATCCTCAACTGGTCAACGGAATGATGGCCTCAGCCGATGGCCCCATCAAGACGTTTCCGCTGCGGGGGATTAAGGACTCGCCGCCCTACATGCACGACGGGCGGCTGCTGACGCTGGAAGACACCGTCGAGTTCTTTAACTTGGTCCTGGAACTGGGCCTGAAACCGGATGAAAAGGCTGATCTCGTCATCTTCATGCTGGCTTTGTAAGGTCTACTTCCTTCAACATTTCCCGAAGCGCGAGCAAGCCGCCGGAGCCGGGTTGGGCGGCAGCCACCTTTCCTTCGCGATCGATCAAGAGATAGGCCGGGACGCCAATGCCGGCGAAGATTTCCGACAGAGTAGTGTCCGGAGTGAGCACAATTTTCGCGGTGCGCGGGTGGGTCTTCAGGTATTCCTGCACGGTATCCTTGGCCTCACCGGCGTTTACGGCCAGCACGATGAGCCCGTCCTTGGCGTGATCCGCAAGGATCTGCTCCACGGCCGGTTCGTCCTTGCGGCAGTAGCGGCACCATGTGGCCCAGTGCTGCAGCATCACCACTTTCCCTTTGCAGTTTTCGAGCGTATAGACCTGCCCGTCGAGCGACTTGGCCTGGAAGCGCATCATGGGATCGCGGGCGGGCTTGGCAGCCAGCAAAGGGGCCGCCGCGGCCAACGAAATCCATGCACGCCGTTTCATAATTCCAAGCTATCATGCGGGATAACCGTTATGAGGCACTTCCCTTCCCTGCTGCTTCTTGCGCCGGTGCTGGCCGCCGCGCCGTGGTCCCTTGAAACCCTCTTTACGCGGCCGTACGTCTGGGGGACTCCTCCATCGAACCTGGTATGGGCAAAATCGTCGCCTAAATTGTTCTTTCTCTGGAATGAATCCGGACGGCGGTTTCTGGATCTGTACACCTACGACGCGGCGGCCAAACGGCGAATCCGGCTCACCGCGTTGGAGTTCGCCAAGGACCCGTTCAATCCCGCCCCCGACGAAAACGACGAACGTCTGAAAGCCAACCGGATGCCGGAGGCCGGGCTCGCCGGTTTTTCGATTTCCGACGACGGCAAGCGAGCGGCATTTATCTGGAAGGGCGATATCTATTGGGTGACAACGGATGGCAGTGGCGCACCCGTCCGCCTTACCCAGACCAAGGCGCCCGAAGCGGCGCCCGCGCTTTCACCGGACGGCGATCGGTTGGCCTACACCCGGGCGGGCGAGATCTTTGTCCATGACCTGAAGACGGGCGGCATTGTCCAACTAACGGAAGCTGCCGCGGGCAATGTGGAATCGAAGTACTGGTCCCCGGACGGAAAACGAATGCTGTATTTCGCGGTTCCGCCGGGTTCCCGCAGCCAGATACTGCCGAACTATTCCGGACGCTTCGTGGCCACCCGTCCATTTCCCCGCACCGTCGCCGGTGATGAGCCGCCGCCGGGCATTCTTTTTACTGTCTTAGCGACGGGAGGCAAACCCGTGCGGTTAGGAGAAGGAGAAAGCCCGGACTGGTCACCGGATTCGAAGTCAGTTTTGGCACGCGTAAGCTCGCCGAACCGCAAGAAGGCGACTCTCCTGATCTACGATGCCATGACCGGAAAACCGCGGACACTCTACGAACATACCGATTCGCGTTGGGTGGCGCGGTCGTCCACCATGTGGTCGCCCGATGGAAAGTGGGTAGCGCTGGTAAAGGACACCGACGGGTACCTTCATCTCCATCGCATCCCTGCCGCCGGTGGAGACCTCCAACAAATTACACGCGGCCCTTGGGAGATCGACACCGAGCGGTTCGGATTCGCGCCGCAATGGGCCGGCGACCGGCTCTTCTACGCCTCAACAGAAGCCGGAACCAATGAGCGCCAGTATTACTCCATCCTGCCCGATGGGACTGGCAAGCAGAAACTGTCCAAGCGCGAGGGGATCAACGTCGGAGTGGTCTCAGACGACGGGATGAACCTGGCCCTGTTGGAGGCGGACCTGCAAATGCCCTTTGACCTCTTCGTCAACGGCGCGCGGGTGACAACGTCCCCCGGCCCCGGGTTTAACTCCTACACTTGGCCCCAGACGAGGTTTGTCGAGTTCCCGTCGCGAAAAGATAAAGCCATCGTCAAGGCCAAACTCCTTCTGCCGCCGGGTTACGATCCAACCCGCAAAGACGGCAAGAAGTGGCCGTCGGTCTTCTTCATCCACGGCGCCGGCATCGCCTCCAGCGTGTTGAAGCAATGGGGCAGCTATTCGGATTTGCGGTTCGTCTACAACGCCTACTTGGCCTCGCAAGGCTATGTGGTGATGGACCTCGATTACCGCGGGTCTTCCGGCTACGGGCGCGAGTGGCGAACAGGCGTCTACCTCCACATGGGCGGGCCCGACCTGGAGGATGTTCTCGGCGCCGTCGACTACATGCAGGGCCTGGGCAACATCGATATGGGGAAGCTAGGCATCTGGGGCGTCAGCTACGGTGGCTTCATGACCAACATGGCGATGTTCCTGGCGCCGGGCGTGTTCAAAGCCGGCAGTTCCTGGGCCGCGGTCAACGATTGGGAGAACTACAACGCCGGCTATACACGCGAGCGGCTCACCACGCCCGCCGAGAACCCCGAAGCCTACCGCCGTTCCTCGCCCATTACCTACAGCCGCAACTTAAAGGACAATCTGCTGCTGATTCACGGCATGGTAGACTCGAACGTCCTATTCCAGGACACGGTGCAATTGACGGAGAAGCTGATACAGGAAGGGCGGCCGTTCGAGGAGATCTTCTACCCGCAGGAGGATCACGCCTTCGTGCGCGATGAGACGTGGATCGACGCACTCAAGCGCACAACCGCTTTCTTCGAGAAGCACCTGCGATGAGCCTGCCTCGTCTTTATCCCATCCTGGATACCGCAATGCTGGAGCGCTGCGCAGTGCCGCTTCTGGAAGCGGCAATCGGGATGATCGAGGCCGGCGCCCACATCCTGCAACTACGTCACAAAGGACATTTTTCGCGGGATCTGTTTGAAACGGCGGCGCACCTGGCTGTTTTATGCGAGCAGGCGCGGATCGGGTTCGTCATCAACGACCGCGTCGATATGGCCAAGCTCCTAAACGCTCATGTTCATCTGGGGCAGGACGACTTGATGCCGGTCTTCGCGCGCCAGCTAAGCGGCCCGGACACGATAATCGGCCTCTCTACCCACAACCGCGAACAACTGGTGGCCGCCAACTCCGAACCTGTCGATTACCACGCCTTGGGGCCGATCTTTGCCACCGCATCCAAAGCCAATCCCGATCCCGTGGTTGGCCTGGAAGCTTTAACCGAGTGGCGTCCGCTGTCCCAGAGACCGGTGGTCGCCATCGGTGGCATTACCATTGAGAACGCGGGCCAGGTTCTGCGCGCGGGAGCGGATTCGGTGGCGGTGATCAGCGCGTTGATCCCGGATTCACCGAACCGGAAGACCATACGGGAGAGGACCGAAGAATGGCTACTCGCAGTGAAAGCGTAGAGCTGAACCGCAGCCTGGGACTGTTCGACGCGACGACCATCGTCATGGGGTCGATGATCGGATCGGGCGTGTTCATTGTCGCGGCCGATATCGGAAGGCAGGTGCAATCACCGGGCCTGCTCCTCTTGAGTTGGGCGGTGACGGCGTTCTTGACGCTGGTCGCGGCGCTCAGCTACGGCGAACTGGCCGCGGCCATGCCCCATGCGGGCGGTCAATATGTCTACCTGCGCGAGGCCTTCGGCCCAATGTACGGCTTCCTCTACGGCTGGACGTTTTTCATGGTGATCCAAACCGGAACGATCGCCGCCGTAGGCGTAGCGTTCGCCAAATTCCTCGGAGTCTTCGTGCCGGCAGTCTCGGCAACAAACAAGATCCTCCCCTTCCTCTCCACCCAGCAAATGGTAGCCATCACGCTGATCGTCTTGCTCACCTGGGTCAATACACGCGGCATTCGGACGGGCGCCATGGTCCAGAACATATTCACCGTGGTGAAAACTGCCGCGCTGCTCGGGCTGATCTTCGCCGGATGGATCTGGGGACGCAACGACGCCGCCGTGGCCCGGAATTTCACCGCCCCATTTGACGGCGTGAATTGGGGATGGAGCACTATTCAGATCGTAGGCGTCGCACTCGTCGGTTCCCTCTTCAGCTCCGATAGCTGGAATAACGTCACCTTCACCGCCGGCGAAATGCGAAATCCGCGGCGCAATCTGCCGCTGTCGCTGGTACTGGGCGTTGGTTTAGTCTCCCTGCTCTACTTCGCCTGCAACTATGTCTATCTGCAAGTTCTCCCGTTAGAGGCCATTCAAACCGCGCCGGAAGACCGCGTCGGAACCGCTGTGGCGCGCGGCATCTTCGGCGATCAGGCAGTCCAGATGATGGCCGCCGCCATCATGGTCTCCACCTTCGGTTGCCTGAATGGACTTACGATGGCCGGCGCCCGCGTCTTCTACGCCATGGCTCTGGACAAGCTGTTTTTCCGCTCCGCCGCCAAGCTCGACCCCCAGACGCATGCTCCCGCCACGGCACTCTGGATTCAATGCCTCTGGTCGGCCGCGCTCACCCTTACCGGAAGTTATAACGAACTTCTGGACTATGTTATATTCGCTGTTTTGCTTTTCTACATCCTTACCATCGCCGGTATTTTTGTTCTCCGCGGAACACGGCCGGAGATGGAGCGGCCCTACCGGGCATTTGGATATCCGGTGCTGCCGGCCGCCTACATCCTGTTGGCAGGCTTGATCGAGTTGTTGCTGTTGCTCTACAAACCGAATTTCACCTGGCCGGGACTGCTGATCGTATTGTTGGGCATTCCGGTCTACTTCGTCTGGAAGAAGAGAGAGGTCCAAGCATGAGTCTTTTTGCAACTAAGCCGCTGAGCCGGATTCTTGCCGAATCCGAGGCGGGCGATCACAAGCTGAAACGGACGCTGACTGCGACGCAGTTGACTGCGCTGGGGATCGGGGCGATCATCGGCGCTGGACTCTTCTCGCTTACCGGTCCCGCGGCGGCCAATCACGCCGGCCCTGCCATCATGCTGTCCTTCGTCGTGGCGGCGATCGGCTGCGCGTTCGCCGGCCTTTGCTACAGCGAATTTTCCACCATGATCCCCGTCGCTGGATCGGCCTATACCTATTCCTATGCCACCATGGGCGAGCTCTTCGCCTGGATCATCGGATGGGATCTGGTGTTGGAGTACGCAGTCGGCGCCTCAACGGTCGCAACCAGTTGGTCGCGCTACTTCGTCAGTCTGCTCAAGGATTTCGATATCCACTTTCCCATGGAATGGGCGGCCGGTCCCTTTGAAAGCGTCACACTGCCCGATGGAACCATGATCGCCAACGGCATCGTAAACCTGCCGGCGGTCTTCATCGTCTGCGCTGTCTCGGTCTTGCTGATGATCGGCATCCAGGAGTCGGCGCGCGTCAACGCCGTCATCGTCGTCGTGAAGGTCGCGGTGATCATCCTCTTCATCGGCTTCGGCTGGTCCTATGTGAACCCCGCCAACCACGTCCCGCTGATTCCCGAAACAGTCACAGGCGAGTTCGGCAACTTCGGCTGGTCGGGCATCGTCCGCGGCGCGGGCATCATCTTCTTCGCCTACATCGGTTTTGACGCCGTTTCCACCGCGGCCCAGGAAGCCGTCAAGCCGCAGCGCGACATGCCCATCGGTATCATCGGTTCGCTGGTTGTCTGCACGATCCTCTACATCCTGTTCAGCTACGTCCTCACCGGCATCGTGCACTATAAGGAACTCGACAACCCCGCCGCCGTAGCCGTCGCAATCGACCGCACACCATACCTCTTCCTCCGCAAAATGGTGAAGTTCGCCATTATCGCCGGATATACCTCGGTGATCCTGGTTATGCTCCTCGGCCAGAGCCGCGTGTTCTTCAGCATGTCGCGAGACGGTCTGCTGCCCAAGCTGTTCTCGGCGATCCACCCGACCTGGCAGACCCCGTGGCGCAGCAACATCCTCTTCATGATCTTCGTCAGCGTGATGTCGGCCTTCCTGCCGCTGTCCAAGCTCGGCGAGGCCACCAGCATCGGAACGCTCTTCGCCTTCGTACTGGTCTGCGCCGGCATCCTGGTGATGCGAAAGACCAACCCCAACCTGCCGCGTCCGTTCAAGACGCCGCTGGTGCCTGTGGTGCCCATTCTTGGCATCCTTGTGAACCTCTACCTGATGTACGGCCTGGGTATGGAGAACTGGCTCCGCTTGTTTATCTGGATGGCCTTAGGCCTTACTGTGTACTTCGTCTATGGACGGAAAAACAGCCGCCTCCAACTGGACGCCGCCGCCGGTATCGACATCACCAAGTAAATCGTCCGCCGAACCATCCAGTTCGATCCCGTCCAGGTCACGGCCGGACGTCTTTTCGATCGCAATTCGCTGTCCGAACCGTGCCGATGCGCTGATTGTGGGGACTTTCGAGTTCGACCGCATCTTAATCAAGGCGGCGGACCCGGGGTGCCCCAACTGGGCCCGTATCGCCAGCGCGATCGATGAAACCCGTGTGTGCTGATCCCGTGTAGCGCGCTCGATCAGCGGAAGAAACGCCTCTATCGATTCTCTTTTGCCAATGCCTTCTAAAAGATTCGCTCGGACGCGTCCGTCGCGGCTGTTAAACAACTCCTCCATCACTTCCACGCTGTCGATCGCCCGGCCGAGAATTTTGGCCACCTTAGACTGAATCCGCGGATCCGGAAACTTGGAAAACTTCAGCAGAGTCATCGACAGCCGTTGCGGTTCGTCGACGAACTCCAGCACCTCCAGCGTCCGCATTACTTCGTCGGATGGCACTTCCTCGGGCCATTGCCGGTGGGCAAGCAGCCGGCGCAGCAGCTTCGTATCGAACTGCTTGTCGTCCTGCACGGCGAAACCCGTAAGCGTCACTGCCTCCTTCACCGTCAACACAGCCGGATCCGCCACCGCCCGCAAGACGATTTGGCTCTCCAATAGCACTTCCCAGGTATCCGGAAGTCCTTCGCATCGCATCTCCCATTGCTCGCAAATAAACTCATAGAAATTCGGCGGATCGGCGAAGTCGACTCGCTTGCCCAGTTTTTCAATCACCCCGGGAGGGGCTTCGGCAACAATGGCAGTCCAGGCATCCGCCCGCATAGGAACCATATTTATTTCATTTCGGCCTGAAGCAATAAACGTTTGAAAAATTAAACCAAAACCCTTGATCCGTTACGGTTCTTTCATTAATATACTTTTATCGGTAGACGAGGTCCGATAGTTCGATGTCTAAGAAAGTCTTCATTGGAAATGTACCCTTCACGGCGCAGGACGAAGAGTTGCAGCGGTGGTTTGCTGAGCACTCCGTACACCCCATTGGAGTGGCGATCGTGAAACATCGCGTGACAGGGAAGTCACGGGGTTTCGGGTTCGCCGATTTCGCGCGCCCCGAAGACGCCGCTGCCGCGGTCGATGCCCTGAACGGACTCGATCTATCCGGCCGTCAACTGATGCTCAGCCTTGCCCACAGTGAAGGCCCCGCCGTGCACGCCGAAGAGCGCGCCCCGGCTTAATTCAATTCGTATCGAACGATTGAAATCAAATTGAGTATTGTCACCGGAGCCGGCGCGGCGATACATTAGTTATATTCGATGGCGGCAATACTCAACTATTGGATCCTCGGGATCCGGCGGGTAGTATTCTTTGGAATTTTGCCGGTTATCTTTGGAATTCTGGTCGCTTTGCAGGGCTGGTTCTGGAGCCGGGACGCCTCCGCATTTATCGAGAACTTGCGCCAGACCGAAGCGCGTGTTCTCCGCATAAATTCCGCCGATAGCGAGCTGCTCATCGACGTGGAGTACTTTACCGATTCCGGAATACGATACGAAAAACAGTTCAAAGTCGACAATAGCCACGAGGAGGAGCTGAAGGCAATCGGCAAAACCACCTTGGTATATGATGCGCGCTATCCGCAGGTAGCCGAATTAGGTCACGTCATCACGGCCAATAACGAACACGCCTTCTATTTAGGAATGGCAGTATGCGGCGCGCTGCTCTCGCTGGCCGGGCTCTGCTTTATTGGCGCAAGGGTCAAAGGATCGCTGGAGATTGTTTCCCTTTTCCGCTCCGGCACTTTGGTGAATACGGAGGTTCGGGATTGCGTTCTGGCGCCTGGTCAGGATGCCGGACGATTTACTTACGCATTCCGCGGACCCAACGGGAGATGGTTCGACGGAAAGTCTCCGGAGATGCCCGCCGTCAGGCTCAAGCAGTGGCCGGTCGGGCGGCGGTTGCTGGTTGCTTACGATCCCTCCGATCCCCGCCGGTCGGAAGCCGATGTCTTCGAATTAGTGGACGCCAAGCGCCGAAACGCGCTGCAGACGGCCGGGACTTAGAGCAAAAACCCGAACGAAGTCGAAAGTTCAAGCTGGCGAATCCAGCCGCCGGGATTGATCAGGTCGAATGGTTTAGGTGTCCGATACTGCCGCCCGTCAAAGCGAAGTTGGAATCGCTCCGATATACGGATCTTCAAGCCGGCCCCGTAATTCACGCCAAACTTCGTGCTGCCGCCGCCGCTGGTTGCCGATGCGCCAGGCGGAACGAAATTGGAGAAGTGCACCCCACCGGTGCCGAACGGGCGAATCAGCGATCCCTCCCGCGTGGCGTATGCCAGGTAATTGTAGAATCCCTGGTGAATCGCCATGCCGGTCTTAACCCTCGATGCGAGGCCCTCCTGCACAAGTTGCGTCCGGTTATAGGCGTATCCGAATTCGTGCCCGAAAAACTGCCGCGGATTCAGCGTCATCCGCATCACGATACGGTATCCGCCCTCCAGGCTATAGTCATGCTGGCGGGGCGAATCCGGCGTCAACGTGCCGATACCGTTATTTGACAGCCGGTGAATTCCGCCGCCGCCCGCCATTTCCATCGCCTGCCCCCATAGGGGGATCGTCAAAACAAAAAGTAAAAAACGAATCATGAAGTCGGAATCTTTCCCTGGACGATGACGGTGTGGATCACGCCGGGACCGTGCACGCCGCGGACCAGAAACTGCTCGATATCCCCGGTCTTGCTGGGACCGGAAATCAGTACCATGGCGCTGGAATCGCTATCGACGGGGCGTGGGGTCATGGAGAGCATCTCGTCGAGATTGCTGAGCAACCGATCCTGGTGCACGATAGCGATATGCACCGGCGGGAGCAGCGAAATCAGGCGGGGCTCCTCGGCGCAGGCGCGAAGCACAATCGTGCCCGTCTCGGCCAGCAAGCAATAAGCGCTTGTAATACCGACGGCGGCAGTCGAGCAAGTGTTTCGCAAATTCTCCGGATTCACGTTCACCCCGGCAATTTCCCCCACCCCGCAACTCTCCAGGAAAGGGTGCCCGGAAGCGACCGCGTCGGCGCCATCCAGCAGCTTCTCGACTGCCGCTCGCGCTTCACCCAGCGACGGCACAACCGTCACCATTCCCAGGAACCGGGCCTGAAACAACGCGAGCTTCTCGGCCCCCGTTCGGGAATTTACACGCAGCAGCGGCTCCGGCGGAGGCAGTGGCTTCTGGCCCAATTTGCGCCCCACCGCCTTGCGAACCCGGTCGAGCATCGCATCGCGAGCGTCCATGGCTACTTTTTGCGCTCCTTCCATTGAGCGCGAAAGGACTTGCGCGGCAGCGGCGGAAAGTCGCGCTGGCTCCGCCATGCCGCCAGCGGTCCCACGTTAAATCCCATAAAGGCGCGCGCCGCCTTTGCCGCCAGAGCATACATAGCCGGACGTGTCATCAGCCACGCCCAGGCGCCAAACATCTTCGCGTCGGCCGGATCGGCCTGTACCACTTCTTTCCGCAGTTTCAGCAGCAGCCCGGGGATATCGATCTTCACCGGGCAGACCTCCGCGCACGCCCCGCAGAGGCTGGAAGCGAACGGCAGCCAGGGATGCGCATCGGTGGATTGAAATCGCGGCGTGATCACCTTGCCAATCGGCCCGGAATATACCCACGGATAGTTGTGCCCGCCGATCTTTCGATAAACGGGGCAGGCATTCAGGCAGGCGCCGCAGCGAATGCATTGCAACGCCTCCCGCTGTACCGGGTCCTCCAAAAGCTTGGTACGCCCGCAATCCAGCAGCACCACATAGAACTCCTCGGGCCCGTCGAGTTCCCCCTTTCGCCGCGGGCCGTTCACAATCGACGTATAGCTGGTCAGCGCCTGCCCCGAAGCGCTGCGCCCGAGCAGATCGAGAAACACCGCCAGATCGCGCGCGCGCGGAATCAGCTTTTCGATCCCCGCGATTGCCACGTGAATCTTAGGCGCCGAATGCGTCAGCCGTGCATTGCCCTCGTTCTCGACAATCACCACGCCGCCCGAATCCGCCAATAGAAAATTCGCCCCCGTAATGCCGATGCCCGCCGACAAAAACTTCTCCCGCAGCACCCGCCGCGCCGTCATTGCCTGATTTTCAATGACCGTGTCCCGTTCAATGCCCAGCTTCTCGGTAAATACATCGGCCACGTCTTCCCGCGTCATGTGGATGGCCGGCGCGACAATATGAAACGGACGCTGCCCGGCCAGTTGCAGGATGTACTCGCCCAGATCGGTCTCAACGGCTTCAATCTCCTGCTCCGCGAGCCGCTCGTTGAGATGGATCTCCTCGCTCGTCATCGACTTCGATTTCACGATGAGATCGGCCTTGCGATCCTTGGCCAGTTGAAGAATGAATTCGGTGGCCTCCTCCGCCGTCGACGCCCAGATCACCTTCCCGCCATTGCCGTTGACGGCGCTCTCGAACTGCAACAGATAGACGTCCAGGAAATCGAGCGTGTGGCGCTTCACTTTGGCGGCGCATGTCCGCAGCTCCTGATACTCGGGAAGCTGATCGGCGGCCACCGCCCGCGTCCGGTTGTCCTTGAACCGCCCCGTGTTGTTGTAGATGGCCAGTTGCAGATTCGCGTCGGCGAGCGTCTTTTTGATGGCTGTTTCAGGAGCGCTCATGGAACCTATCCGCGGGAGGCGAGAACCTCGGCCAGATGAATCGTCTCAATCTTGTGCCCGGCTCTCGAAAGCGCCCCGCGCAACTGCATCAGGCAACTGGAATCCAGCGAAACGACGTGCGAAGCTCCGGTCTCCACGATCGAGTCCACCTTCGTGCGCGCCATGGCGCCGGACAGCTCCGGAAACTTCACCGAAAACGTCCCCCCGAATCCGCAACACTCCTCGGCGATTTTCATCTCGACCAGTTCCAGATCCTTTACCAATGCCAGCAGCTTGCGCGGCGCCTCCTTCAACCCCAACTCCCGGAGCGCGTGGCAGGAGTCGTGATAGGTCACCTTGTGCGGGAAACGCGGCGCGAGATCCTCTAGGTTCGGCAGGCTCATTAGAAACTCGGAAAACTCGATAACCCGCGGAACGATGGCGTGCATCCGCGCCATCGACACCGGATCCTGCGTGAACAGCTCCTCGTAGTGATGCTTGATCATCGAGGTACAACTGCCCGAAGGTACAACGATGGTCTCGGCGCCGTTAAAGGTATCGACGAAGTGCCGCGCCACCTCGTGCGCTTCTTTGTGATAGCCGCTGTTATAGGCCGGCTGGCCGCAGCAGGTCTGCGCCTCGCGGAACTCCACTTCCAATCCAAGACGCTCTAAAACGTCCACCATCGCCATTCCCGCATTGGGAAAGAGTTGATCGACGATACAGGTCACGAAAATCGCAACGCGTCGTGGCATGCCTCCCGATTGTAACACCCGGTAGCGCGGCCGATTGCCCTACAATGAAAGCGTGAGACGCCGTCAGTTACTCGCCTTCCCCGCCGCGGCTTTATTCGGTGCCGATGCCACGGCCGGGGTGGTCCGCGGACGCCTGCTGGCCGGAGAGCCCACGACGCTCGAAACCGCCAACGGCCGCCGTGTCGCGGTCGACGGCGACGAGCAGGTGCGCGGTGTTCTGCGGGACAAACGAGTCATTGGCAGCGACTTTGAAATGGTAGGGCAAATGGGCGCCGGCGGCGTCTTTCACGCCGCTCCGATTCATCTGAATCCCCTGTTCGTGTACCGGGGCGGCAAACGGCTCTTTGTGACATACTGGTGCGACATCTGTGCCATCCGCACGCGCACTCCGGGCGTATGCTGGTGCTGCCAGGAAGAAACCGAACTCGACCTGCGGGACCGAAAAGACTAGTGAAACTCACACACCTCTTCCCTGCCTTCTTAGCTATGACTGCACTTTCGCAAGCCGCCCAATATGAGGCGCGCACAAGTTCCGAGGATGGCATCGGAACCCTCACGCTGCGCGACAACACCAACGACGTTACCGTCTCCATCGTCCCATCGCTCGGGAACAACTCCTACCGCATGCTGGTAAAGGGCAAGGACGTTTTCTGGTCTCCGTATCAGAAATTGGGAGACTTCAAAGCCAAACCGACGCTGCTCGGCAATCCCTTTCTCGCTCCCTGGGCCAACCGCCTGGATCAGCACGCCTTCTTCGCCAACGGCAAGAAGTACGTCTTGAACCAGGAACTGAAAAACTATCGCGCCGACGGCAACCAACTCCCCATTCACGGTCTTTTGAACTACAGCTCGCATTGGAAATTGATCGGCATCGGCGCCGACGAGAAGAGCGCGTGGGTCACCAGCCGCCTGGAGTTCTTCCGCCTGCCCGAATACATGGCGCAGTTCCCCTTCGCCCACACAATCGACATGACTTACCGGTTGGCGGGAGGCGTTCTCGAAGTCGAAACCGAAGTCACAAATCTATCTTTTGAAAAGATGCCGCTGATTATCGGCTACCATCCCTACTTCCGTGTTCATGATGCCCCGCGCGCCGAATGGAAAGTCACCCTGCCCGCCAAACTGCACGTCACGCTTAACGGGAAATTGACGCCGACCGGCGAGACCACGCCTAACACCTACGGAGATCCCCACACCCTGGCCGCTACCCAATTGGACGACGTCTTCACCGGTCTGGTTCGCGACGCCAAAGGCCATGCCGAATTTTCCGTCCAGGGTAAGCAGCAGAAGGTCTCGGTAATCTACGGCCAAAAGTACCCCGTCGCCGTGGTCTACGCGCCCTCCGGTCCGAACCGGGATTTCATCTGCTTTGAGCCGATGACCGGCGTCACCAACGCCATGAACCTCGCCCACGAAGGCAAGTACAAGGAGTTGCAGTCCATCGCGCCCGGAGGCGTATGGAAGGAAAGCTTCTGGGTAAAGGCGACCGGATTCTAGATCCAGCAGAGACCGGAAAAAGAAACGGGGACCGATTCCGAGAGGAATCAGTCCCCGTACTTACTTGCGGGGGTAAGACTACTTGACCGGAGCCGGTTTCGGTTTGACCGGTGCCGGCGCTGTCACTGCGGGAGCGGCGGCCGCCGCCGGAGAATTCTTGTCGAACAACTCCACCACCTGTCGGGTAATATCAACCGCGGTCGATGCATACAGCACCGGGCTGGCCTGCGCGCTGACATCGATAACGACCGCATAACCGTTGTCGCTGGCGTACTTGTCGATCACCGCCATCACCTTGCCGCCGATATCCTGGAACAGTTTCTGCTGTTCCTGGTCGAGTTCCGCCGAAGCGTCCTCGCCGTCGCGCTGCAAAGCCTTCTGCTTGGCGTCGATGTCGCGCATCAACTTGTTCTTCTGCTCTTCGCTGGCTGTATTGGAGCTCGCCCGCAACTGCGCCTGCAGCGCCTGGATCTCGCCTTGGCGGCCCTCAATCTCCTTCCGCTTCGGCATGAATTTCGTTTCCAGTTCCTTGGCGGCGCGTTGTCCGTCTTTGGTGCCGATGATGGCATTCTGCAGATGGATAATGGCGATCTTGGTCGGGGGAGCTTGCGCTGGCAAGGTAAGGGTGGCGCCGGCAAGTAGTGCGGGCAGCCAGAACATCGTTCGATTCACTTTGAAAACTCCTGGGTCTGTGAAGATATTGTACTAAAATTGCCGGGATGGCTGAGGATTCGGCCCTCAGAAGGTACGGCTGATCGTAAAGCGGAAGGTCTTCATCTTTTCGACGAATGGCGATCCGCTGGTAACCGCTATGACCGACGGTTGAAGAAGCGTCGTCTGGTTCGGAAAGGCCGACCGGTCCAAAACGACAGGCGGCTGCAAGAGTTGCGTCACACGGGTGGGGTTGTAGGCCCAGTAGAACCGGAACGGGGCGTTAACCACCGGCATCATGATTTGCATTTCCACTCCCGTCGAGGTCCGGAGTTTTTCCGTCCCCGGCGCGACTAGAATGCGTTTGTCGAATCCAGCCGACGGATGGTTGAAATTCAGATAATCCACCCGGTCTTGATTCATCACCATCTGGCTGCGAAGCGCAATCTTGTTCAAGCCCGCGTCAAAGAATAAGGCCAGCGTCACGGGTCCAAAGATCGGAATGCGATACTCGAAATTCGCGACACCCTGCGTATCGCCGCCCGGGAAAATCAACTGGTACATCGGCAGACTCAACCCGACCGGTTGGAACGCAAACGATCCGTCCGCCTGCTGAATTTTCTGCTGACGCGCCGATCCATCGTCGTTCAGCACCGGAACCGAAGTCTCCGAAGCGATGTAGGCCAGCGGACTGACGCCGTAGATTTCGAAGCCGCGGACATCGTTCTCACCGCCCATATACACACGGTTAAACGGAGGCGCCGCCTTGCCGCCATACCCGGCCACCATGCGTCCCAACAACCTGTAGCCGATCACGTGCCCCTTCTTGAATCCGGCCCGGAACATCGTGTGGCTCAGAGTCGGTTCGATAAGATTCACGTTTCCGCCAAGGAAGCTGCCGGCGAATGTCGTCGAGAAGAACAGGCTCTTGCCGCGGCTTGGCGTGATGGGATGGTCGACGGTGTTGTATTGATACGAGGGAACGATTTTGCTCGTTTCGATACCCGTCAACTGATTCGGCCCGCTAATCCCCTGGAAGTTAATGTACTTGAAGTACTGTTCGCTCGCTTCGCTCAGCGTTTGAATCTTGGAAACGTCGTAGCCGTAGCTCAGTGTCCACCGGGCAAATGTCCGGCGGAACTGCCCCGACGCGAATACCGTGAACCCGCGTCCGTTGGAAACGTAGTTCATCGCGTTCGCCGTCCCCAACTGTTGATACAGCGGGATGAGATTCCGTCCGCTCAGCAGCGAAACCTCGCGCGCCTGATCGTAGTTGAAACGCTGCATATAGATCGTAAAGCCGGTCTGTATCGGACGGTCCAACAGATACGGTTCCGTGAAGCTGAAAGTGACGTCACGGATGCGATCGCCAATCTGGCTGTTAATGCCCAGCGTTTCGCCCAGTCCCAGGAAGTTGTTCGTCGAATAGCCGAATGCAATGAAGCTGCCGGCGATACCGCTCACGCCGCCCGACAACTGCACCGAATTCTTGCCGCGTTCCTTCACCTTCAACGTGATGTCAACGGTGTTAGTCCGGGTATCGCGCTTGATCTCCGCCGCCTCGCCTTCTTTCAGCGCTTCAAAGTACCCCAACTGATTCAGGCGCAGGATGCTGAGCTCCCACAGGCGCGTCGAGAACATATCGCCCTCATCCACCAGGATTTCGCGGCGAATGACCTTGTCGCGGGTCGTCGTATTGCCGGAAAAATCCAGGCGGCGGACAAAGAACTGCTTGCCCTCATCGACGTTCAGGGTAAAGTCGATTTTGTCGGTGCCCGTAACAGGATTGATGTCCGGTTCCGGCACCATGTCGATATAACCAAACTCGCCATAAAGCTTGCGAATCTGCTCCAATCCCTTGCGGAGCTTCGCGGTGGAGAATGTATCGCCGACCTTCATCTGGAAGATGTTGGCCAGGATGCTCTCCGGCGTCCGGAACAGCTTCATGCCCACGGCATTCAAACTCTGTACTTTGTAGAGCCGGCTCTCTTCCACGTTCAACGTCAGGTCCGCTTTCTTGCCCGGCTTGTTTGGTTTGAAGATCGGAATCTTAAGGCCCGAACCGCCCGTGTCGCGAATGGTGAGCTGATGCTCTCCGGCGCGCGTGGTGAAGTATCCCTTCTCCTGGTAAAAGCTCTGCACCCGCTGCTTATCTTCTTCCAGCTTGGAAGAGTCGTAAGTCTTGGCAAAGATGTTCTCAAGGAATATGGAGTGCGGGATGCCGATCGGATGCAGGTTCTTCATCGCCCGGATTACCGTCCGGTCGTTGAAGACCTTGTTGCCTTCGATCTTGATGTTCCCCATCTTTACCTTCGGGCCTTCATTGACCTTGAAGACGACTTCCATCGTCGACGGCGGGATCTGCCGCAACTCCGGCTCAACCGTCGCGTACTGCCGGCCGCGTTCGGCCAGATATTCCTTCAGTACAATCGCCGCGCGCTGTACTTTGTTCGGGTCGTACTGCGACTCAACCGTCAAGCCCACTCTCCGCTCCTTGAAGCGGTCCAAAATTTCTGAAACAGTTACCGATTTCGCGCCATCGTATTTGATCGATCGGACGATGCGCCGCTCGACGACGACGAACCGGAGGATATAACCCGTGCGTCCTTCTTCGCGTTCCAGCGAAATATCGTCAAACCGCCCGGAATTCCACAGCGTCATGAAATCTCGCCGCAGACCCTCCTCGTCGATCCGGTCGCCCTTTCGCGTCTGGATCATCGCCCGCAGGGTGTCCTGCGGAACGCGTCGCGCGCCGCGGAACTCCACCAGCTCCACAACGTTTTCCACCTTCCCGGCCGGCGCCGGCGTTTCGGCGGCGGGTTTCGGCGCCTCCAACTGCGGCGCTCCCGGCTTAGCCGGAGCCGTCTCCGGTTTGGCCGGTTCAACGGATTGCGGAACGGTTTCGAACGGATTTTGCGTACCCGGCTTGGCCGGTTGCGGTTTAGGCGGCGCCGCGGGCGGTTGCTGTGAATATAGGGAACCGGTGAGAAGGAAAACGCACACGACGGCTAGTAGCGGAAATACACTTTGTGGCCCACAGAGATTCGATAACCCCTCCTTAACCACCACTGCGAACGCCTCGAAAATGCGAACGCTCCTCAGGGGTTGCAGGCTTCCAAGCCCGGCATGCTTCATTAAGCGGTAGGTCCTTTCCACTCTGCGACTCTCTTGCTGACGCACCTGGACTGCACCCGGTTTCCACGCAGGGTTCGCAGCCGTCCACGATACGGCACACAAACTAATCAGTTTACCTGATTCGACCGAAAAGGTTCAAACTTCCAACATGTTACGTTTGCCAAACTGCGTTCAATTGCCGCGCCCGGTATGCGTTCCGGCTCAACGCCGCGCCAAATAGAAGATAGGCCAGAATGGAGGCCGGCAGGGGCGTTAGCCGGCTTACAGCCGGCGCCACCGCGGGCCAAAACGTATTCATCAGGATCCAATACCACGCCGCCGCCGCCGCGAAGGAGAATATAAGGTGAAGCCAGTAGTTGGAGATTCTGGCAGCCGCCAACGCCCAAAGCGCTCCTCCCAGCCCATGTAAAAAGAAATGGGTACAGGCGCCGGCCAGCGTTGCGGCCCCAAATCCCATCGAGAAGACGCGATTGTGATAGACGCTGGCGCCCCACAAATTTAACATCGCCCACCAATACTGGCTCTCCAGGAACGAGTCCATGGCAAACCACGCAATCATCACCCCGGCCCCGATCACACCGCTCTCCACGCCCGCCAATAACCGCAGCACCGGCCCTGGGACCGGCGGCTCATAGATTGGCGGCGGCTCCGGCGGCGGTGACGCGGAAAACTCCGAAACTTCCGCCGGCTCAACCGGCGGATCGCCGGACGTGATCGGCTCAATATCGCGGTAAGGAAATTCCCCGTCCATGAAATCTTTGGTTTGAAAAAGCCCTATACTAGCACATTCATGTACATTAACCATTCTCAACCGGGGCCCCGCAGGGTTGTGGTTACCGGGATCGGTGCGATGAGTCCCAACGGGATCGGCAAAGAGGAGTTCTGGGCAAATACCATCGCCGGAAAGAGCGGCGTCGGCACGATTTCGCAATTCAACGCCAGCGGCCACCAGGTACGTATCGCCGGTGAAGTCACCGGTTTCGATGAGTCTGAGTGGATCGACCCGAAAGAGCGGCCGCACGTCGGACGGGTGACTCCTCTCGCCCGCGCCGCCGCCTCCGAAGCGATGGCCGACGCAGGTATCGAGCCGCGGGGCATGAAGCGCGACCAACTTCGCCAGATTGGCGTCATCCTCGGCTCCGGCGGCGGCAGCCAGGTCTTCACCGAGGAGCAGTACCGGCTCTATTACACCGGCCAGACCAAGCAATGTAGCGTCTACGTCATCCCGACGTCCACTATCGGAACCCTGGCCAGCGAAGTCTCGATGTACTTCGGGCTCCGCGGCTTCTCCCACATCGTATCCACCGGATGCACCTCGTCCACCGACGCATTGGGCTATGCCATGCGCATGATCCAATCCGGAATGATTGACTGCGTCGTTGCCGGGGGCGCCGACGCCCCGTTAGCCCCTCTAATCGTTCGCGGGTTCCAGTTGATGCGTATCATGACCCAGCGCTGGAACGACAACCCCGAGCGTGGTTCACGCCCGTTTTCCGCGGACCGGGACGGATTCGTACTCGCCGAAGGTGCCTGGTTCTTTGTTCTCGAAAACCGCGATCGCGCGGTCTCGCGGGGCGCCCGTATCTATGGGGAACTCGTCGGCTACGGGTCAACCTGCGAGGCTTACCATCGCGTGCGGCTCGAAGAGTGCGGCGAGGAACCGGCGCGCGCCATTTGCATGGCCCTCGACGAAGCTGGCATTCCTCCGGATGCCGTCGGCTATCTGCAATACCACGGCACCTCCACCGAACTCAACGACCGCATCGAAACCGCGGCGATCAAGCTCGCGTTTTCCAAACACGCGCAAAAACTCCCCGGCAGCGCCCTCAAAAGTCTCTTAGGACATCCGCAGGGAGCGTGCGGAGCCGCCGGTGTCGCCGCCATTCTGCTGTCGATGCGGGATGGCGTGGTACACCCGACTATTAATCTCGACGTCGCCGATCCCCTGTGCGACTTGGACTACGTTCCCGCCACTGCCCGCAACCTGCAATTCGAGTACGCCGTGGCGAACTGTATCGCTTTCGGCAGCAAGAACGCCGCGCTGGCAATTCGCCGTCTGAACTGACCCCTCTACTCTTTCGGAGGGTTCTCCGCCTCGGCTTCCATCCGCTGTTCGGCGCGGGCGTTCTCGGCCGCGTAGTAATAGGAATGGTAGTAGGTGTATTTGCTGTAGAGTTCCCCGCGCCGGGCGCCATTGACCGCGATCCCGAGCACGTTGTTTTCACATAGCGACTGCATGGCCCGCGTGACTGAATCGATCGTCGTCGTCCCGATACGAACCACCAGGATCGTTCCGTGGCATAACGTCGCCAGCAGATTCGCATCGGCTGCGAACAGCAGCGGCGGCGTGTCCAGAATCACCCAGTTAAACACCGTGGGAAGGCTTTCGAACAGGAGCCTGACTTCCTCCAGGTTCAGCAGTTCCAGAGGATTCAGCACCGCCTCGCCCGCCGGCATGATGTAGAGATTCGTTCCTGCGATTCTCTTGATGATCTCGTGCAGCTCGACCTTCCCCATCAGATAGTCCGTGATCCCGGGGCTTCGGTCTACCTGAAACATGGAGTGGACGATCGGCCGCCGGAAATCGAAATCGGCAAGCAGCGTCATCGTCCCGGAGAGCTGCGCTTCGGCAAGCGCCAGATTCACCGCGGTAAACGACTTACCCTCCGCCGGCGAAGGGGACGTAATGACAATATTGTGAATCGGAGTAAGGCTCTGGAGATGATTGAGCCGGGTTCGCAATGATCGAAACTCTTCCGCCGGCGCTTCGCTCGGGCGCGAAGCATCGAGAAGATGCGCGTCTGCCAGCGGCTGAAACGGAACTTCCTGAACACGGGCGAGAACCTCCTGCATGGAAGGTATCGCCCTCCCATTCGCAGTGGTCGGCCGGTAGGCGGCATCTGCATTTCCCTGCGGCGGCGGCGCCGCCGGCGGGTTGAGGCCCGCCGCTGCCAAGCCGCGGGACCCTTGCCGCGGGACGGATGGCGGAGCCGGAGAAGGCTGCAGTACTCCCGCTTGTTCCGCTCGCCGCAACGCTTCGTGAACCTTACTCATTGGAATCTTCCTCTATCATGCGATTCTTGGGCCTATGTGTTAACCGCGTAGTAATAAACTACCGAGCCGCCCATGACCAGGAACCCCAGAACAATCGCTGTGGACCAGCCAAGTAACGCGACCCGCTTACGCCGTTTCACTACGATGTCGCCCTCCAATAACGGAACGCATCCAAGTATCGTGAGTTGGGTATACGCGCGTACATCCTTCAAGTTCTTGAGCGTGGTGTCTTTCGCCTCCCGGAGCGCGACCAGCATCAGGCCCAGCAGCAGGCCGATCCCGGCGCCGCTAGCGATAATCACTGGGCGCTTCGGCTCCGAGGGAGTCACCGGCAGGGACGCCTGGTCCAACAGGTCCAATGTTTCGCCTTGTTTGTTTCGAATGATCGCCGTTCCGCGGGCCGAATCGTCCTGATTCCTTTTCAAGGAGTTGTATGTCGCCTTCGCCTGCTCATAGTCCCGCGTCAACTGCGCATAGGCTTGACTGGAAAGCGGTGCCGAGGTAATCCGGCCCTGGTAGGCGCGAGCCTGCTGCTGCGCCTGCGCGACTTCCGCGTTCAAGTCCTGTATCTCGGCCGTCTTGCCTTGAATGACCACTTCCATCTGCTTGATGTTTAACTCCAGGGCCTGCATCTCTTTGGATGGAACGAATCGCCGCGGACCCTTCGATTTCTCCGCTGCGGCCGCTTTTCGCTGTTCTTCTTCGTCATGCTCCTTTTCCTTCTTCGTCAATTCGTCCCGCTGCTTCCGTAGTACACTCAGGCTGGAAACGATCCGGCGGATCTCCGGATGGGAATCCGTGTAGAGTTCCTTGTACTGCGTCAGCGCCGTCTCAAGGGACGAAATCTCTCGGTTCTTCTGCGCCAGTTCCTCATTCTTCGCCTGTGCGCGCTGAGGATCCGGCGGCTGGAGCGATGCTGCCTCCGCCGCCTTCGCCAATTGCTCTCGATATAGCCTCAGATTCGATTCCAGCAGCAGTTTTTCCTGCGTCACGCGGCTGATCGATCCGTTCAATTGGTTGATTCGCTGATCGAGCGAGTTCATCGCCGAGAAATTGATGCCCTGGTCCTCTGGAAGCGTCCCAGTGTTCTTGATCTTGAAATTGGCCAGTTTCGACTCAATTTCGTCCAATGCCTGCTTGGCCTTTACCACTTCGGTTGTTAGGAAGTCCGTCGTCGTCTGGCTGATCGTCATCGTTTCCCGCTCGTTCTCGTTGATCAAGCGGCTGACGATATCTTGCGTCACCTTTTGCGCAAGAAATCGATTTTCGTATTGAAACGAGATCGGGAACGCACCCACGCTCTTTGTCGAACTCTGCAGATTCACCGCGCCGATTCGGATATGCTTGTTCCGCATCTGCTCAATGATGTCTTCCATTGGCAGCCGGCGCCGCTCCTTCGGGTAAAGATCGTGCGTTTGAATAATGTTAGTCAACGTGCTCCGGCTCAACACCCCTTGCGAAATCGCCACAATGCGCTCTCCAAGGAGTTGATTCAGATTGGTCTGCACATAACGGTCCGGTACCTGGGAAGAGGTCACCCGAATCATCGCCGAGGAAACGTAGGTGTCCGGCCACAAAAACGCGACCACCGTCGCTATGACGATCCCCGCCCAAAAGGGTCCAAATACCCACGTCCGGTGACGGCGCAGCATGTCGACGAAATCTTCAACATCCGGTGCCCGGCGAGACACTTCGAAACTATCTGTCATCTGCATAGAAATTCGCCTACTTTACGATGATGTGATCGCCGTTCTCAACTTGAATATTCTGGGACATATTCTTCCCTTTGATCACCTCTTCGTAGTTGAACTTGATCTGCTTGTCCCCGCGAAGAATAATGACCTTCTTTTTGTTGGCGAACTCCTGGAATCCACCGGCGGCGTTTATCGCCTGCAATATGTTGATCGGTACAACCAACGGAAATTCACCCGTTCTCATTACCAGTCCGACCAGATAGAATTTCTTACTCCCCACGCGCGCTACCGAGACGCTTACTTCCGGCTTGTTGATGAATTTTGAGTACAATTCCACAACTTTAGCCTGCACCTGCTCCGGCGTGGAATCGGAGACCGTAATCTCCCCGGCCAGGGGAAGCGTGATCCGACCGTCCGGACGGACCACGAACATCCCGGATAATTCCTTCTCCCGCCACACCATGATTTGGATGATATCTTCCGGTCCAAATCGGTACGCTTTCGGGTCAACCGGTGCCGCTGGCCCGCCTTCCTTGGGTAACTCCGCTACTGCGTTCGGCGCCGGCGTTTCCTGCACTTTGGGTTTCTCCTGCCCCCCCGAAATCCCACCGACACCTAGCGCCAAAACCATAAAAATGAAGAACTTCCTACTCCAGCTCGGCATCTTGTCGTAGTCTCCATACATCTTCTCGAATTCCCCTCCAGGCACTCGTTGCGCCCTAGACCTTCCCAAAACTAGTATTGACAGTTTATTGTATCTCAGTAGGACAATTTTGCACGCCCTACGCCGTACGGCTTATGTCCTTGCCATTAGTACCTCATAAACCAATGCAATTCTTCCTAGCTAAAACAGATCCCGAGTCCTATTCCATCGAAGATTTCATCCGCGATAAACGGACCGTTTGGGACGGCGTCACCAATCCCATGGCAGCCAAAACAATCTCTACGATGTCCAAAGGCGACATTGTGTTTCTCTACCATTCCCAGGGCGAGTCCTCCATCGTCGGACTGGCAAAGGTCGACTCCGCCTCCCGGCAAGACCCCAAAAATCCCAAATCCTGGGTTGTGGACTTGAAGTTCCTGGACCGCCTCGATCCTCCTACGTCATTGAAAACAATAAAAGATTCCGGACTATTTGACGATTTTTCCCTCGTCCGCAACAGCCGCCTGTCCACCATGCCCTGTCCGGAAAACTTCGTCGCCTGGCTCCGCCAGCGCTACCCCAAAGCGAAGTTCTAAAGAAGATTAAGTTTCTTTAGATATCGGCAGACCAGCGATACCGGCAACCCCACGACGTTGTTGTAGCACCCCTCGATACTGGTCACATACCGCGATGCGATCCCCTGAATTCCATATGCCCCCGCCTTGTCCATCGGCTCACCCGTCGCCACGTAGGCGTCGATTTCGGCCGCCGACATCGGCGCAAAATGCACCGTCGTCACCGCCGCATCGATCATCAGGTCCTGGCCGTACCGAAGACAGATTCCGGTGATCACTTCGTGCCGCCTTCCGGCCAGCGCGGCCAGCATTCGCGCCGCGTCGGCGGCATCGGCGGGCTTGCCAAGAATTTCCGAACCGGACACCACCGTTGTATCGGCCCCCAATACGCAGTCCTCGGCCTCCCGCGAAACCGCCAGCGCTTTCGCCGTCGCCACCCGCCGCACGTACTGCTGCGGGGCTTCCCCCGCACGCACCGTTTCGTCGATATCGGCGATTCGCACGACAAACGGAACGCCGGCGCGTTCCAGGAGTTCACGGCGCCGGGGAGATTGGCTGGCAAGCACTATCATTCGCTTTCTATGTTAAGGCTCCTAAATGCTCGTTTGTTAAACTAATACGATGTTTCAACGGGTTTTTGTTGCTGTTTTCGCTCTTTCTATTTCTTCCGGCCTGGCCTTCTCCCAGGGAACCACCTCCAGGCTCCTGGGCATCATTTCGGACCCTTCCGGCGCCGATGTTCCCAATGCGAACGTCACGCTGACGAATGAAGGTACCGCCGCCGTCTTCTCCACCAGATCCGGCGCTTCCGGTGCTTACACCTTCGATTCGCTGCAACCCGGAAACTACACCCTCACCGTCGAAGCCAGCGGATTCCGTAAATATACGGCGAAGAGCAACCGCGTCACCATCGGCCAGCCCACCACCGTCAACATCGCCCTCCAGCTCGGCACCGTTACCGACGTGGTGGAAGTGTCCGGTGCCGCCGAAGTCGTCCAGACCGCAACATCCGGCAATCACGGTCAGCTTCTGGAAGAAAAGACCATCAAGGATCTCCCCATCGTCGGCACGCGCGGCCGCAACCCGCTGCAGCTTCTCGAAATTCAACCCGGCGTTAGTTCCGGCGCCAACACCGGCGGCGGCGTTCACATCCATGGCGCCCGCGACCGCGCCTGGAACTTCACCCTGGACGGCATCGATATCAACGAATCCTCGGCCGGCGGTTCCAACTTCTCGCCGCTCCGAACGAACCCGGACATGCTCGCCGAATTCCGCGTGCTGACCGGCAACTTCACTGCCGATTCCGGGCGCAACTCCGGCGGCCAGGTCGCCATGGTCACCAAGTCCGGAACCAACGACCTGCACGGCTCCGGTTTCTGGCTCTACCGCACACCGCGCTTCAACGCCAATGAATGGCAGAACAACCTCAACAACGTCGGAAAACGCCAGTTCGTCCAGCACATTTTCGGCGGTTCGCTCGGCGGCCCGATCATCAAAAACCGGACGTTTTTTTTCGCCAATGGCCAAGGGTTGAAGGCACTTGAAACCGACATTGTGACCCGCACGGTCTACACCGCCGAAGCCCGGCAAGGCATCTACCGCTACATGGCCAACGGAGGCCGGAACCTCCCGGCCGGCGTCGCCGGAGCGTCTGTCGACTTCGCCGGCAATCCCACAAACGCCGCCGCCACGCGCAGCTACAACATGTTCACCAACGATCCGGCGCGTCTCGGTCAGGACAAAACCGTCGCCGCGCTCATCGCCCAAACCCCGCTGCCCAACCGCTTCGATTTCGGGGACGGCCTAAACACCGCCGGCTATATCTTCAGCACGCCCGCGCTGGAACGGCAAAACGACATCGTTGCCAAAGTCGATCACATTCTCAACGAAGAAAACACGATCTATATCCGCTACGCCTTCGGCCAGCAGGACTCCAACTGCGATCGCGCCAACGGCGGCCAGCCCCTCTTCCCCGGCGCAACCTGCCTTGTGAACACCGCCCGCTCCCCGCGCAACATGGCCGTCAACTGGCGCACCAGCCCCTCGCCGACCGTCACCAACGAGTTCGTCATCGGCTACAACAGCTTCGCCTTCATCTTCGACCAGCCCCTGGCCTCGCTGACCGAATACTCCCTTACCGGAGCCCCGGTCACGCTCCTGTCGGACCGCTCGTTCGGCAACAACCGAAAAGTCCGCACCGCCCAGATCGTCGACAACTTTTCCTGGATCAAAGGCGCCCACGCCATCAAGTTCGGAGTTAACGCACGCCTCCAGCGGCAGACCGACGACCGCGGCAGCGTCGGCGGCTTGAATGCGAATCCATCCGTTAACTTCTCCACCACCATCAACCCCGTCGACCCCGTCGCGTTCAACATCCCCGCCGACATGAACACCGCCTTCGACCGGCCCAATCTCCAGTCGAGCATCAACTTCCTACTCGGCCGCGTCGGCCAGCGCTCGGTTGGCTTCGTCTCCAACAACGACAAGTTCGTCCCCGGCCGCTTCGCCTTCATCACCGACTACCCCGAATACGACATCTACATCCAGGACACCTGGAAGGTGAAGAAGAATCTTACAGTCGACTTCGGCCTCCGCTGGGAAGCCAAACTCGCTGCCACCAATCCCGATAACCGCATCCGCCGCCCCGACGTGCCGCTGGTCGCCGGAGCCGCGCCGACCACCACCGCCAAATGGGTCAACGGCAAGCTCTATGACAGCGACATGAACAACTTCGGGCCGTCGGTTGGCTTCGCCTGGGACCCGTTCGGTACCGGCAAAACCTCCATCCGCTCCAACTTCCGTACGGCCTTCGACCGCATCCCGACGTTCCTGTTCGCGGGCGCCATCTTTCCCAACATGCCCGGCGAGACGATCGGCATCTCCGACCAGACCTATGGCCAGGCCGGCGGCCGGTTAGCAGGTATGCAGCCGATTGCGCCTCCCAGCGTCACGCCCTCGTCGCTCGCGCAACCAGTGCCCTTCAGCAACAACAGCATCGTGTCTGTCGATCCAAACTTCCGGTCCGCCGTCACCAACCAATGGTCGCTCTCCATTCAACGCGAAGTGCTGAAGAACACGGTCCTCGAAGTCTCCTACTTTGGCCGCCGCGGTTACGGGCTCATGGGCGCCTACGGCGTCAATCAGACCGAAATCTATAAAAACGGATTCCTGCAAGGTTTCAATGAAGTAAAGGCCGGTGGAGAGTCGGCGCTGCTGAACCGAGTCCTTTCCGCCGATTCTCGCATTAACCCCGGCGAAACCGCTTCCCGCATGATCCGCCGCCTTTTCCCGAACGATCTGACGAACAACAACGCGGGCGGATTGGCGTCGAACTTTGCCTCTCGCCTTCAAAACGGGCGTTCGGTTACTGATCTCTCCGGCGCCGGCCCGTTCTTCTTCTGGCCATACCCACAGTTCGGCTCCATCAACTCCTACACCATAGATTCGAACGATTTCTCCACCTATAACGGCGTCGAAATCCTGATAGAACGCCGCTTCTCGTCGAACCTCTTCGTCAACGCCAACTACACGTTCTCAAAGTCCCTCGACACTCGCAGCTTCGATCCGGCCTTAACCGTCGCCACAACCGGCAACGGCCAAAGCGCATCCTCCACGCCTTTCGATATCAATAATCGACGGCTGAACTACGCCCGCAGCGACTTTGACCGGACTCACTCCTTCAAGAGCACTTTCAGCTACGATCTGCCATTCGGCCGCGGCCAACGTTACGGCAGCAGTGCCAGCCGCATGATGAACTACGTGATTGGTGGCTGGCGCACGGCTGGGATCTTCACGCTCACTTCCGGCCGGCCCTTTACCGTCTACTCCGGTCAGAACAACTCGTCCAACATCGTGAATTCCACGGCCGATTGCACCGGTTGTACCCGCAAAGACGGGGCCGCGCTCACCGACCCCGCCACCGGATTGGTTTTCTTTTTCGATGCCGCCGAGCGCGCGAAGTTCTCCAATCCCGCGCCTGGCTCCATCGGAAATCTTTCGCGGAACTTCTTCGAGAGCTCCCGGTTTGTGAACTTCGATGCCTCCATCGCCAAGCACCTGAAACTAAGCGAGAAGTACAACCTGGAGATTCGCGCAGACATCACGAATTTAACCAACACCCCAACGTTCGGATTCCCCACAACGACGTTGACGTCGGCGACTTTTGGGCGTATCCGCGACACCATTTTGAGCTCTTCACGCAAGATTCAGTTGGGCGCGCGATTCTACTTCTAGTCATGCCTGAGAACGTCAATGGATACTGCCGGGTCGCCATTGGCGACCCGCTCCACGGACCTTACCACGACGAAGAATACGGTTTCCCCGTCGAAAGCGATGCGGCGCTATTTGAGCGCCTGGTGCTTGAGATCAATCAAGCCGGCCTTAGCTGGGCGACCATTCTGCGCAAACGCGAAGGCTTCCGCCTTGCCTATCGGGAATTCGATATCGATGTCGTGGCGGCGTTCGACGATGCGGATGTCGACCGGCTCTTGTCGGACGCCTCCATCATTCGAAATCGCCTGAAAGTGGCCGCGGCGATCGAAAACGCCAGGCGTCTTCAAGTCATCCGCTCCGATTACGGTTCCTTTCGTGCCTGGCTGGACCTCCACCATCCCAGGGAAAAAAGCGAATGGGTCAAACTGTTCAAGTCGACATTCCGATTTACCGGCGGCGAGATCGTGGGCGAATTCCTGCTGAGTACCGGCTATTTACCCGGCGCGCACCACCAAAAATGCCCCATCGCAAAGAAAATAGCGATGGCCTCGCCTGCATGGATGCGTTCGTAAGCTATGATTAAAAAATCGTCTCGGAGGTCTGTACGTCGGCTCGCAGTTATATATCACTTAGTGTCTTCGTTCCGCTGGTTTTAGCCTCACTCGCAGGTTGTTCACGCTCGGAAAAGCAGCCTGAAGCCGTAAATGCCGCGATCAAAGAGGACCGCACTTTTAACGATGCGGCCCGATTCCTGGCCGGATTGCCATCCGCCGCTGGTAGTCCCTATACAGAACTCGAAAAGACGCCGGCCTGGCAAAAATACTCCGGTGAGTTGAACCAGGCATGGAAGAATACCGATGAAAAGCGGTTCAAGCCGGTCCGGGAATTCCAGGAACGCGAGTTGGGCGGCGCCGGTGCTAAAAGCAATTTTGTCTTTTATCCGTTTAGCGGTCCCGATGTCGTATATGTGCAGAGCTTCTATCCGAACGGTTCAGTCTACGTGCTGGCCGGATTGGAACGGCCCGGTACCATCTTGAAACCGGAAGAGTATTCGCCCGAGGAGCTGGAAATTCAACTGGGCGGTGTCCGGCGCGGCAGCGCCTCCCTGTTGCATCGCAGCTTCTTTATCACCGCCGAGATGTCCAGCCAGATGCGGGGACAATTGGTTGATGGCGTACTTCCGGTCATGCTGATGTTGCTGGCGCGAACGGGGAATAGGATCGACGACGTTCGGAACGTGGCCATCGACAAAGAAGGCAAGCTGGTGGAGTTGGAAAAAGCGCAAGCCAAATCCAGTACTCAGCCCGATGGATTGGAAGTGCTCTTCCGCAAAGAAGGCGAAAAGAATCAGCGGAAGCTGTATTACTTCCGTCTTGACTTAGGCTATGGCTTAAATCAGAATCAGTCGTTCCTGAAGTTCCTTGCACCGCTCGGCAGACCGGAGACACTCTTAAAGAGCGCCTCCTTCCTGCTCCATCACTACAACTTCCGTACGCTGCGGGATTATCTTCTGGAAAACTCCCAGCTCATCGTGCAGGACGACACCGGCGTACCCTTTGACGTGTACCTTAAGAAAAACTGGAAGTTGCGTCTGTACGGTAAATACAGCCGCCCCGATCATCCGTTCAAATCGCGGTATCAACCCGATCTGGACGCCGCTTTCGAGGAACCTGATCGCGCCAAACCGCTGGGCTTCGCGATGGGTTACGGAACCGGGCGCCGAACTTCGCATGTGATCGTCGCCGAGCACCCTTAAATTTTTGGCCGCCAGCGTGCTTAAACACAAGCATGTTGGACAAAATCGCCGCCAAACACGAGCATTACCTGGACCTGTTAAGCACCCGGCAGAAGCTGGTTGCTTCCAATCTCGCCAACGCCGAGACGCCGGGTTACGTCACCAAGGACATCGATTTCCAGCATGAGTTTCTGGCGCTGGCCAAGGGCCAGCAGGCGAACGTGCAGGAGCCCGAAGGTCTCGAATTCCGCAACGATGGAAACAATGTCAGCATGGAGCGCGAAACGCGCCTGCTAGCGGAAAACTCCCTGCGTTTTCAACTAGTTAGCATGATGGCGAAAGGCCAGTTCCGGGCGGTTCGTTCGGCGCTGCAGGAAGGACGCGCCTGATGAGCCTCTTCCACTTGTTGTCGGTCAGCGCATCGGGCCTCGAAGCGCAGCGCCGCCGGGCCGAAGTGCTGACGGAAAATCTCGCCAACGCCGAAACGACAAGAACTTCACAGGGCGGCCCCTACCGTCGAAAGGATGTCATCTTCGAAAGTGCCAACGCGGGACAGCCGTTCCAGTCCATGTTCCAAACTGAACTCGGCAGTGGTGTCGAAGGGGTTCGTGTTGCCGACGTCGTCGAGGATCAGCGCGAACCGGAGCGCCGGTATATGCCCGGCCACCCCGATGCCGATTCGAACGGATACGTCGCCTTTCCGAACATCAATCCGGCCGAGGACATGGTGGATCTGATGAACGCCACGCGCGGTTATCAATCCAACATCGCCGCGATGTCCGCCGTGAAGGACATGATCCAACGTTCGTTGGACTTGATGAGGTAACGCGGCATGGACTCGATTCGTGGCATAAACCCGATCGCTCCCATTCCATCGATCGGTGGTTTGGAGAAAACCAGCGCAGGGAAAGAGTTTGGAGACGTATTCGCCGAAGCGATTGGGCGCGTCGACGACTATCGAGTCAAGGCGGAGAACTCGGCCAACGCGTTTATGGCCGGAGAGACCGAAGAGATCCACCAGGTGATCCTGGCCGGCCAACGCGCCGAGATCGCGTTTGAAACCTTCCTGCAGGTCCGGAACAAAGTGGTTCAGGCCTATCAGGAAGTCATGCGGATGCAGATGTAATCCATGGCCTACTTGCAAGAGTTACGCGAATTGCTCCTGCGCCTCACGATGCGGCAGCGCATCCTGACCGGCGGGGCCGCCGTCCTGGTGATTGGCGGGATTTGGGGCTTTATTCACTGGCAGACAGAAAAGAACTTCAAGACGTTGTTCGAGGGGCTCTCGGCCGAAGACGCCGGAGTCGTTCTGGCGCGGCTGAAGGAGTCGGCGACTGAAGTTCGACTTGAAAACGGCGGAAAAACGATTAAAGTTCCGGCCGAGAAGGTCGATGAGCTACGCATTCAAATGGCCTCCGCCGGACTTCCAAAGAGCGGGCGAATCGGGTTTGAGCTTTTCGACAAGCCCAACTTCGGCACCAGTGAATTCGCCGAACAGGTGAACTATCACCGGGCTGTCGAGGGAGAACTGGAACGCTCGGTGATGGCGCTGCAGGAGGTTGAATCGTCGCGCGTTCACATCACATTCCCGCGCCAGACACTGTTTATTGAGAATCGGCAGCCGGCCAAGGCAAGCATATTGCTTAAATTGAAACCCGGCGCCGAGATTTCGAAGCAGAACGTGCAGGCGATCGCCCATTTAGCTTCGAGCGCTGTCGACGGCCTGGCGCCGGAGAATGTCTCCGTGCTGGACATGCGCGGCAACCTGTTAAGCCGACCGAAAAAGGCCGGTGAAGGCGACGATGAGTCGCCCAAGGAGCTGATCGAGTACCGCGAGCGCATGGAGCGGGACCTGCTACAGAAGATTCGGGCGACGCTTGATCCGCTGGTTGGGCCGGACGGGTTCCGCGCGGCGATATCGCTCGACTGCGACGTCGCCAGCGGCGATCAGAGCGAAGAGACTTTCGATCCGACGCGTTCGGTGATGATGAATTCGCAGCGTTCGGAAGAGGGATCGACGCCGGCAGCGGCGAATGGCGTGCCGGGAACGCCATCGAATTTGCCGCGGCCAACGGCGCGTCCGGGCGAGGGCAGCGGATCGCCGCTATTCCGGCGTTCAGAGAACACCTCGTTTCAAACCAGCCGCATCATCCGCCACACAAAGTTCCCCCATGGGCAAGTGAAGAGGTTGTCGGCTTCCGTGCTTTTGGACCATATCGTGAAAACGGAGGGCGGCCGGCGAATCGTCGAAGCCCCGCCGCCGGAACGTCTGCGCGCGATTAAGGATCTTGTCGCGGCGACGGTGGGATTTCAGCAGGAACGCGGCGATCAGATTATCGTTGAAGCGCTTCCGTTTGAAACCACGCGCAATATTGCGCCGCAGCCGGCACCGGTCGCAGCGGCACCAGCGCGGCCTCGGCTGCAGTTGCCGAATGGCATTCCGGAATGGCTGCGCACGCCAATGGAAGGCCATTTGAACTGGCTGGTTGAACGCAGTTGGCTGCCGCCGATGATCATCGCCATGGTGCTTGGTCTGCTCTACGGCGTGTTCCGCATTCTGCGCAGCGTGGGACGCAAGGCGACCGGCCTGGTCGCCGGCGCGGCATCGAAGTTGCCCATCGGCAAGAAGAAGAAGGGCCAGCATGTCGACATTACGATGGATCCGGCGCTGGAGTCCTCCGGCGCGGATCCGGCCCAATTGGAAGCCGGGGCCAGTGGCGAGAATGGTCCCATCAAATCGCTCGACGAACAGTTGCGGGAACGCGAAAAGTTGCGCGAGAAACTAACCAACGACGCGCTGCTGGAACTGGAAATTCCCAAAACCGAGGTCCGCCGCGGCGATGTTCTGACGCGCCACCTGACGGAATTGGCGACTAAGGATCCAGAAGGCGTAGCAAACCTGATTCGTACCTGGACGGAAGGAAGGGGTTTTTATTAATGCCAACGGTAGCGGCTGCTCCGGCAGAGGAGCAGGAGGAACAACTCTCCGGGTTGAAGAAAGCGGCGGTGTTGCTGGTGACGATGGGCCACGCGGCCAGTTCGGAGGTGTTGAAGCACTTTAACGAAGACGAAGTGCATATCCTTGGCCGCGAAGTGGCCCGGCTGCAACAGGTCACGACCGAGATGAGCGAGCGCGTGCTGGAAGAGTTCTACCAGATGTCGGTCGCGCACGATTACGTGCTCAAGGGCGGCGTCGATTATGCGCGAAAGATGCTGGTCAGCGCGTTCGGACCGGACCAGGCGAAATCGCTTCTCGACCGGCTGATGAAGACGATCGGCAGCGACGCCGCCAACTTCGACGCGTTGCAGAAAGCCGATCCGCAACAACTGGCCAAGTTCATCCACAGCGAACATCCGCAAACAATCGCGCTGATACTTTCTCACTTGAAGGCATCGCAAGCGGCCGCGTTGTTGTCGTCGCTGCCAGCCGAAATGCGTCCCGATGTCGCGCTGCGCATGGCGCATCTGGATCAGATTTCGCCCGATATCATTGCGCGCATCGCCACCATCATCGGGCAGAAGCTGAAAGCCCTCGGTGAATTGAATCGCGAATCCTACGGCGGCATTCACGCGGTGGCGGAAATGTTCAACCGGCTGGATGCAGGGTCGAGCAAGGAAATTCTGACCAACATCGAAGTGCAGGATCCGGGACTGGTGGAAACGGTGCGGCATTTGATGTTTGTTTTCGAGGATCTGCTAACGGTCGATGGCAACGCGATCAAAGAGATTCTTTCGCGCGTGGACCGCAAGATGCTGACTTTGGCACTGAAGGGAACGAGCGACAATCTGCGGAACCACTTTATGAGCAACATGTCGACACGGGGCTCGGAGATGTTGCGCGAAGAGATGGAAACGATGGGCCCGGTGAAGATCAAGGATGTCGAAGGCGCGCAGCAGCAGATTATCAGCGTCGTCCGGCAATTAGAAGCCGATGGCACGATCAGCATGAAGGGCGGAGGCGGCGGAGAGCAGTACGTGCTCTAGCGAGAAACGATGTCTTCGCGCGTACTATCCGGATCGAAATTGCAGAGGGTGGAGCCCGTCCACTGGCTGACGGCGTTCGGCCAGCCGGTCAATGCCGGTCCGCCGACGCCGGAGTACGCGCACGGCGATCCGGCGCCGCCGGATTTGCTTTCGAAGGAGATGGATGGCGCGCTGCAGCGGATTCAGGTTTTGGAGCGGCGCATTCACGAATTGGAGGCGGAGCTTCCGCGGCGCCACGAGCAGGGGCGGCAGGAAGGGCGGGCCGAAGGAGAGCGGCTGGGAACCGATACGGCGACCGCGCGGCTGCAGCCGTTGTTTGACCGGTTGGCGGCGACGATCGGCGATTTGGCGTCCTACAGGGCGCGGTTCCGGCGCGATTCGGAGCCAGAGTTGTTGAAGCTGTCCTTGGCGGTGGCGCGGAAGATATTGCGACGGGAGTTGACGGTGGACCCCCATTCGCTCCTGGGCGTGTTGAAGGCGGCGCTCGAGACCGTCAATCAGTCCGAAGTCCTTTGCGTCCGCACGTCGCCGGAAGATGCCAACCAGTTGAGCGGACGGCTAGCCGGATTGGGCCTTCCCGATCAAATCGAGCTGATTCCCGACCGGACGCTGGAACGGGGATCGGTTGTTCTCGATACCAAGCGCGGTCAGGTGGACGCGAGTATCAATACGCAGTTGGCGGAGATTGAAACCGGATTCGCCGACCGGATCGCAGCGAGCAGACAGAGATGAGACCAGCCCAATTAACCGCTTCCCTTCCCGATTATTTTTCGGCCGCCCCGTTCCTGATGGACCTTGAGCGCGCGAACCCGTGCCGCAGCAGCGGAACGGTCACGCAGGTGGTTGGCCTGCTTGTGGAATCGGACGGGCCCGCGGCGGGGTTGGGGGACTTCTGCGAAATTGCGTTGGGGAACGGGCGGCGGGTCCGAACGCAGGTGATCGGGTTCCGGAATGGCCGGCTTTTGTCGATGCCGCTCGAGGAGACCGACGGATTGCAGTTGGGAGATCCGATCATCGCCCGAACAGCGGCCGCCCGGGTGCCGGTTGGCAGAGCGCTGCTGGGGCGCGTGCTGGACGGGTTCGGCCGGCCGTTGGATGGCGGGCCGCTGATTGACGCCGAGGACACGTATCCGTTGTATGCGGCGCCTCCGGGACCGATGGCTCGCCCGCCGATTACCGAGCCGCTAGTGACGGGTATCCGGGCGATTGATGGCATGTTGCCGTGCGGGAAGGGGCAGCGTATCGGGATCTTCGGCGGGAGCGGGGTCGGAAAGAGCACGCTGCTGGGGGCGATGTCGAAACACAACGCCGCCGATGTGAGCGTTCTGGCATTAATCGGGGAACGGAATCGCGAGGTGCGCGGGTTTTTGGAGCATGAGTTGGGAGCGGAGGGGCTGGCGCGGTCGGTGGTGATTTGCGCCACGTCTGATCAGCCGGCGCCCCTGCGGCTGCGCGCCGCCTTCGTCGCTTTAGCGGTGAGCGAATACTTCCGGGACCAGGGCGCCGATGTGCTGTTGGTAATGGACTCGGTCACCCGGCTGGCGATGGCGCAGCGGGAGATTGGATTGGCGGCGGGGGAGCCCCCAAGCCAGAAGGGTTATCCGCCGTCGGTATTCAATCTGCTGCCGCGGATTTTCGAACGCGCCGGGAACTTCGAAGGCGGGTCGATTACGGGCTTGTTCACGGTGTTAGTGGAGGGCGACGACTTCAACGAGCCGATCTGCGATGCGGTTCGAGGCATTCTCGACGGGCACATTATTCTTTCGCGTGAACTGGGATCGGCGGGACATTATCCGGCGATCGATATTTTGCAGTCGGTGAGCCGGCTGGCGAGCGCGGTTTCGACTCCGGCGCAGAAGGATGGCGCACGAAAGATTCGGGAGTCGATGGCGTCCTACCGGCGGTCGGAGGACCTGATCAACCTGGGCGCATATGCGGCCGGATCGAATCCGGTGCTCGATGCGGCGATCCGGACGCGCCAGCAGTTGGAGGCATTCCTTAAGCAGGATGCCGCCATAAAGGTCTCGCGGGAGGAGACGCTGCATTCGCTGGAGCGGCTGGCGGGGACGCTGTAATGAAGAAGTTTCAGTTCTCGTTGGAGACCGCCCTGGGAATGCGGGAGCGCGGCGTGGAGGCGGCGGAAGCGGCCCTGCGCGCGGTACAAGAGGAGTGGAACACCAACGAGCGAATGCAGCGGGAGTTGACCGACGAGGTGAAGCGGGCGGAGCTGGCGGTGCGGTCCGGACCAGTGGAACCGGCCGACTACATGGCGCTGGACCGTTACCGGGCGGCGGCACAGCGGCAGAGGCTGCGGCTGGGGCAGGAGGCGACGGCGATTGCCAAAAGGCTGGCAGAGCGGCGCGCCGCCTGGCAGGAGGCCGAACGCGGCCGGACGCTGTTGGTCCGGTTGAAAGAGAAGGCTCAGGCTCGCTGGCAGTTGGAGTACGAGAAAGAACAGCAGATGCTGGCAGAAGAAGCCTATTTGAGCCGGTGGACGGCGCAGTAGCGGCTAGTAGCGTTCTTCGGGCGCTTCACCGAGGGTAACGGTCACCTTCATCGAGCGGCCGCCGCGGAAAACGGTCAGATCCATGACGTCGCCGGCACGTTTTTTGAGAAGGGCGGTGGCGATTGCGTCGCGGGTTTCGCAGGGCTTTCCGTCGATAGCCATGATAAGGTCACCGCCGACACCCACTTCGTAATTGCCAATGATGACGGCTTCACGGGGTCCACGGATGCCGGCGCGTTCGGCGGCGGTGCCGCGCTGGACGCGTTGCACGAGGAGACCGCCGTCGGCGGGGAGGCGGAGCGCTTCGGCCCATTCGCCGGAGACCAGAATGGTCTCGACACCGAAGAATGGACGCTTAAAGCTCTTGCCGGAACGATAGTCGGTCAACATCATTTTGGCTTTGGCGATAGGCATGGCGAAACCGATGCCGATGTTGCCCCCGGGGCCGTAGATGGCCGTATTGATGCCGATTACGTTGCCGTGGGAATCCAATAGCGGCCCGCCCGAGTTCCCCGGATTGATGGCTGCGTCGGTTTGGACCATACCTTCGAGTTCGCGGTTGTTTTCGTCGCGGATGGTGCGATTGAGGCTGCTGATGATACCCGTGGTCAGCGTGCCGTCAAGGCCGAACGGATTGCCGATGGCGAGTACCTTTTGGCCGACCTGGAGACCTTCCGATTCTCCCAGGCGCAGGAAGGGCAGTTGCTTTCGCGGCGTAATCCGGAGGAGTCCCAGGTCGTTGGCCGGATCCTTGGCCAGGACTTCGGCGTCGTACTTGGCCTGGTCGGAAAAGGTCACGACGATCTTCTGGCCGCCGGCCAGGACGTGATTGTTGGTCAGAACGAGCCCTTTTTCGCCGTCGATGACGAAGCCGGAGCCGGTTTCGCGGCTGGGGATGAGTTCGGCGAACCAGCCGCGGCGGTAGACGGTGCTGGAGATGTTTACCGTCGCCGACCGGGCCTGTTTGTAGATGTCGATATTGTTCAGCTCATCACTACTGAGCCCGGCGCCACTGACTTTGGCTTCCTGGAAGAGCGGAGAGTCCGATTTGCTCCCGGCCTGAGGGAGGAACCTGGACTTGGCGACAGAGGTGAGGTAGACAAACGCTCCGGCAAAGACGCCGGCCATAAGCAGGAATCGGTAGCGTTTCATAGTTCTCTTAGACGATTATAAACTTCGACGGTTTGGCGGCGAGAATCATCCATTGACTTGGATGTATCTATGACGAAGTCGGCTGCATTTCGTTTCTCTTCATCGGACCATTGGCGGGCGACGCGGGCTTCGGCCTCCTGGCGGGACCAGCCGGAACGCGCCATGGCACGCTCGATTTGTAACTCGCGGCCGCAGACAGTGAGGACGACTTTATCGAAGCGGCGAACGGCTCCGGTCTCAATGTAGATGGCCGCCTCGCAGATGACGATGGCATTGGGGTCCGTTTTGGCAATTTCGGCGATGCGGGCGAGGCGGAGCCGCTCGACGGCCGGATGGACGAGGGCGTTGAGCTGTTCGAGCCGTTTCGGATCTGCAAAGACCAGGCCTCCGAGCCGGCGGCGGTTGATGGCGCCGTTGGGATCCAGGATTTCCGGGCCAAAGAGTTTGACGACGGGCGCATACGCTTCGCCAGTTGGTTCGAGGGTCTGGTGGCCGAGGCGATCGGCATCCAAGCGATGACAGCCCAGTTCCTCGAAGACTTTGCCGACGAAGCTTTTGCCGGTGGCTACGCCCCCGGTGAGGGCGACGGAGAGGATCACGCCTGGCGGCGCTCGGCCGCTTCGACCGTGTTGACCATCAGCATGGCAATGGTCAAGGGACCGACTCCGCCGGGTACCGGCGTCCATGCGCTGGAGAGCTCGTCGGCATCCAGCGGGTTCATGTCGCCGACCAGGACGCTGCCCCGTTTGTCGAAGGCCGCGGTTTTGTCGCTCGATTCGCCGAAGATCTTCACGACCGCGTCGCGGGAATCGAGCCGGTTGATGCCGACATCGATGAAGACGCCGCCGGGCTTCATGTGTTCGCGAGTCAGGAAGGCTGGACGGCCGACGGCGCCGACGAGAATGTCGGCACGCCGGCACTCGGCGGGCAGGTCTTTTGTTCGCGAATGGCAGATCGTCACGGTCGCGTCGGCATGGAGCAGCAGCATGGCCATTGGTTTCCCGACGATGCCGCTGCGGCCGACGACGACGGCGTGCTTACCCGCCACCGGAATGCCGGAACGTTTCAATAGCTCCATTACGCCGGCGGGCGTGCATGGACGCGGACCGGGCAGACCGATGGATAGGTTGCCGACATTGACCGGATGGAAGGCGTCGATGTCCTTTTCCGGAATGATGGCGTCCAGGACCCGCTGCGGGTCGATCTGTTTTGGCAGCGGCATCTGCACGAGGATTCCGTCGATATCGGGCCGGGCATTTAGACCGGCGACGATTTGCAGCAACTCTTCGGTGCTAATGTTCGCCGGCGGCGCGATCTTTTCGCTGACCATCCCGAGTTCGGCGCACGTCTTGATCTTTGCTCCGACGTAGATTTCGCTAGCCGGGTCGTTCGCGACGAGAACGACCGCCAGACCGGGTTTGCGAGCGAGCTTCGCGATGCGTGGCTTGAGCTCATCCAAGATTTCGTCACGGACGCGTTTGCCGTCCAGAATTTGACCCATAAGTTTCATTACATCATTCAAAGTCTCCAGTGCCGAATTTTTGGCTCATCGTCCGGCGGCGGTTCATATTTCGGCCGCTCGATTCTTTCGAACTCGTTCTTGGGCAGGTAGTTCTCGTCGAGAACCGGACGGCAGGTCGGCCATAACCCCATGAGGCCGTGGTTGCTAAGGATCATTTCGCGGTCCGCCTTGCCGTAGCGAGCGGCGGCGTAGATTCCGGGATTGAGGTGAAGCGGATACATCACCTGTTCCGGCGGATGGAGCTGGACGTTCCTGCCGGCGCGGCGCGTTTGCAGTTCGCGAAGTTGCTTGAGGGCCCGGAAAAAGGTCATTTCCAGAGTGGCGCGGTAGCGGGTGAGCTGCCGCAGTTGGGCGGCGGCTTCGGGCGTGACCAGAGGGTCGGCGTTGTACTCGATGTAGAGTTTTCCGAGAAGCTGGTGGACCTTGCGCAGGCGCCAGGCGGCATGGACAAGTTGATTGCAGGTTTCGCGTTCGAGCGCGCCGTGCGGACGGGCATCCTGCTTCAGATTGGCTTCGAATTGGCGAAACGCTTCCCGCTCGGCCTCGGGCAGGTGGAGGATACCGGTTGTGAGGCCGTGTTTCGTCGAGTTCTGAGACGCTTTCGTTTTCCCCGCGGCGGATGTGGGTCCCGTAGATTTTTGCGCATTGGCCTGGTTCGCCAGGACTTGAGCGGCGGTGGCCATGGTTATTCGGCTTCCTTTCTGGCCTGTTCCATATCGATGAGGCAGTTGGCGATGATGTTGTCGCAATGGGCCTCGGCGACGGCGGGTGTGGGTCCGCGGCGTTTGGGAACTTTGGTGAGGTCGGCGAGGGCCGGCGCCTCGGGGTCATTTTTATGCCAGCAGAGCTTGTGGCTGGCTCGGGCCGTTTGGAGCGCGGCAAGTTCGCGAGTGGCGCGGGTCCAGTTGCGGGTTGCGCGGGCGGAGGCGGCGAGCAGGGTCTCTTCGGATTCGATGTTCCCGGTGAGGCTGTTGACGCGTGTCAGCGCCGGAATAAATTGACCGCAATTCTGCCGGTTTTGCTGTCGGTGGTCCGAGCCCATTGGCGGGGAGGCGGTAAGCACTCTACAGCAGTTTCTAAAGATTCCGCTGTGGCCCCTGTAGTA
>Ga0315912_10000306_pt1 | contig 99007 bp, 64 predicted proteins | sample VfabasoilMG_FD_204469 | JGI IMG/M metagenome (GOLD analysis project Ga0315912, IMG submission 204469) | Garden soil microbial communities collected in Santa Monica, California, United States - V. faba soil | ecosystem: Environmental > Terrestrial > Soil > Garden | place: USA: California... | reverse complement strand
TTTCTGGGTTACACATTTCGCTGGGATCGCGACCTGTATGGAAGCGGCAAGCGATATCTCAATGTGGAACCGTCGAAGAAGTCGTTACAGAGGGAGCGGGAGCGGATCAACGAACTGACGGATCGTCGTCAGGGCTGTACGCCGATCCCGGTACTCATTGAGCGATTGAACCGGCAACGGCAGGGCTGGGCAAACTACTTTTCCTTCGGTTACCCGCGCAAGGCGTTCGGAAAGATCGACTGGCATCTCGGCTATCGGCTGGCCAATCACCTGAAGCATCATCGCAGCCAGCGCCCTTACCAGTTGCCGGAGGGAGTGACTTATTATCAGCACCTCCAAACACTGGGCTTACAATTCCTCAGGCTTCCACCCCGCGACAGCCTCTGACCAAGGTTTTCAGGAGAGCCGGATGCGGGAAATCTGCACGTCCGGTTCGACGAGGGGAGGGGCACCTTAATGATCCCCTCCTACTCTACTGGCTTACTTATTTCCCTTGCTCAATCGCCGGTAGTAATCGGCAACCTGCTCGGCATAACCTGGCGGAATCCGCTCCCCGGCCCCGCTCCGGACGGTCCCGGTTTGCTGCTCCTCCACCTGCCGGCGCAGCTTCAATTCCAACTGCTCCAACTGCGGCAGGAACTGCGCCCGAATCCGCTCCACCAACTCCGGGTTCCCAGTAAACCGGCTCGGGTCCAGACGCTGCATATCCCGGATCATCTGGTCGATCTCCTTCTGCATCTCCGGAGATTCGGCCGCCGCGCCGCGCAACTCGCTCAACGCCCGCATGCCCTCCTGCCAGGTCCGGTTGGTGCCCATGCCGTTGAACTCCCGAGTGCCGTCATTGGTGGCATCTCCACCGTCACGCCAGCCGCGCTGCCCGGCGTACTGCTGCCGTCCCCAACCGTTCGCCGGTCCGCCGTTGCCGCCAAACTGGCCGCCCTGCTGACCGCCGTTCTGTTGGCCGCCCTGCTGACCGCCAGCCTGTTGCCCCTGGCCCTGTTGGCCACCCTGACCTTGCTGGCCCTGGCCCTGTTGCCCTTGCTGACCTTGGCCCTGTTGCTGTCCTTGACCCTGTTGGCCCTGACCCTGCTGACCTTGCTGGCCCTGTTGACCCTGCTGCCCGGCCTGCTGACCCTGCTGACCCTGACCGCGCTGTCCGCGCTGCGCCTGCGTCATCGCCTGCAACTGTTCCCGCAGCTTCTCCACCCCGGCCAGATTCCGCTCATTCTTGCTGCCGTCCTGCGCATTCGGGTCCATCGCCTGCTGCGCGCCCTCCACAGCCTTCCTCAGCCGCTCCATATCGTTGGCCAGCGTCTGCTCGCGTCCCGGTAAATACGGCGCCATGCCCTGCCGGTAGTAGCTCCCCAGCATCTTGTTCTTCAGCGTCACCTGGTCGGCCTGCATCTGCCCGACCGCCTCGCGCAGCTTCGACGAAGCCTGCCGCTGAGAGCCCTGCATCTGCCGGCTGGCATCCTGCATGTCTCTTTCCAGACGCGCCGTCTCCTCGGTCATCTTCTCCTTCTCAGTCGCCAGTTGCCGCTGAACGTCCATCTTCTGGCCCCGCATCTGGGAAGCGTCCTGGCCGCCCTTTGAGCCGAACTCCTGATTCACCCGTTCGGCGAACTGCTGCTGCTGTTCCGACAGCCGCTTGGCCCGGTCCGCCAACTCGCCCACACGGTTCGTCGACTGATCCTGCCGCATTCCGCGCAGCGAATTTTGCGCCTCCGCCAGCCGCTCCGCCGCGCGCTGCGCATCGGCCGACTGCTGCTGGCCCGATTGCCCCGCCTGTTGCTGCGCCCGCTGCATGTCCTTGGTCGCCTGATCCAGCCGCTCCAGCGCCTGCTGTAACCGCGGATCCTGACGCTGTTGTTGTTGCTGGCCTGCCATCTGCTTTAACCGGTCCCGCGACGACTGCTGGCCCTGTTGACCAGCCTGCTGCCCTTGTTGCCCCTGCTGCCCGGACTGGCCCGATTGACCGGACTGCCCCTGCTGGCCTTGCTGCCCCTGTTGACCTTGTTGACCCTGCTGGCCCTGTTGACCCTGCTGTTGCTGCTGCGCCAGCTCCTGGAGCTTCTTCTTCAGCTCCTCCGCCTCGCGCCGCAACTGCTCCTGCTGCCACTTCTGCTGGAAGCTCTGCTTATTCTGCTTCTGCTGCTGCGCCAGTTCCTGCTGCCGCCGAGCCAGTTCCTTCAGCCGCTGCATCGCCTCGTCCACCTGCTTCTCGCGGCTGTCGCCTTCGGAAGACCCGCCCTGCTGGCCGGTCTCGTACTGGTTCTTCTCCGTATCCAACTCCAGGTCGAACAGGTTGTCGAGATCGCGCGACGCTCCGCCCCCGCCGCCGCCTCCGCCGCCCTGCTGGCCGAATGCCACCTGGATCTGCTTCTGCAGCGCTTCCGCCCGCATCAGGTGCTGCAGCGCCTTCTGCTCGTGCGGCAGCGATTCCTTAAACTTCTGGCCTTTCAACTGCTCAACCGCCGAGCCCATCGCCGCCGACGCTCCCTCCATCTCCTTCGTGAAGCTCTTGAACTCGTCGTTCGATCCCGACAGCTCGCGCTTCGTCATCCGCTCGGCCAGCGACTTCGCTTGATCCTTCAGCTTCGCCTGCATCTCCGAAAGGAACTTGGCATTCTCCGCCAGCGACTTCTTATCCGCGAACCGGTTCCGCAACTGGTTCCACGTCGCCGCGATGATCTCCTTCTGCCGCGTCGAGATCTTCCCGCTGTCCTGCTCTCCGCCACCGCCGCCGCCACCGCCGCCCTGCTGCGACTGCGAGTACTCCAACTCCCACTGCATCGCCTCGACGAACACCATGTCCGTCTGCACCGTGTTCCGCGCATCCCGGCCCACCGCATACATGCTGACCACATCGCCCGGCTGCATCTTGAAGTCCTCAAACGACAGCAGCGTCTTGCCATTCGCCTGCTTCACGTTTTTTTCCGGAAGCATCTGCACCGTCTTCTCCTCGCCGCCGTTCACCGAGTAGCGGAGCGTCAACTCCCGCAGCCCGAAGTCGTCCGACGCCTCCACCTCAATCGGCACCTCTTCCAGCGGATTGACCTTCGCATCGCGCCCCGGCCGCTTGATCTTGATCACCGGCTCGGAATCGTCCTGCGCCTCGATGAAGAAGTCGTCCGTCAGCCGCACGTTCTCGTTCAGCTCGCGCCCGGCCACGTAATAGACCCCGCTCTTGTTAACCGTAATCTCCACCAGCGCCTTCGTCGGCGTAGTCATCAGCAGCGACTTGGTCTCCTCGCCATTGATCACGATCAGCCCGTTCTGCAGCGCCTTGTCGAACTCAATCTCGAGCTTGGCCGTTGTCCCCGTCACCGCCCGGACATCGCCGCCATGCTCCTCGGTCACCGACGGCATGCCCAATTGCGGCGGATACACGTAGGTCACTTTGATGTTCTTGACCGCCGGCAGATCCACCGCCGTCAGCTTATAGGTCTTGGACTTCACGGGCCCCGACTGCACGTAGTACTCCACAGACTCCGGCAACCCCGCGAACACGTATTCGTAGCCGGTGCCCTGCGGCATCATCGGCGACTGCTCCCATTCGCTCGCGCCTTTGTACCGCGCAAACAGCTTCACGACGCCCGACTGCAACCCCACCAGGTTCGCCGTCACCGTCACGTCCCCACGCCGGCGAACTACCTTATCGCCCGGCTGTACCTGGATGTCGTAGAAGGAGCCCGCCTCCAACTTCGGCGGCCCGAACCACAGCAGGTTGGCGCCGTAGCCCCAATAGCCCGGCCCGCGCTGCAGCAGCCAGAACATCGAGCCCAGGCCCACCAGCGCAATCGTCGAAGCCAGGATCAGTCCCCGCGCCGGTACAATCGCGCCCGCTCCCGCCATCGCGGTCGGCAACGCGTCAGCCGCGATCAGTTCCAGAAACGGATCGGCATTGTCCCGGTGCTCGACCACCGTCAACAGCCGGTCGCCGAACGGCAACGCGGACTCCGCCCGCGACGCCGCCTTCCGCCGGTTCACCTTCAGCAACGGGATGATGATCCCGAAGGTCACCGCCAGCGCCAGCACCAGGAACAGGACGAACCGGGCGATCTGGACGGACCGGTCCTCGAACGCCGTCGAGTTGGTATAGCTCACCAGAAGGCCGGTGGCAATCAGGGCGCAGAAGGCCGCTACGGCCACCCCGCGAGCCCATGCCGCCATGCGCATCTTGCGCTCAATCTGCTTCAGAAACCCGTCGAGACTCTCTAACGCGCTCATGCGGCCTCCTTACCAACCAACTCCGGTTCGGATTGTTTCCCAACCCCGGAACCGATGACATACCGTGACGCCAGCACGCTTTCTGCCAACGTTAAAAGCAAGACTAGCAATACCAACCACCACCACGGGCTCACCCGCTCTGTTCGCTCACCGGCGGCGTTCACGCGCTGCGCCTCGCCGGGCTCTCCGGTCGCCTTCCAAAGGTTCGCGGTCTCGTCTTCCATCCGCGCGAAGTCGGACTCGCGCCGGTCGGCGTTCACCGCCACCAGGCTCGACCGCCCGTTCCCGCGCCGGACCTCGTAATAGCCCTCAGCGCCAGGCGCGAATGAGGTCGCCTTCGCTGCCTGTTCCAGCGACAGCGCCCGCTCGCCTTTCGGGTCCAGCACTTCTACGCCGGTCGCCCGATCCGTCGCCGCGCGCAGTTCCACGCCCTCGCCAACGGCCACAATCCCAGTCGACTCCTGCTGCCGCGAAAGATACTGCGCCGCCCGCTCCACCAGCGGTATGAACGCCGGATGCAACGGCAGGTTGTTGCCCAGGTTATCCAGCGGCGAGCTCAACACCAGCACTCGCCCCTCGCCCATCGCCTGCTCCAGGATCACTGGCACGCCGTCGGCCGTCTTCGCGAGTACCTTCGCCGTCCCCGACGGCTCAATGGCCACTACCTGGTAGAACTTCACCGACTCCAATCCGGCCGCCCGCTCAATCACCGGGTGAAGAGGCTCCTTTGAAGCGACGGTCTGGAAAAGCTCCCGGGTGCGGGACGCCATTCGCGACTCCTTGACCGCCAGCCCCGAAACCGGAACCTTCGACAACGCGCCCGTGAATGGCCCCGCCGCGATCCAGATTGCCCCGCCCTTCTGGACGTACTCCTTCAACCCTGCCTCCAGCGACGGCGGCAGCCCGCCCGGATCGGCCAGGATTACAAAGGAGACATTGGTCAGGTTCGGCGACGAAGTCGTCTCGTAGGAGGCCGTCTCGATGGCGTAGGCATTGGGCGCCGCCGCATCCAGGGCCGCCTTCACATACAGCGGGCTCCGCGAATCGCGCGCGGCATGGAGATACAGGACCTTCCGCGGATCGGACCGCTCGATCGAGAACCGGAACGTATCGTCGTTGGCAAACGCATCCGCGGCGTTGTCGATCCGGATCTCCCCGCGATGGAACCCATAGCCCGTATCGAGCCCTATAAACTCCACCGACGCCCTGCCGTTCTCGGGAACCTCCACCGGCTTGGTGGCCAACACCTTGCCATCCGCTACCAGCGAAACCGTCTTCACCGCCTTAGGCGTGTGCAGCCCAGCCACGGTCGCCCTCACGCGCGCCTTGGCGGTATCGAAGATCCGGCCCGGCGGCGTCACCGACTCGACCGTAAAATTCGGCAGTTCCTTCGGCGCCACGTCGTGGATCTCCAGCTTGGCGTCCGCAGGCAACTGCAGGTCGGCGAACCGCGCCGGCATCCCCGTCCTCTGCAGGTCCGTGTACACGTGGACCTCGAGGGGCATCCGGTGCGCCTCGCCCAAGCCGCGCAGCACTCGCGACAACTCAGCATACGAGGTCCGCTCATCGCCCGCCACAACCGCATTCACGTTGTTCCGGAACGTCCCGGCGTCCTCGGCCTTCTGGCCGACCTCGCGAGCCCCGGCGCCGAAACCCACCACAATCGCCGGCTCAGCCGCGGTCACCTTCGCGGCCAGGCCCAGGGCCTGCTGCTTGGCAGTGTCGAGCGCCCCGCCGCGCCGCATTGAGAATGAGTTATCAATAGCCGCGACCAGCATCCTCTTCCCGCCGCCGGCCGCTATCGTCCGTTCCCAGTAAGGCTGTGAGAAGGCCAGGATCAGGAACAGCAGCGCCAGGAGCCGCATGGCCAACAGGGTAAAGTACCGGAGCTTCTTCTGCTTGGTGGAGGTGATGGTCCGCTTCTCGAAGAACATCAGCGAGCTAAAGGTTATCGGAACCGTTTTGTGCTGCTGCAGCAGATGAAGCCAGTAAGGCAGGCCCGCCAGCACGGCCGCTCCCAGGAACAGTGGCGCGAGGAACCCCATTAGCTCCGCCCCTGCCGGATCATCAGAAACTCCCGCAGCGCCGAATCAAGCGGCGTATCGGTGGTGTGGAGATGGTAAGTTAGGCCAGCCGACTGCGCCTTCTGCCGCAGCGCCGCCACATGGGAATCGATCTTGCCGCGGTATTCCTGCGCCGCATACTCGGGCGAGGTTTCCAGTTCCTGGCCGGTTTCCGAATCGATCAGGAGCACCGGTCCGTCAAACTTCGGCCTGACCTCGTGGGGGTCCAGAATATGAAACAGCACGACGTCGTTCCCCCGGTACCGCAGCGGCTCGATGGTCTTGATGACCACCTCCGGATCCTCGTAAAAGTCGCTGACCACGACCGCCATTCCGCGCGAGTTCCGCAGCATCGACTGGAAATGGAAGAAGGGCTTGGAGAAGTCCGTCCGGCGGCCCGGCGTGGCATTCTCGACGGCGGCCATCGTGCGCCGGAACTGCCCCGACCGCGACGACGGCGTCACATACTCCCGCACCTCGTCGTCGAACACGATGATTCCGGCCGCGTCGCGCTGCTGGTGGGCCATGTAGGCCAAGCTTGCCACCAGGAACTTGGCGTACTCAATTTTGGAAACGCTGTGCGAGGAATAGGACATCGACGCCGAGGCGTCCAGCAGCAGCGTCAGCCGCGAGTTGGTCTCGCCCTTGAATCGCTTGATGTAGGTCCGCTCCGTTCGTGCGAAGACGTTCCAGTCGACGAACCGGAGATCATCGCCTTCGTTGTACATGCGGTACTCGGCGAACTCCTGCGAGAAGCCGAACTTAGGCGACCGGTGCAGCCCCGATATGAACCCATCGACGACCGTCTTCGCGACCAGCTCGAGGTTCGAGATGGAGGACAGGACGCGGGGATCGAGGTAGCGTTGGTCCATGAGGCGCTAGTCCTTGGGAACCGGGATGGAATCGATCATCTTGCGCAGGACCATGTCCGAGGTGATCTTGTCGGACTCGGCGTGGAAGTTGAGCAGCACGCGGTGCCGGAGCACCGGAGTCGCCATCGCCGCAATATCGTCAAAGGATACGTGATAGCGCTTTTGCATTAAGGCCCGGGCTTTGGATGCCAGGATGATGTTCTGGATGCCGCGCACGCTGGCGCCGAAGTTCAGGTACTTCTTGACGATCTCGGGAGCCGAGGGGTCCGTGGGCCGGGTGGCGCGGACGATCGAGACCGCATACCGGGCCACGCTTTCGGCCAGCGGCACCATGCGCACCAACTGCTGCATGTCCAGGATCTCCTGGGCGTTGGTGATGGTATCGGCCTGCGCGACGTGGGTAGTGGTGGTCAGGCCCAGCACCTGCATCTCCTCTTCGAAGGGCAGGTAGTCCAGCAGGACGTTGAACAGGAAACGGTCAAGCTGCGCTTCGGGCAGCGGATAGGTACCCTCAAGCTCGATGGGGTTCTGGGTCGCCAGTACGAAGAATGGCGGAGCAAGGTTATAGACGTTGCCGCGGACGGTACAACTCTTCTCCTGCATGGCCTCCAGCAGCGCGGCCTGCGTCTTGGGAGGCGTGCGGTTGATTTCGTCGGCCAGCAGAATGTTGGTGAAGATCGGACCGCGGACGAAGGTCCACTGGCGGTGGCCGGTGGTGGAGTCTTCTTCGATAATGTCGGTGCCGGTAATGTCGGTCGGCATCAGGTCCGGGGTGAACTGGATGCGCTTAAAGTTGAGGCCGAGAGTATCGGAGAGAGTTTTGACCAGCAGGGTCTTCGCCGTGCCGGGCATACCTGTGATGAGGCAATGGCCGCCCACGAAAAGGGCTACCAGCACCTGATTCACCACCTCCTCCTGGCCGACGATGACGCGCCGGACCTGTTCGACAATCTTTGCCTGGGTTACCTGGAATCGGGTTACGCGCTCACGCAGTTCCGCAGCGTCCAGCGTGTTCGCAATCGTGGTCGACATTTATTTTGAGAGCTCCAAGAGTAATTTCTGAGCCGGACGGAAGCTGGGCGCGGCTTCCAAGGCGAGTATGACATTGTCGCGAGCTTGGTCGAGTTGACCGGCGGCACGCTGCGCCTTGGCTAAATTGTAATAACTTCCGGCAAGGTCCACAGGTTTGGACCCTACGACGGCCGTGAATTCACGAATGGCACGATCCTTGTCGCCCACTTCCAGCCACAATTCCCCTTGGCGCCGGTGATAGGCGTCGTCCTGTACTGGGTAGATGTAGTTAATGCGTTCCAGGGTTTCGGCGGCTTCCCGCTTCCGGCCGGCTTCTTCGAGCAGCGTTGCCAGTTTTTTGAGAGTTTCGGGTTGGCGCCCCCCGGCCTTGGCCCACGCCTGGAGGACAGTGGTCGCCTTCGCCTTGTCGCCTTTCTGTTCGGCCGCTTCGGCGACCGCTTCGTAGGCCGAACCGGCATCGACGTAGTCGGGGTAGGCGCTCACGAGCGGTTCGGCGGCCTTGGCCACCTCGTCCCACTTCTTGGCTTTGACGAGTTCGTTCACGGCTGTTATGTTCTTCCGCCAGGCGTCGAATCCTTTCACCTGAGCGCCTACCTGGGTATCCAGCCAGGCCATGAATTCCTTATCGAACTGCTCCGTCTTCATCCCCAAGTGCTCCTCGAGCACCGCAACGGTGGTACCGCCGTTGGAGAATGCCTTGAGCATATCGACCAGCTTCTGCCATCCCCATTTCCCGTTGATGTAGTCACAGATCTTGCCGGCCTGGAAGTAGCTGACGGTGACCTGGGCCGGGTAGGACGGACGAACGAACCCACGGTCGAGCGTGGCCACGGGGAGCAGCTTGCCTTCCTTGATGGCGCGGATGGTGGAGGGGTCGAGCCGGTCGCCCCACTCTTTGTTAACAGCGGTCTCTTCGTGAACGGCCAAACCTTCGGTATACCAGCGGGGAACGCGGTGCTTGGTTACGGCCAGAGCGTAAACGTGGCTGAGCTCATGCCAAAGCGTAGAGGCCCAGTGGAAGCTGCCGGGTTTGCGGCCGGAGGGGGAGTCCATCGCGACGACGTTGCCGAAAGTCACGCCCAACGCACCGAGGCCGGGGAGGCCCATCGTCCGGACAGCGAAGTCCTCATGGTCCGGGTAGACCTCAAGCTGGACGGGTTTGTCGAGCTTCAACTGGTACTTCTTCTCGAAGACGTTCGAGGCCCGTTCGAGTTCGGCCTCGAAGTAGGGCCGGAGGAGTTCGGCCTCCTTCTTGTGGACCCGGAGGATGAGCATGCCCTTCTTAAAGGTCACGAAGTTCTTGTAGCTGTCCATGAGGGTCAGCGTGTTGGTGACCTGGGCGGTGCGCCAACGGGCTTCGTAGCAGGATTCCAGGAGTTGGCGCGCTTCCGCTTCCTCGCCGAGCCGCATCAGGTTGACCCCGAGTTCGGCCTTGGCGTCAAGGAGGTCCGGTCTCTTCTCCAGCGCCGTACGGTAGAGTTTGATGCCCTCCTCATACCGCCGGTTGATGATGAACATGTGGGCGGCGAGGGCGTATCCTTCGCCATAGTTGGGGTTAACTTTCTCAATCCGGCCGATCCATTCGGTTCCGGGCTTGCCATCGAGCCAATCGACGGTGGCACGGACGATGAGAGCATTGAGGGCTTCGGGCGAGATGGCCAGAGCCTTGTCGGCTTGCTCAATGGCGCGCTTCTCGTCGTACTCCTCCAGCGCGAATCGGGCGAGCATTTCGCGGGCCTCGAAGAGCTTGGCGTCCTTTTCGAGCGCTTTTTCGGCCATTTCCACGGCCTTGCTTTCAAAGCCGCTGGAGGCGAGGTAGGCGAGGCCGACCAGAGCAGGGGGGAAGTCCTTTTCGATTTCAAGCGCTTCTTCGTAGAGTCCGGCGGCCTCTTTGCGTTGGCCGCGCTCAAAGAACATGCGGCCCCAGCGGACGCGGAGAAGCGGGTCCTTGGGCTTGGCGGCCACAGCCGAGCGGAACCGCTCATTGGCGGCATCGAAGTCCCAGAGCGCCCAGTAGGCTTCGGCCTGCAGGGCGGCGTCCGCGGAACGGGTAAGCGCCTGCCAGCAGGTTTTGGCTTCGGCCAGCCGGCCGCGGCGCTTGTGCTCGTTGCACTCAGCGAGGGTGGCGGCGGAGGCGAGGGTGGCGCAGACGGCGAGCAGGACCGGGAGCTTCACTTATCGATCTCCTCCTGCACCTTGGCCAGTTCGAGCAGTAAAGCGCCCAACTGCTTCTTGTAGTCGGCAACAGAGAGAGCCGCTTTCTCGTATTTCAGTTTTTCGATCTTGCCCTCGACCTCTTCACGCTTCTTAAGAAGGGCCTGTTTTTCGGGGGATTTGGCGGCCTGCTGCAAGGAACCGAAGCGGACAAGCGAGGTCTGGCCGGCCAGCAGGCCGTGGCCGTTATCCGGCCCAGGGGCGCGGACGCCGGCGCCTTTTCCGGTGTCCTCGAGCATGGCGTGTTCGGTCGCCAGCCGCTTCTGCGTTTCGTAGAAGCCGACGGTTTTCTTGTCGGCAAAGCGGTATGCCTCCAGCACGCTGACGACTTCATTTTTGTCAGTGTCGGCTTCGGGGTTGCGCATGGCCTCCACCCAGAAGCGGGCAAACTGCGTAGCGAGGCGTTCGGTGGCTGACTTGGTGGCCGAGACGATGACGCGATTGTCGCGGCGCAGCATGTCGATAGAGGCGCCGGAGCAGGAAGTAGTGTTGATGACGGCCTGCTTTTGAGCCGGGACGCGGTCCATCCATTCGGCGAGTTCGGCAGCGGTCATGTCGGCACCGGGGATGTTGACCTTGTAGTCCTGGCTGTCGAAGTTGCCGTGGCCGATTAGCGTCACGATGAGCGTGTCTTCCGGCTTGCTCTTCTGGGCGGCTTCGGAGAGCGCCTGGCGGATACGCTCCTTGGCGGAGGCCGAGCCGGTGAGCGTGGTCACGTTCGCATCCGGCGTGCCGCGGGCGAGCTTATCCATCTCCATCGCCCAGCCGGTGAAGCGAGTCTCAAATAGGGGATCGCCACCGAGGCCGGCAACGGTGATGTACCAGGTGGCGGATGGCGAGGCGGCTGCCGTGAGAGCAGCCAATGAAAGGAGAATTTTCATACGGCTCCCCACCTTCGACGCAGCAGCCACTCGCCAGTGCGCAAGGCGATGAGTAAAAAGAAGAGGATCGGCAGATGCCAGAGGTCCCGGATCTCGCGGGAAGAGATGCCGGCTTCGCTAAGCGAGATCTCTTCGGGCAGTTTCTGCGTGTTATCGGGCTTCCAATATTTGCCGCCTGTTTCGGCTGCCAGCCGCTCCAGCAGTTCGCGGTTCTGCTCGGTGTGGAAGCTTTCGGCGACGCCGTCTTCGCGGCGGAAGGCGATGGTATCGGTGCCCACCCGTTCACCGTTGTGGGAGGCGACGGTTTCCACAAGGTAGGAGCCCGGCTGGTCGGCGGAATACTCGCCGGTGTAGACGCCGGGGTGGATGGGGTCCGGGGAGAGGGTGACGGTTTGAGCGGAACCGGCGGGGCCGGAGACACGAGCCTCCACTTGACCGTCGGCCATCAGTTCATACTGCTTGCCGCGCACTTCCGCGCGAAGGGGAATCCGGGGATCGTCGGTAAAGACGGTCTGCGTGGTGGAAGAGAGCACCGTACCGGGAGTCCCGGCGACGAGCCAGCGCATCAACTGCTGCCAGAACATTTCGTGCGATTTGTCTTCGAGCGGCTGGGACATCTGCCAGCGCCATGTGCCGCCGGTCGCCATGACAGCGGTCCGGCCTCGGCCGTAATTCTGGGTGACGAGGAGCGGAGCGCGGCCACGATCGCTAACGGCGTCGACATGCACGACCGCGCCTGGTTTCACAGTTCCGGGGTTTTGAAAGTCGGCTAGGAATGGCAGTTTTTTCCAGCGTTCGGCGTTGCGGGCGGGATCTTCCTCGATGCGGAGAGCGAGATTGTCACGGCCATTGGGAGTGAGTTCCACGTTGGCCTTATCGCGGAAGAAAGTAACTTTGCGGTCGCCAACTACGACGGGAAGGATGTCCTTGAGATCGCTGGCGCCGTAGCCGCCATCGGCAAGGGAGGCGCGGCCGCCCAGGAAGAGCACGCCGCCGCCGCGACGATCCACAAAGGCGCGAAGGAGAGCCTGCTGCGTGGGTGTAAAGTAGGACGCCTCGACGGTGCCAATGATGATGCCTTCGTAGGCGAACATGTCCTCGGGCGTTGCGGGAAAGCCCGCTTCCAGCTCCTTCTTATCCTTGTCGCTCCGCACGTTGCCCTGGATATACGTCTTGTTCTGGGTGGTGCGCAGGATGGTGATGAGTTGGATGCTCTTGTCCTCTTCGAGGGCGCGGCGGATGAACTTGAACTCCCAGCGCGGTTCGCCTTCGATATAGAGCGCCCGGGGCTTGCGGTCCTCCACCTGGACGAGGCGGGTCATCTGGTTGTTACCGGGATTCTCTTCGTTGGAGAGAACCTGCAGTTGTACCTGCACGGTGCGGACGCCGGCGGGTCCGGCGTTGACCAGCACCGTTTCCGTTTGCGCAGCGCCATCGGCGGCGAGGGTGATCTCTTTCGCGGTGAGCGTCTTGTCGCCATCCTTCAACGTCAGCTTCGTCCGCTGGCCGGCGTAGCCGCGCTGGCGCAGAATGATCTGTACGCCAAGGCGGGAATCGGCCAACACGCGGACGGGCGCCTGGACATCGACGAGAGCGATATCCCGGTCATACTGTTCACGCCCGTATCCGACGGTGTGTACGGGCAGTTGGCGGCCCTTGAGTACGTTGACGGTTTCCCGGTCGATGCCGCCGGTGGTGTCGGCGCCATCCGTCATAAGAACTACACCGCCGATGGGCAGGCTGCCGGTTTCGGCGGCAATCTGTTTCAGGCCCTCGGCGAGGCGGCTGGAGGTTTTCTCACCGTTTAGATTCTTGTGATTCTCGATACGCTCCATGTGGTCCGACACTTTGTAGAACCGGACCTGGAAGCGCTTTTTCAGCTCATCGAGCAGTCCGCCATCCAGCGTTTTGGCGACCTGTTCGCGGCGGACAGCGCCGCCATCGGAGAGGCCCATGGACTTGGAGTCGTCGAGGATGACAGCAACAACGTTCTGCTGCTTCTTGAGCGTCGCCACCGAGACGCCCGGCTGCCAGAGCATGATGAGCAGCACGGTGAGCATGGTGGACTGCAGCACCCAGAGCGCGGCGCTGCGGAGGAGGGGCCAGCCGGCGCTGCGAGTCTTCATCCAGACGAACCAGGCGAGTAACAAAGCACCCGCAAGAGCGAGCGCGGCGAGCAGCCAGACCGGCCATCCGCTCTGGAACACAAAGGTGCCCTTCTGAAAGACGCTGAGCGGATGCTGGAAGAGGAGTTCAAACATTGGGTCAGTGGGACATAGCGTAAACGATGTAGTTGAGGCCGATGCGGTAGGCGAGCGAGGCGTACTTTTCGGGGTAGTGGGGCGAGTCGGCCCACTCCCAGGCGTCAGCGATATCCATGTTATGGCAGATGGCGACCATCAGGCGGCCATGATCGTCATAAATTCCCCGCCAGTTCGGCGTGATGCCGTCGTATTCATACGTCTGGTCGAAGGGGTAGTTGACGATGCCGGGAATCTGGAACTTGTCGTCGAGATCGTAGAGGACGTGGAAAAGCGGTTCGGTTTTGGGGAGGTCAACGACGGGGCGGTCCGGGAAAACGCGCTGCATGGAGAGCATGAAGATTTCCCATTCCATGGAGCCGTGGAAGTCGTCGGTCATCAGGAACCCGCCCTTTAGGAGGTACTCACGTAGCTTTTTGCACTGGGCTTCGGTTAGATCCCAGTGTCCGGGCTCGACGACGTAGGCCCAGGGGTAATTCATGATGTCGTCGGACTGGAGGTTGACAACCTGCTCGACGGAGCGGACGTTGAGGCGGCTAAGGCGGCGAACCCCCTGGACGAACTGACGGTCCGCCTTGGGGTAGTCAATGGACCACATACCGCGCATGGACCAGGTTTGATCGTTGGATCGCCAAGCGGGGTATTGGAGGCGGGCGAAGGCGAATTCGGTCTTTTCGCCGGCATCGGCGGGCATGGGCTGCTCTTCGTCTTCGCGGAACGGAAAGGCGCTATATGGAACCCGCAGCCGCTGGGCAAACGCCACCCCGAGCAGTGCCGTTAGCAGTATACTCGCCGCCAGGATTTTCCGTTTTCGCATCCGCTCCTTTAATGCTGTGAAGTTATGACGCACCCGAAGCCCGCAAAGTCACCTAAATTTCGAATCAGTTTACATAGCCGAGAGACCGCGCATGTTCCAACCGCAGATGGTGGAGGCGAGAAACTTGTCTCCTCCGGGTCCGGGCCAGTGAGTTTCGAGACTTAGCCAACCTTTGTAACCGTCGGCGTGCAGGGCCGCGATTTGACCTTTCCAATCGACTTGCCGGGTGCCGACAGGGCCCCAGACGGGCTTGTGGCCGTCCATGTGACAGTCCTTAACATGAACGTGGGCGATCCGGTCCTTCGGGAGAAGAGCATATCCCCCTGGGTAGGGGCTCTCGCCCGAGACCAGGGCGTTGGCCGGATCCCACACCAGTTTCAGATTCGGATGCTGGACGGCGTTCAGGAGCTTCGCCGATTCGGCTGCGGTGGCGATGTTACAAGCATGCTCATTTTCGATGCCGATTATTAAGTCTTCTTTAGCCGCTTTGATCGCCAGATCACTGAGCGCGGTGCAGATTTCGTTAAAGCACTTTTCGGGCTCTACGGTCCGCCAGTAAGAGAACACGCGGATGATGCGGGCGCCGAAGAATTTCGCAATCCGGAAGGCGCGTTCGACCAATTCCGGCTGCCCTTCGAACGTGTGCTTGGAGGCGAAGATGTCCTGTTGGAAGCGGGTATCGACGTCCGGGGCATTGGGGAGGACGCACTTCAGGATGGGCGAAGCGATGGAGATCACTTCCATGTTATGGGACTGGAGGAGGTCCCGCATGCCGGCCATTTCCTCGTCGCTTAGGTCCATAATGTTTTTGCCGAAGATCACGCGGAGTTCGGCGCCCGTCATGCCGATGGAGGCCATCTGTTTGAGGGCAAGGGCGGGGTCGGCGGGGGAGAACTCGTCGGTGATGGAAGCAATTCGGAATTTAGGATCCATGTGAATCCATTATTCTACTTGGCTCAGCAGGTCCTTGGGGTCCGAGATGGGGATTCGGCAGACGAAGTCCTCGCAGATTTGGGCTTCGGCCGGGCCGGTTTGTTGGGCGGAACGGATCAGAACCTGGAACGGGTTGAAGCGGGAGTGGGCGATTTTGACGAGTTCGGCGGGGTCGGCGCCGGCGAACTGGATCTGGCGCGGTTTGCGCTGGGCGAAGAGCCAGGCGCAGAGCATCTGGGGGACGGCGGCGGTCTGGGTGGTAAGGCGGCTGTGGAAAGCGGCGATGGTTTTGTTGGCGGCTGTTGAGAATTTCTCCTCGCCAGTGATGGCGGCCAGGCGGAGCAAGGCCATGGCGGCCATGGAGTTGCCGGATGGCTCGGCGCCGTCGTAGTCCTCCTTCAGGCGCATGACGAGGGAGGCGTCGCCTTCGGCGGTGGAGAAGAAGGCGCCGTTGGCGTTGTCCTCGAAGAGTTCGCATAGGCGGGTGGCGAGGAAGACGGCTAGATCGAGATCGGCCTGCTGAAACTCAGTTTCATAGAGGTCGATGAGAGCAAGAGTGAAGAAGGCGTAGTCATCCAGGAAACCCGGAATGCGAGGCTCGCCGTCGCGCCAGCTTCGCAGAAGGATGCCGGTTTCTGGGTTCCACATGGTTTGACGAATGAAGCCGGCAGCGCGGCGGGCGGCGTGGAGATAGCGGGGATCGTTAAGAACTTGGGCGCCCTTGGCGAAGGCGGAGATCATCAGGCCGTTCCAACTGGTGAGGACCTTGTCGTCCAAGTGGGGGCGGACCCGGCGGCTGCGGTAGTCGAGTAATTTCGCGCGTTCTTCTTCGAATGCCGGGGCGGGCTCAATGGCGCGGAAAAGGATGTTCTTGCGGGTGAACTCCTCGTGCGGATCCTCGTGGGGTTCGACGTTGCCTTCGGGCCGGGCGCCGAAATATTTTCCGAATTCCGACTCTCCGAGCACGGCGTCGATCTCGCGGGTATCCCAGACGTAGAAGGCGCCCTCGGCTTTTTCGGTGGGGTGATCGGGGTGGACGACGGAATCGGCATCTTCGGCGCTGAAGAAGCCGCCCTGCGGGTGGGTCATGTCGCGCAGGACATAATCGAAGACGCGGCGGGCTTCGGCAGCGAGGTCCTCATCGCCGGTGATCTGATAGGCCTCCAGGAAGCTGATCGCCAGTTGCGCCTGATCGTAGAGCATCTTCTCGAAGTGCGGAACGAACCAGCGGGCGTCCACCGAGTAGCGATGAAATCCGCCGCCGAGCTGGTCGTTCATACCGCCGCGCGCCATGGCGCGGAGCGTGGCGACGGCCATATCGCGAGCCTCTTCTTCGCCCGTGGCTTTCCAGTAGCGGAACAGGAAGTTGAGCTGGACGGGACGGGGGAATTTGGGAGCGGTGCCAAAGCCGCCGTACTTGCGGTCAAACATGCGACGGGCGTGATTGAAGCCGGAAATAATGGCGCTGTCGTCAACAACCCCGGGTGCCTTGCCCAACGCGGCATGGCCTTGGAGCTGTTCCATCATTTCGACGACGGACTCGTCGATCTTTTCCCGGTCGTCGCGCCAGGCCTGGGCGAGGTGGTTGAGCACGGTCCGGAAGCCGGGGCGGCCGTAGCGGTTATCGGGCGGATAATAGGTGCCGCCGTAAAAGGGCTTCAATTCCGGAGTGAGCCAGACGCTCATGGGCCACCCGCCGCCGCCGGTCGTCGCCTGGACGAAGAGCATGTAGATGCGGTCGATATCGGGCCGTTCCTCGCGGTCGACTTTGATAGAGACGAAGTCGCGGTTGAGAATCTCGGCGGTGGGTTCGGTTTCGAAGGACTCACGCTCCATGACGTGGCACCAGTGACAGGTGGAGTAGCCGATGCTCAAAAAGATGGGTTTGTTTTCGGCGCGGGCTTTGGCGAAGGCTTCCTCCCCCCAGGGGTACCAGTCAACGGGGTTATGGGCGTGCTGGAGGAGATAGGGGCTTTGTTCGTTGGCCAGGCGATTTGTGTGCATGTAGAGTGAGGGGATGACGGTTCTTGAAAAATTGCAGGACTTTCTGCGGATTCCGAGTATCAGCACGTCGCCGGATCATGCCGATGACTGCCGGCGGGCCGCGGAATGGGTGAAGCAGTTCTTATTAGATGCCGGACTGGATCAAACGTTTCTCTTGGAAGCCCAGGGCCGTCATCCATTGGTCTATTCCGAGTATACGGAGGCTGCGGGGCAGCCGACACTTTTACTTTATGGGCACTACGATGTACAGCCGCCCGATCCCCTGGAGCTGTGGACTTCCCCGCCCTTCGAGCCGACGGTTCGCGGGGACGATATCTTCGCGCGCGGCTCCTGTGACGATAAGGGGCAGACGCTGATTCTGCTGGAGGCGCTACGGGTGCTGATGGAGCGTGACGGGCGCTTGCCGGTCAATGTGAAGGTGCTGATTGAAGGCGAGGAGGAATCGGGCGGAGAGCATTTGACGGCGTTTGTTGCGGCGAATGCGAGCGCACTAAAAGCGGATGCGGCGCTGATCTGCGATACAGAAATGTTCGCGCCCGGCCTGCCGACCCTTTGTACCGGCCTGCGAGGCGGCGTGTTCGGAGAGCTGCATGTGGAGGGAGCGGCGCAGGATCTACATTCGGGTGTGTATGGGGGCGCGGCGCCGAATGCGGTGGAAGCCGTGGCGCAGATTATCGCGGCGTTGAAGGGAGTGGATGGAGTGATCCGCGTTCCGGGGTTTTATGACGCGGTTACCAAGCCGTCCGATGAGGAACTGGCGGCTTGGAAAACGCTACCGTTCGATGAGGCGGAGTACTTGAAGAAAGAGGTCGGGTCGGTTTCGCTTGCCGGCGAGGCCGGATACAGCGTGATGGAACGGACCTGGGCCCGGCCGACGCTGGAGGTGCATGGGATTGTGGGCGGATTCGTGGCTAAAGGGTTCAAGACAGTGATCCCGGCGAAGGCGCATGCAAAGATCAGTTGCCGGCTAGTGCCGGATCAGGATCCGGATGTGATTTTGGGTTTGTTGCGGAATGCGATTGCGGACGCGACGCCGCGGGGGATTATCAGCCGTTTCGACTTCATGAGCGGCGGTCCGGCGTGTCTGGTGGACCCGAGCCATCCGATTTTGAAAGCCGCAGCGGTCTCACTTTCGGAGACGTTTGGAAAGCCCACGGTCTACATGCGGAGCGGGGGTTCGATCCCCGTGGTGGGACTATTTCAGAAGGAGTTGGGGATTCCGAGCGTGCTGATGGGGTTTGGGCTGCCGGACGACAATTTGCACGCGCCGAATGAAAAATTTCATTTGCCGAATTTGTTTAAGGGGATTGAGGCGGTGGTGGGTTTTTTGGATGGGTTGGCGGCTGAGTCATAGGGAAAGATGGGCCCCTCATTGAATTGCTTCAGCCACTCATCCGGCATTGGTTCGAAGAACGAATCGGGGATTTCGACCTCGCCTTTTCCCCAGCCGATGCGCGGCGTCGGTTTGGTGGCGGCCGACGCGGCAGCTTGCGGAGTTAGCGTGTCGTCATCGCTCATAGTTAGATTTTAAGCGCATGGAACGCGCCAACGGGATTTGGATTTGATCAAGGATCGGCTCAAAACTAAAGGAGAAATTGCGATGAGAGAGAAACTGGAGGTTGTTCGTGGCAGCGGGAACGTTTTCCGGGACCTGGGTCATCCGAATGCCGATATCCTGCAGCTAAAGGCTCTTTTGGCCTTGGAAGTCATCAGGGCGCTTGATCGGCAAGCGTTGACCGTTCGTCAGGCACACACACAGACTGGCAATGCGGCCGCCGACTTCTCGCGAATTCGAAAGGCAGACCTCGGGCGTTTCACCGTTGACCGTCTCATGTCAATTCTCAACAGTCTGGGAGCCCGAATCGAAGTAAGAATCCGGGTTCGTCGCCCGAAGGCGGCGGCGTAATCGTAAACTAAGTTGGCATATGCGAACTGCGCTGCTCTTGCTGCTGGCAACCGCCATCTTACCCGCACAGAAACGTCCCGTCACCCACGAGGACATCTTTCTGATGAAACGCACCGGCGAAGCTGTACCAAGCCCTAACGGCAAGTGGCTGGTTTTCTCCATGACCGAGCCCGACTACGATCCAACCAAGGCCGTAAGCGACCTGTGGATCGTCCCCGTCGACGGCAGCGCGCCCGCGCGCCGGCTGACGGCGAGCAAAGGACCGGAGAGCGGCGTCGATTGGTCGCCGGACTCGACGCGCATCGCGTTCACAGCCAAGCGCGAGGGCGACGACGTCGCGCAGGTCTACATCCTCCCGGTGCAGGGCGGCGAGGCGCAGCGGATCATCGCGCTGGCAACGGCCGCGGCCAATCCGAAGTGGCGGCCGGATGGGAAAGGGCTGCTATTCGAATCCACGGTCAAAGGCGGAGCTAAGAATCCCGGCAAATCAACGGCGCGGGTCTATGACAACATGCCGGTGCGCTACTGGAACGCATGGCTGGACGATAGCCGGCCGCACTTGTACGTGTGGGAGTTCGGATGGACCAGCGCGATCGACCTGCTCGATAAAGGGAAACTCGTTAATTCACCCGGTTTCGCGGGCATTCGCAGCTCGTTGGGTTCCGACACGAGCCTGCAGGCGGAGTGGTCGCCGGACGGCCGCGAGATTATATTCGCGGCGACGGTGAACAAGAGCGACATGATGCGCGCGGAGACTGAGACGCACCTGTTCCGCGTTGGCCGCGAGGGCGGCGAACCAATGCAGATCACACAGGCCGGGCATAGTTATACAAAACCGCAGTTCTCACCCGACGGTAAGGCGTTCTTCGCCCTGCAGGACCGGACCGCGACGGCGGCGCATCCATTTTCGTTGACGCGGCTCGCGCGATTCGCTTGGCCGGCCGCAGGCGCGCCTCAAGTACTAACGGCTGCGTTCGACCGGGGGGTGGGCGGCTTCACCGTTTCGCCCGACAGCGCATCAATTGTCTTTGATGCCGAGGATGAGGGCTTCAGCAAGCTGTTCCGAATCGCCGCGACTGGCGGCACGCCGGCCAAGCTGTTCGAAGTGACCGAGGGCGGATACAGCTCGCCGCACTTCGCCGGTTCGACAATTGTGGCGACGTACTCGGCCAGCACGCAGCCGGCCGAACTCGCCCGCATTGAAACCAGGGGCCACACACTGCTTACGAACTTCAACACCGCGAAACTGGCGACGCTCGACATGCCGAAACCGGAGCACCTCTGGTTCACGGCAAAGAACGGCAAAAAGATTCACAGCATCTTCGTGCCTCCGCCCGCGCTGGACAAGACCAAGAAGTATCCGCTGTTGGTGTTCCCTCACGGCGGGCCGAACGCGATGTCGGCCGATGCGTACTCCACGCGGTGGAACTATCATCTGCTGACGAGCCCCGGCTATGCGCTGCTGATGACGAACTACACCGGTTCAACCGGGTTTGGCGAGAAGTTCGCCGATGACATTGAACGCGACGTGCTGCGCGGACCGGCTCGGGAAATCATCGAGGCTGTCGACGCGGCTGTGGCGAAATATCCGTACCTGAATCCGGACAAACAATGCGCGATCGGGGCCAGCTACGGCGGCTACCTGATGAACTGGTTCAATGGCCACACGCGACAGTTCAAATGCATTGTGAACCATGCCGGTGCGGTGAATAATGAATCGCAGTACGGGGCGAATGACGGCGGACTGAGCCGGGAGTTGCGCATGGGCGCGAAGGTATGGGAATCGGGCAAGGGGCAATGGATGGACCAGAGTCCCTTCCGCTACGCGGCCGAATGGAAGACGCCGACGCTGATCACACAGGGCGAACTAGACTATCGTGTGCCAGTGGGCGAAAGTCTAATGACATTCAAGCTGCTGCAGCGCCAAGGCATTCCGGCCCGGTTGATGGTATTTCCCGATGAAGGGCATTGGATTTTGAAGGGCGAGAATAACCGCCATCACATGATGGAAGTGCTCGCCTGGCTTAAGCAGTACCTGGGAAATTGATTGACTGTGCGTACTATTCTGCTGATCGTTTCGGCACTGTTCGCGGTGCCGGCCGCGTATTTGCTGGCGATCGTCTATACGGCAGCCCCTGTAACGGCGGCCATCACCGAGCGCACGCTCGACGTACGGCTCGGGAGCACCAGGCGCGGCGGGAAAACGCTGATCTACGATATGGAGCTGCGATTCCGCACGGCGGCGGGGCAGGACTTGAGCTGGAAGCAGCAGCTTCCGTTCAGCCATGAGGAGGAAGCGTTGATGCTCTTCGACGACTACCCGCCGGGAAAGACAGTGCAGATCTTCCAACATAAGGGCGACGCAGTTCTCAAGCGCGGGCTGCCGGACTGGCGCTTCGGATTGGGCTTAGGACTGGGCATATTTGCGCTCGGGTTCCTCTTCTTTGCATTCGTCTCCGATGGCATGTCTCTGAACGGCCCTTGGCTGCTGCGGCCGCAACGGATTTTCGCCCTGATGGGCCTGGCCCCGCTCATCGGCGGCGTGCTTTTCTATCAGTCGCTGCAGGCGAAGATCAACTCCTGGCCGCGCGTAAAGGCCGTAGTAGTCAAGGCACCGGCGCTGTCGGTGTTTGACAGCCGCGCGCCCGGCTTTCGGGTCGACGCCGACGCCCGGGCCTACCTGAAGGACGCCGAGCTGGACTCCATTCACTACACCTATCAGGGACGTGAGTATCTCTTTTCCGGCGACGCCGATGTCTACGCCTACTCCAACGCCGAGAACGATTCTTACGAACTAATCGTCGATCCGGCGAACCCCGCCGAGCTCTCCGAAATCCCGGGCGATGACAAATTCACCGGGGCATACGTTTTGCTGGGGTTCGGCGCTGTTTTCGTCCTGCTCGGCCTATTCATACCGTAGAGCTTCCATCGGCTCAATGCGAAGCGCGCGGCGCGCCGGAATGGCGCATGCGGCCCAGCCGGCGAGGATCATTAGCGCGGCTACGGCGATGTAGGTTAACGGATCGGATGTGGAAACACCTTCCACGAGGTAAGTCGCCAGAGGACGCGTAATGAAATAAGCCGCCAATAGCCCAATCGTCAAGCCGATTCCAACCAGCCAGGCACCTTCGTTGAAAACCAGCCGGAGGACGCGGGAGGGTTGGGCGCCGAGAGCGACACGGAGCCCGATCTCGCGGACGCGGCGGGCCACCGAATAGGCCATGAGTCCATAGAGGCCAATGCCGGTAAGCGCCAGGCCCAGCAGGCCCATCAAGCCGAGCAGGGTTGCGCCTACGCGGCTGGGCAGAAGTGCAAAGGTCATCGCGCGGCTCATGGGCTTGGCCTCGACAGCCGACGAGGAGTCAAGGGCGACCAGGCTGCGCTGCAGCGGCCGCACGAGCGTCTCCGGATCCACCGCGGCACGCACCATGAAATTTAACTTGGAAGCCCGGCTCCCGCCCGTTGATACCTGGAAACGCTCAAAAGTAGCGGGCCGTTGATGGTCGTTCATGTAGGCGTATTTGCTGTCGCGTACGACGCCGATCACGACGCGCTCGCGGTCTTCCAACCGCACGGAGTGGCCGACGGGAGAGAGCGCGCCGAACGCCTGGCGCGCGAAGGATTCGTTGACGATCACTTCGTCGGTGCCCGTCTCGACGAACTCGCGGCCGGCAATCACCGGAATGCCCAATGTTCGGAAGTAGCCCGGGCCCACGCGAGCCGTGTGGCGGCGAATTTGCCGGGCCTCGCCGGAGACATCGGTGCGGACGGCGCTATTGGTGCTGCTGTCGTCGTTGAAGGGAATCATCTGCGTGGCCGCGACCGATTCCACGCCAGGGACCGCGCTCAAGGCTGCGCGGGCCCGTTCCGCCAGCACGCGGCGGCCTTCGGCGTCCGGGTAGTTTTCCGGCACCAGGCTCATGCTGACGTACATCGTTTTGGTTAAGTCGAAACCGGTATTGGCCGAGAGGGACTCCACCAGGTTGCGGGCGAAAAGGACCGCGGTGGTGAGAACGACCATGGACACGGCAACCTGTCCCACCACCAGTCCCCGGCGCAAGTTGAGCTTGCCACCCACCTGGTGTTCGGACTGTTTCAGCGCATCGGCGGCGCTCGACTTACTGGCCCGCCAAGCTGGCAACACCCCGACCATAAGGGCGCAGCCTGTGGCAATCAGCGAAGCGTAGGCCATCAGGCGCCAATCTGGATCGATGCGCAACACAATCGGCACCGGCAGATTTAGGTCAACGCCGCGCACGAGCCTCGTCAAGGCAACGTTCAAAACCAGTCCCACTGCGGTGCCCATTATCGAAAGCAGTAGGCTCTCCGTTAGCAGTTGCCGTAACAGGCGGCTTCGCCCGGCGCCCATGCTCGCCCGGACGGCGAACTCCTGGCCTCGACTCGAAGCGCGCGCGAGCAGGAGGCCCGAAACATTCAGGCATGCGATTGCCAGCAGCAGGCTTACCACTCCCATCAGCATGAAGAAAAACATGGAGATCGATTTCTCGGCCGAGAGGCGGGCAATGCCCGTCACCGTGTTCATTCGGACAAAGTTGGCCCACTTGAAATTCCGTTCCGGTATGGCCTTATCAAGCTCACCGCCGACCAGTTCGAGGCGCTGGCGCGCCGTCTCCACACTCATGCCGGCGGGCAGCCGCAAGTAGATCTGGACATTCACATCCCTGCCGCGCACCGGCGCGTAGAGATCGGGGTGGAAGCCGAATCCAAATAGCGTCCGGTGATCTTCCGGCAGGACTCCGACGACCGTATGCGGGCGGCCGTCGAGGATTAACGAGCGGCCAACGACGGCGGGGTCCGACGCCAGGCGGCTGTGCCACATGCGGCTGGAGATGACGACAGTGTCGAACTCTCCGGGACGCAGGCCGCGGCCCATCAAAACGGGAATTCCGGCCATTTCGAACAGGTTATCGGTGACGCGCATCGCAAATAGCCGCTGGGTCTCCTCGCCGATGCGCCAGTTGATGTCGCCATCCTCGCGCAACCCGGCCACATCCGGGAACGCTTTTGCATCGCGGACGAACTGGAGGCGCTCCATGTCGATGTGGCTGTTGCCTCCGAGCCGGGCAAAAGCCATGCTAGACGCGTCGCGAACCGATGGTTCGCTCAATAGGGCTTCCATCGAGAAACTGAAAATCGCTGTATTTACGCCAATGCCAAGGCCCAGCGAGAGTACCGCGACAATCAAAAACCCCGGTTCCCGGCGAAATCCGCGAGCGGCGAAGCGGAGGTCGGTAAACAGATCCTCTATCCAGGTCCACTGCCATGCGCCACGCGAGTCCTCGGCTAGTTTGGCGGCGGATCCGAACTCCACGCGCGCGCGGCGCACGGCTTCGGCGCGGGGAATGCCGGTGCGTTCGAGCTCATCGGCGCGCTCCTCAATGTGAAACTGCATCTCTTCGTTGAGCGCGGCGTCAAAATCCTTGCGGCCGCGCAGGAACGCGAATTTGTTCCGGAATTCCATGTTTTTAAGCGTTATCGAGCACCAGCTCAATGGCCCGGACCATGCGGCGGAACTCCTGGTTTTCCAGTTGCAACCGCTTGCGGCCCTCCTTGGTGAGCTCGTAGAAACGCGCCTTTCGATTGGATTCCGACAACCCCCATTCGGCCGTCAACCAGCCCTTGACCAGCATGCGATTCAACGCCGGATAGAGCGATCCTTCTTCCACAGTGAGGAACTCGCCGGAGGTCTCTTTGATCCGTTTGGCGATCGCGTAGCCGTGCAGCGGCCCCGCGGCCAGCGTGCGCATCACCAGCAGGTATAGAGTGCCCGGCAAAAGCTCTGGCGTGGAATTTCCCATGTCGCTCCCTTGTCTAGACTATGTATAGCCTGGACGAGGGTCACCCGTCAAGCATTGTCGATGCGGGCCTTCACCGTACGCCGGTCCAGGCCCAGGCGGCGGGCGGTTTCCACATAGGAGCCGCATTGTTTGTAGACGAGCGACGCGTAGTGGTTGAGCACTTCATCGGCGGTCAGCGCGCCGCGGTTATAACGGTCGTGGAAAGTATCGGCGCCGGCGTGGAGCGGCTGGTAGGTTTGGCGGATCAGGATGTTGCGGACGCACTGTTCCAGTTCCCGGTAGTTGCCGGGCCAGCGGTAGTCCTTGGGCAGGTTGCGGGCGATCCAATCGGCAACGACGGGGAATGCGGCCTCGGCTTCTTCTCCCACGGCGCGGCGCGTCATATAGAGCAACAATTCGGGAAAAGAGCCGGGAACGTCGTCGATCTGCTCAGCCAGCGAAGGCGTGCGGATCAGGTCGGCACAGAGGCGGTAATAAAGGTCTTCGCGGAAGCGGCCCGCGGAGATCTCGGCGGCCAGATCGCGGTTGGTAGCGGCGATCAGTTTGCCCTCGAAGCGCTTCAGCGTGGTATCTCCCACAGCCGCATACTCGCGAGTCTCCATCACGCGCAGGAGCTTCACTTGAATCGGCATCTCCATTTCGCCGAGCTCATCGAGAAACACCGAGCCCTGGCGGGGGCAGGCTTCCAGCCAGCCGACGCGGTCGGCAATGGCGCCGGTGAAAGAGCCGCGCTTGTGCCCGAAGAGTTCGCTTTCGATCAGCGACGGCGACAGCGCGGCTAAATTGACGGCGAAGAAGCTCTCGCCCTTGGGCTGCTCGAAGGTCATGCGGTTCGCATTGAACGGCAGATAGCGCGCCCCGGCGATGGCGCGCGCGACCAGTTCCTTGCCGGTGCCGGATGGGCCCGTTATCAGCGTCGGGAAGTCGCCCATCTTGCGCCACAGCACGCGGCGGTAGCGGCGCAGATCGCACGTAAATATCGATTCCCAGATGCTGGCGCGCAGGCGTGCGGCCGGGCGAGAGGACCCGATGATGTGGTCAAAGATGCGGTGGAAGGCGCGCGCCAGTTGCCAGCAGCAGGCGAAGAAGTGTTCGACGGGGAGCGCGGTGTCATAACGCTTGCCGGGAAGCTCGAAGAAGTACGCCCAGTCGGCGGCAAACTTGCGGTAGAAGGCCCAGTTGCCGGTGGCGTGGGCGAAGTTTTCGTAATAGCGCTGGTAGAGCAGCGAGTGGACGCACTCTTCATAGAGGGCGAAGTCGCCTTCGGCGCGAAGCAGCCGTTCCCGCATCGCTTCCAGCGCCGGACCGAGCCGCTCCTGAATGCGCCAAATGTTGGGGCGGACGCGGTCCGGGTCGGCGACCGAGACGCTCCAGACGGGATCGCCGGCCACGAACTCATCGCCGAGGGCGGCGCGTTCCATGTCCACGCGCTCGGGGGAGAAAGGGTTAGCATAGGCAAGGGCCGCGACCGCCCGCAGGAATTGCGTGGACATAAACTGATCATAGCGTGTCCATTTTTTGTATGAGGAGTATCAACCGCCGTTAACGCCTGAACCCCTAGAAGGATGAAGATGCAACCACTTACGAGCGACACCCCGGTTGGCACCGCAAATGCCCCTACTGACGGCATGATCCACTCCAGCTACGGCCATTTGCTTCGCGACCGCGGGTTCCAATCGTTCCTCTGGACGCAGTTCCTCGGCGCCTTTAATGACAACGTTTTCAAGATGATCGTCTCCGTCGCCGCGGTCGCCTATACGGCCGGCGATGCCGACGCGGGCTCCCAATATCTGGCGCTCACGGGCGCCGTCTTTGTCCTCCCCTTCCTGCTGATGGCCGGCTGGGCCGGGCAGATCGCCGACCGCTTTTCGAAGACAACGGTTCTGGTGGTCACCAAATCCTTTGAAGTTCTCACCATGATCTTGGCGCTCTTTGCGCTGCAGGCGGCGCACATGCCCATGCTGCTGGTGGTCCTGTTCCTGCTGGCCGCGCAGGCCAACTTTTTCAGCCCGGCCAAATACGGCATCCTGCCTGAATTGCTGCCGGAACGCGACCTGTCCCGCGCCAATGCGCTGCTGGAGTTGACGACGTTCGTGGCGATCGTCATCGGCGGCGGGTTCGGTACGCTGCTCTTTGAGCATTGGAAGCACGAGCAGTGGAAGATGGGCGCGTTCCTGATCGGGCTGGCCGTGCTGGGCTCTTTGTTCAGCCTGGGTATTCCGAAGGTGAAGCGGTCGCCGTCCACGGAGCCGTTCCACTGGAACCCATTCTCCGAAATCGTGCGTGGTTTCGCGGAGTTGCGGAAGGACCGCCCGATGGCGCTCACCGTAGCCGGCATCTCGTACTTCTGGTTCATCGGCGGGCTGGTGCAGTTGACGCTGGTGGTGTTCGTCGAGCACACGCTGCATGGCACCGAGAGCCAGATCGGCCTGCTGGTAGCGGCTTTGGCGATCGGTATCGGCCTGGGGTCGATGGTATCCGGCCGCATCTCCGGCGACACGATTGAGTTGGGTATGGTGGCGCCGGCGGGCATTGCGATGGGCCTATCGGCTTGCGCGCTCGGAACGGTGTCTACCCAGGGATGGGCGTTCGTATGGCTGACGCTGACGGGCTTCTTCGGCGGGATGTTTATTGTGCCGTTGAACACGTTCCTGCAGGACGAGGCTGATCCGGCCGAAAAGGGCCGCATCCTGGCCACGAACAACTTCGCCAACATGCTGGGTGTTATCCTGGCTTCCGGCGTCCTTTGGCTGCTGCATGACAAGTTTCATTGGAGCGGCGAGGCGATTTTCTTCGCCGGTGGCGTCCTCTCGGTCGTCACATCGATTTATATCTTCATCGCTCACATGCTTCGTTCAACCGTTCGATTTATCTGCTGGTCCATCCTGCACATACTGTTCCGCCTGGAAGTGAAGGGCGGGCAAAACATCCCCGCCAAGGGCGGTGGTGTCGTGGTGGGCAACCATGTCTCTTACGCCGACGCGTTTCTGATCGGCTCGGCCACGCCGCGCTACGTCCGCTGGATCCTTTGGAAGACGCTCTACGACATCAAGCTCCTGACGCCGATCTTCCGCCTGCTGCACACCGTGCCGATCGATCTTTCCAAGCCTCGCGACGCCGTCGCCACGCTCGTTCACTGCCGCAAAGAAGTGGAAGCGGGCGAACTGGCCGGCATCTTCCCCGAAGGCCAGATCACTCGCACCGGCCACCTGCTGCCGTTCAAGCGCGGCTATGAGCGCATCTCCGAATCCAAGTCGGGCGAGCAGGCGCCCATCATTCCCGCCTGGATCGAAGGTCTCTACGGCCATCCGCTCAGCATGAAGGGCGGCAAGCTGTTCGGCAGTTGGGACCGCTGGTTCCGCCCCAAGGTCAAGGTGATTGTGGGCGAACCCGTAATGGGCCCCATCCCCCCGGAAGCCCTGCGGGCGCGGGTGATGGAACTGGCCAGCCAGGCCGCTAACGATAAGCGCGAAGCGGACGATACCATCGGCCGCCGGTTCGTGAAAGTGGCGCGCGAGCGCTGGGGATCGCTGGCCGTTGCCGATTCGTTCGGCAAGGAAATGACATTCGGCAAGACGCTGATTGGCGCTCTATTGCTGCGGAAGTGGCTCGACAAGAACGCGCCGGATCAGCCGATGATCGGACTCTTATTGCCCAATTCGGTTGGCACGGCGCTGGCCAATATCGCGGTGACCTTGAGCGGACGGACGGCCGTGAACCTGAACTTCACTTCCGGCGCGGCGTCGATGACTTCGGCCATCGAACAGTGCGGTATCAAGACCGTGTTGAGCTCGAAGCTGTTCCTGGTGAAACAGAAGATCGACCCGATGCCCGGCGTGGTTTACGTCGAGGAGCTGATTCCGAAATTCTCCGGTTTGGACAAGGCCATTGCGTTCCTGCAGGCTCGGTTTGCGCCGGTGGGTACGTTGGCGAAAGGTCAGACTGACGATGTCGCCGCGATTATCTTCTCCAGCGGCAGCACCGGCGAGCCCAAGGGCGTGGAGTTGACGCACTGGAACCTGCTGTCCAATATGGAAGCGGTCGCGCAGGTATACCCCGTAGGCACGACCGACGTGATGCTGGGCATCCTGCCGTTCTTCCACTCCTTCGGGTTTGGCTACAACCTGTGGTTCCCGCTGCTCCATCGTTTCCCGGTGATCTTCCATCCCAATCCAAACGACGCGAAAACCATTGGCGAACTCTCGGAGAAGTATGGCGCGACGTTCCTGCTGTCAACGCCTACCTTCGCCGCCGGCTATGCGCGCAAGTGCACCAAGGAGCAGTTCTCCAAGATCCGATACGTGCTGGTGGGTGCTGAAAAGCTGCGGCCAGCGGTGGCGCAGATGTTCGAAGAGAAGTTTGGCATCCGCATGCATGAGGGATATGGCTGTACGGAAATGGCCCCGGTTGTCAGCGTCAACGGACCCGACTTTATCTCGGACGATCCCGACCAGAACAACCAGATCGGTTTCAAGGCAGAAAGCGTCGGCCGGCCGCTGCCCGGTGTCAGCCTGCGGTTCGTCGACCCGGCCACCATGGAACCGGTGCCGTATGGACAGGAAGGCATGCTGCTGGTAAAAGGACCCAGCCGGATGCGCGGCTACCTGAAGCAGCCGGATCGGACGGCGAAGGTGCTGGTCGACGGCTACTACAATACCGGCGATATGGCGCGGTTGGACGAGGAAGGCTTCCTGTACATCACGGGACGTCTGTCGCGGTTCTCCAAGATCGGCGGTGAAATGGTGCCGCACTTGAAGGTCGAAGAGTGCCTGCAGGAGATCATGGGTGAGGCGACCTGTCTGGTGATCGGCGTACCCGATGCGCAACGCGGCGAGCGATTAGTCGTGCTGCATACCAGCAAGGAACTGACCTCGGCCGGCATGGTGGAACACTTGAGCAACGCGGAACTGCCGGCGCTCTGGATTCCGAAGCCGAATCAGTTCTTCCATGTGGACGCGATTCCCACTTTGGGTACCGGCAAGACCGATCTGCGGAAGTCGACTGACCTCGCGATTGAACTGACGTCCAAGGTGCGGCAGCCGGCGGCGGTTGAGTAACTCCCAAGGTGCGAGGGGCCCCCGGTGGCGGGCATTGGCAATGATAGTCGGCCTCTCGTTCTAATCGCCCTTGATCACCTTACCGAACATTTGCCCGCCGTGATTTTCACCGCTCCAGGTGCCGGCGTAAGTATCCCGGAAGATCATTACCCGCGCTGTCCACGTTCCCACGCCGGGAATGGTCATGTCGGTTAAGGTGATCACGGGCGTGTCGCCGGCCCATTTCAGCGTGATGGGAATGGGAACGGGGAGGTCCTTGCCGTCATAGCGCAGGCGTGTCTTAAAAAGCCATGTATCGCCGCTGATCTTGCTGACGCTTTCAATCTTGTACTTTTCCGGCCCAAAAATGCCTTCTTTGTTTGATCGCGTCGAATGGCCAAAAAGCGTCACGTTCTGCATCCGCTCCTGGAACAGGCGCTCATAGTCGGCCTGCTGCGTGACTGACTTGCCGCACCCTGTGAGCAGTAACACCCCGAACAATAAAAACTTCATTTGCGCTTGTTCTCCAGCCAGATTACGTTCTTTGTCAGTTGCCCGGCGACAAGCACATCCAGGTCGCCGTCATCATCCATGTCCACCAGCCGGATATCGTAGGCCGCGTTGCCGTACCAGATATCGTGCCGCGTGAAATTGCCTTTTCCATCGTTCTCAAACCAGGCAACAACGTGGCTGTCCTTGGCGCAGGTGACGGCATCGATGTCGCCGTCCCCGTCAATATCACCAGTGGCGAGGTCGTGCGGGCCGCCTAGTTCATTATCCACTTCGTGCGCCTTCCAATCGGGCGCTTCAAACCACACCACTCCGATGCCGTGGCCACGCGTAGCAAAGAAGTCCCTGCGGCCGTCGCCATTGACGTCGAAGATGGCGATGTTGGTCGCCCCGGGCTGCTTATCCGCAATGAGATGTTTCTTCCAGGAAGCCTGCCGCGGATTGGCGGGCGCTTCCCACCAGGCGAAGTAGTTGCCATCGGCCCCGACCTTCGCGCCAACAGCGATATCGGCGCGGCCGTCGCCGTTCACATCGCCGATGCCCATGTAATGGCTCAAGCCCGGCGCATCCTTCATCGCAAAGACCGTCCGTTCCCACTTGGGCGGCTTGAACCAGGCGATAGAGTTCGAGAACATTCCCGTCGGCTGGCCGCTGTTGCCCACCAGGTCGGGTTTGCCGTCGCCGTCGATATCGCCGGCGATCAGGCCATGCACACCGTTAACGCCGCCCTGCTGCTGGCTGTCGACCACGTGATATTTCCACTTCTCCCGCAACGGATTCTTCGGCCGCTCAAGCCAAAAGATTAGCCCCGGCGAATACTGCGCGCCGATCCAATCGATATCGCCATCGCCATCCACATCGAAAGCCTCGCTGTGGATCGCCCAAACGCCTTCGTGCAGCGTCGTGGGCTTCCAATCGGGCGCCGTGTAGAGGATGGTGCGTTTGTTGGTCTCATCGTTGACGATGACGTCTTTCTTCCCATCGCCGGTGAAGTCGGCTGCGATGGCGGTGTGGTTGGCGAACCCGCGCGTGATCTCATGCCGGCGCCAGGCGGGCTTGGTCTCGTTCCAGTAGATCTTGATGTTGGCGGTCTTGCGGCCAACGCCGATGATTTCGGCCAGGCCGTCGCCATTCAAATCCTCGACGGCGAGATCCTCCGTTGCCATGCCGCCATCGTCCACCAGCGCAGTGCGCGCCCACTTCCCCGCCCCGCGTTGATAGACCGCGACGCCGAAGTTCTTCTCGCGCCAGCCGACGGCCAGGTCGTCACCGCCATCGCCGTCGAAGTCGCCCCAGCCAAGCGCATGCGCCTGCGCCAACCGCTCCTCGATGAATTGCCGCGCCCACATCTTGCCGTCCCATGGCTTGGGCCCGCGCAACGGCGGGGCGGCCTGCGGATCCATCTTCGGCGCGGGCTCTTCGTAGATCACGATGCCGTTGCCATGCCACGGTTCCACGGTGGCGATCGCGCGCTGCAGTCCATTGATCATGCCCAGCTTGATCTCGCCCGGCGCGCCTTCGCCCAATTGACGCTTGGACCAGGCGCCCGCGGACTTCTTGATAACGTACATGCCATCGCGCGAAGCGGCTATGATCTCGTCACCCTTCTCGCCATCGAAGTCGGTGGCGATGAAGTTATGGACGATGTGCAGCGACTCGTCGGCCACCTCCGTTTTCCAAGGGTCCTTGGCGGGATTCTTCGGCGGATAGAGCACCAGAATGCGGGCGCCCCCGCCATCCCAGCCTGGAGCCTTCGTCCCGCGCCCATGCAGCGGAACGACGATCAGTTCCTTCTCGCCGTCGCCATCGATGTCGCCGAAACGCATGCGGTGCAGCGTGGGCTCATCGCCCAACGGCACCACGTTGCCCTGCTGATCGGTCCACTGCAACGAGCCGCCGCTGGCCGTATTGGTGGGCTGCCAATCGGCGCCGATCGCAAAATCGAGCTTGCCGTCCCGGTCAATATCATGTGCCGCAACGCAGACATTGTCCTTCTTCGTCTTGCCGTCAAGAATGACGTGTTTCTGCCAGGTCGGATTCTGGTACCAGACCAGTTGCGTGGGATTGATGGCAACGATATCGGGCTTGCCGTCCTTGTTCACATCGGCGGTGAGCACAGCGTAGACAACGCCGAAGTCTTTCTGGATCTCCTGCGCCCGGAAGCGCAGTTCCACGGACACGGCGGGCAAACAGGCGATGAGGAGAAGGGCGAGGGTACGCATCGCCGAAAGTTTATCAGGGCAGGAACTCGAGTTTGCGCGCGAGCCCATCGGAGTTGAAGTCCACGCGGACACGGCGCTTCCTCTTCTGGGGTCCGCAGCCGACATTGACGTCGTCGCCGGCGACCAGCAGCGCCTGGCGCGCATCCACCGGGATCTGGCGCGGGCCGGCGGCCGTTGCGACATGCAGTACCTGCCGTTTGTCTTCGCAGGCTACCTCTACCAGCACACCGACCGCAGTACCTCCCGCGTTGGGACCTTTCACTTCCGGCGCTTCATTACGCTCCACAATCGCTGCGAGCTTTTCGGCCATCGCCTTGTCCTTTTCGCTGACGGCGTAACTGCGGAACTCCTTGATGGCGGTTTCCGCGGCCGCCATGTTTCCGGAGCGCGCCGCGGCGAGCACGTACACCGACATAAAACGGGGCGCGTCCGCATGGGACAGGTTTTTCACACGGCGCACGGCGGCAAAGGCGGCGGCGTAGTCCCGGTCCTGGATGTGCCATGCGGCGAGTTGGAGCAGGGCCTCGGCATTCTCACCCTCGGTGGCAATGGCGCGGTCGAGCATGCGGCGCGCCATCGGCCGGTCGGCGGTAAGCGACGCACCGCGCGCCAGCAGATTGGGGTTTGTTGAGCCGTGTTCAAAGGCCTGCCGGATAGCGGCGCCGGCGCCATCGAAGTTCGCTTCCTGAAGTTGAGCGGTCGCCAGGGCCTCCCACGGCTCCGGGGCTTGGGGGAAGGCGGCGGCCACCTTCTCGGCGTTGCGAATGGCGGGTTCGCGGTTCTTGCCGGAGAGATGGAGATCGATCATCGTCAGGCCGTTTTCCAGCTCCGTGGCGGGCCGCGGCTGTGGCTTTTCCTTCCACTCGTCCCACTTGAAGTCGAAGTCCACTACATTGACGTTTTTGCCGCGGATATAGCCCTGCACGTGCTGCTCCAATTGCTGCGGCGTGAGGCCGTAACTGCGCTTCAGCGCCTGCTCGGCGGGCATACCCTTTTCCAAGGCCTGAAGGAAGCGGGACCACTTCACGCGGAGGTCATCCTCCAGCATCATCATATGGGCGATGGCCCAACTCATGGCATAGAAGGTTCCGGCGTGCTCTTCGCCACCGTAAGTTTCGGCGTTGAGGACTTTGTCGATTTCCAGCCAATCGCGCCGCAGGCGCAGCAGATGGCTGTTGATCGGCATTCCGACGCGCATCTTGGCGCCAACCGGCTGCAACGTGGAATAGACTTCGGCGATGCCTTCGTTCATCCACAGCGGGATTCGCATATCGGCCTGATGGACGAGCAGATGGGTGTATTCGTGAGTGATGATGCGTTGGTCTTCCGCGGTGGCCGGCGGCCCGATGACGATCAGGTCGCGATGCGGCAGGCCGATGAAGTAGGCGGCGGTGGTCCGGCGTTCCACAAAGGCCGCGAAAGTGTTGCGGCTATTAAGCACGACGATCTTCGGCTTTTGCGGGGATTGGCGCGGGTTTATGGTCTGGGCGAAGAAGGAACGGACCCTTTCAAAATGTTCGAGTATCTCGACGGCTCGGCCCTTGGCGCCATCGGTGTAGAGCTCAAAGTGCGGCGAATCGATGCGAGTGAATTTGATCTGCGCATGAAGCGTTGCGGAGGCCACGACGCATAGCAGCAGGCGTGTCATTGCGTGAATTCTATCGAGCGGGCGACCCCGGTGGCGCCATCGGCCAACCCCTCTTTCGGATAGTAGCCGAGCTTGGCGGGGCGGGACTGCGGACCGCAAGTGAGTTCGCCTTTGCCGTCGGTGGCATTGATCATTTGAAATGCTTCGGGGGAATCGATTTGAACCTTGATCAGGGCCGCCTCGGTCTGGAAGTGCAGCACGGCAGGCTCTTTGCATTCCAGGTTCACAAGAGTGCCAGTCGAGTACGTGAGCGGAGTCCGGCGGAACTTGATCACCTTGGGATCTTCATCGAAGCCGACATCCTCGGTTGAATCCACGGGGACCCGAAGCTCGGTCTGCGCCGCGGTGAAGACAGGCTCTTCGCGTTGCTTGGGAGGGTCCTTCATCGCGAAGGCAAACCAATACCTCGCGCGTTCGTTCTCTGCCGCCGCGGGGGACAATTTGACGAATTGGCTCGCCGCATTTCTGGCTTCGTCGATTTTGCCCAGATACCAGCAGGAATGTATGTATATAGGAAACCAGCTTGCAGCCTGCTTCCGCGTTATTTTTGGAATTGCCTTCAAGGTGTCGAACGAGGGTTGAAACTCCCGGTTGTAGAGCTGCTGCTCGGCAAGCCGGATGCGGGCATCATTGAATGCCGGGTACTTCTCCACCACGCCCGCCAAAGTGGCGCGGGCGACGCCGCGATCCCGGGTAAAAGCCGGCGCCCAGTATCCCAGGTTGGGCTGTGTGGAGCCCAGCGCGCGGGCCTTGGTAAAGGCCGCCTCGACGCCTTCCTGCTTGTCGATCCACCTCGCGAACGTCATCGACTCCCACGCCTCCGGCCGCTCCGGCTGCATGTTTGTCAGAGCCTCCAATCGGGCGGCAGCCTGGCCGTATCTGCGTGAGCCAATGAGTAAGTCGGCGGTGGCGACGCCCCACTCGTAGTCGGTGACAGGACGCGGGGGTGTTTTCTCGTCTACTTTGTCAAGTTGAACCGTATAGTTAACGACATTCACAGTGCTGCCGCGGATATAGGTTTTCAGATCGCTTTCCACTTCGGCGAGCGACTTCTTGTAAACCTGAGTGAAAGCGGCTTCCGGCGACGCACTACTGGCAAGGGCAGTCAAAAAGGGATCGAAGGCGGGACGATAGCGGGTATCCAGGACCAGCATGTGTACCAATGCCCAGGAAAGTCCGTAGAATGGTCCAACATGTTGACGGCGGTTATAAAGGTTGGAGCCGTGATCGGCAGCAACAACGTCCTTTAGCGGGAGCCAGTCGTTCCGGACGGTGAAGACATGTTCCGGAATCGGCGTGCCGACGCGGACGACATTTTTGAGCTGTTCGAGGTTGGAGTACAGTTCAGCGATCCCTTCGTTCATCCAGACAGGCAAGGGCGTGTCGGTGTATCGAACCAGCATGTGGACATATTCATGAACGGCCACGCGTTTATCGCGATCACCATTGGGAGGCCCCATGGCGATGTAATCGCGCTGCGGCAGCGATGAGTAGTGGGCGGCGGACACGGCGTTGATGGAATAGTCGCGGTAGTCTTTCTCTCTTTGAAAGACGACGATTCGCGGCTTGAGCACCGGATCCTTGGCAGCCACAGTCTTTACGAAGAACGACCGGACGCGCTCGAACTGCGCCAGGATTTCCTGCGCGCGGCCGCGGGAGCCGTCGGTAATCAGTTCAAAGTGATCAGTTTCGTAGACCGTGTATTTGTCAGCCGCGGATGACAGCGCGGCAGTGGTTGTAAGTAGGAGGAGTAGCCGTTTCATCGAATCGCTACAGTAAGGCCGCGCTGGCTTTGCGCGGTCCCCACCGTAACTTGCACCGGCACCGGACCGCTGTTACTGTTTTCCGGTATCTTAGCATTGATTTGCATGAGTCCCGCGACTTGCCCCGGCGCGGCGCCGGCGTATAACACCTCGGCCTGAAAGCCGCCAAAGTCGACGCGTACCGGCAGCGCGGGTTTGGGGAATACGGTGCTGGCAACCTGGCCGTCTGTGCCCGATGGATCGGTTTGGCCTTCTCCGGTGAGGAAGAGCACGATCACGCTGCCCTTCGCCGCCGGATTCTGGGCGCTATTGAAGGAGTTGTCCTGGTTGAGGACGGCGCCCGGGCCGGTGCCCGAAGAGTTAGCGGAGAAGACGCCGGGGCTCGCCGCGGTGACGGGGACCGAGAATGGCGTTGACCTGACTCCTTTATAGACCACGACAACTTGGGCATTCGCGCCAGCCGCGGTTGCGTAGGGGACAATGAAGCTCGTCTGAGCGCGGGAGACGTAGACCAGAGGCGCGGGGCGTTCATTGACTAACACCTGGGTTTCCGCAAGGGTGCTGGCCACGCGGCCATTGGCGTCGAGCTGCGCGGTGGTTAAGGTGTCCGGACCGATGTTACTGCCGGCGACGACGGCGATCATGCCGGGGCTGGCAGTGTTGGTGTAACTAGCCGCATTGACAAAGCCGGCGACCGCGGGTTGGGGCTTGTCGGCGAAGCGGGCGACGAAGGCGTCGCCGATGGGGCTGCCATCGACGTTCGCGCCAAAACCCTGGCGCTGATAGGCACCCGGCGTAACCGGGAGATTGTCCGAAGCGGTCAAGCCGCCAACCACGACACTGTTATCTGGCAGGACGCTAACGCTGATGGCCGTGTCGCCCCCTCGCCCGCCGAGGAAGGTCGATGAGAGAATGGAGGCGCCGGCGGCGTCAATCTGAGTGAGGAAGGCGTCACCGATAAACAACTGATCATTAGCTGGCTGGCCGGAAAGGTTTTTTTGAAACGCGTCGCCGGTAGTGGGGAAATCGGTGGATAACGTATGGCCGGCAACCCAGACTTTACCGGCAGCGTCAACGGCGATAGAAACGGCCCGATCGTCGCGGGTGCCTCCCAGGAAGGTGGAATACACTAAGGACTGGCCATTCGGCGCGAGTTTGGTGAGAAAGGCGTCGCCCGCAGGCATACGGGTCTCGCCGCCGAGGCCCTTGTAGGCAGGCTGGAGCGAGCCGGCGGTGGTAGGGAAGTTGGTGGATGTAGTGCCTCCGGTGACGTAGGCGCTGCCCTGGGTGTCGACGGCGAGGCCGAGTAAATATTCGGTCTGGCGCCCGCCGAGATATGTGCTGTACAGAACCCGGTCTCCAGCGGGATTGAGCTTCGCCACGAAGCCATCGCCATACTGGAATTCGGCCTGGCCCTGGTTACCGCCGAAGGTGGACTGGGCCGCACCGGGGGAGACGGGAAAGTTGGTGGAACTGGTCACGCCGCCGATGTAGGCATTGCCCTGCGAATCGACTGCAATGGCGGTGCCGACGTCGTTGTCAGATCCGCCGAGAAAGGTGGCGTAGACGATCGCTGACCCGGCGGGGTTTAGTTTCGCGACGAAGGCGTCCGAGCCCGGTTGCAACGGCAAAAGCCGCAGGAGCGTAACTTCGGCGCCACTCCCTCGATAGGTAGTTTGCGGGGCGCCGTCAGTGACGGGAAAGTCCGTGGAGTTAGTCATTCCGGTAACGTAGGCGTTCCCTGCCGGATCGAGGCCTACTGCGTAGCAGCGGTCCGTGCCCCGTCCCCCGAGATACGTGGAGTAGACAAGGGCGTTCCCGGCCGCGTTGAGCTTGGTAACGAAGCAGTGACCGCGGTTGGACGATTGCGAGGTGAAAGTAGTTTTCAGAGCGCCGAGAGTAGTGGGGAAATCATTGCTCTCAGTAACACCGGCGAGGTAGACATTACCGGAGGGATCGACGGCGAGGCCGACACCGTAGTCTCGGTCGGTGCCGCCGAACTGCGTAATGTAAGAGACGCCGGCGCCGTCCGGGTTGAGCTTGGCAACGATGACGTTGCCTGTTGCCGCACCCCCGGCGTTGGCGTTATAGGCGCCCGGAGAGATCGGGAAGCTTGGGTCGCGTGTGGAGCCGGTGAGATAGACATTGCCTGCGGTATCGGTGGCGACGCGAGTGAGAACCTCGAGCGCGGAGCGGCCGATATAGGTCACATATTGAACGACCGGGTCGATTACCAAAGGTTTTGATCGATCATAGTTGCCGATCGAGAAGCCGGCGCGCCCTTCGGATTCAAGGCGGTAGGCCCCTTCGACTTTTCGGCGTCCGGCAGCGGTCTCCTGATAGATGGCCGGCTTTTTCCAGCGGAGCCGTTGGCCGCCGATGGCAATTTCCAGGTTGCCGGCGGCATCCAGGCGAATCGAATCGGCGCCATGGAAGGCCATGCGGATGCGGTCAGGATCGGCGCGAGGGGCGACGATGAAGTCGTGTTCCAGAAGGCCGTTACGGCTGTGGTAGTCGATGTCTATGCCTGGATAGACGTCGGTGTAACGGACATGCTTGTACCGCGGGACATCGGTGAACCATTTGGCGGGGTCTGCTCCGATGAAGTAGTTGGCCAGCATTTCGGGCCGGGCATCGAGCCGCGGCGTGGAGCCTGGATTGGCACCAGCAAGTTCGGCCCGCAGAGCCGAACCAGTGTGGCCACCCGGATGCCTTACGTCGATAACCGCTTCGCCCGGGTTGATGTACATCGTGAGGCCACCTGCGCGGGCAATAAACTGATACCTCGGATCAGCCTGACCGCGATTGGACTCGTAGTGAATGGGCGAAGGAGGAGCGTCCGAATCACCCTTACTACGCGGGCAACCCGCGATAAAAGGCAATAACGCCACGACGCACAGGATTCGTTTGTCCACAGGTTCCTCCAAAGTTTGAGTGAGCCGATGGATCAAAATATCACGGCCGGAAAAAAGAGGGGAGCATCGCTGCTCCCCTTTTGCATTAAGCCGCGGCTTCGAGCCGGGCCTGGAGTGTCGGGATCATCAGTGCCAGGACCTCTTCGACGCGTTCGACGAAGAGGAACTCGAGCTCGGCGCGGACACTTTCGGGCACGTCCTTCAGATCGCGCTCGTTGGCTTTGGGCAGGATGACCCGTTTCATGCCGGCTCGGCGGGCGGCCAGCACTTTTTCCTTTACGCCGCCGATAGGCAGGACCAAGCCGGTAAGGGTTACTTCGCCGGTCATGGCCGTGTCATTGCGGACGGGCAGTTTGGTGTAAGCAGAGGTCATCGCAGTGACGGCGGTGATGCCGGCCGAGGGACCGTCCTTGGGAATCGCTCCGGCGGGCACGTGGACGTGGATGCCGTATTCCTTGAACAGCTTCGGTTCCAGGCCCAGTTCATCGGCGTGGGACCAGATGAAGCTCTGCGCCGTTTTCATGGACTCCTGCATCACGTCGCCGAGCTGACCGGTGATGGTGAGCCCTTTCCCTTCGGGAAGAAGGGTGGCTTCGAGGTAGAGCACGTCGCCGCCGGCTTCGGTCCAGGCCAAGCCAGTGACCACACCCGCGGGCATGTGCTTGCGGAACCGCTCCGGCTGGACCAGTTCCGGGCCGAGGAGTTCGACGACCATTGCCGGGTCAACCGTGACGACGGCTTCATTGCCTTCCACGATCTTCAGCGCGACCTTGCGGACGACCTTGGCGATGGAGCGTTCCAGGCGGCGGAGGCCGGCCTCGCGGGTATAGCCGTTGATGATGAACTTCAGGCCTTCATCGGTGAACTGGATCTGCTCCGGCTTGAGGCCGGTTTCAGCGATCTGCCGGTTGATGATGTATCGGCGCGCGATCTGCACCTTTTCGGCTTCGCTGTAACCGGAGAGATGGATGATCTCCATGCGGTCCAGCAATGGCCGGGGCACGGTATCGAGCGAGTTGGCGGTACACAGGAACATGACCTTCGAGAGATCGAAGTCCAGGTCCAGATAGTTGTCGCGAAACGTCTTGTTCTGCTCCGGATCGAGTACTTCGAGCAGCGCATGAGCCGGATCGCCGCGGAAGTCGCGGCCGAGTTTATCGACCTCGTCGAGGAGGATAACCGGGTTGCGCGAACCGGCTCGGCGAATGGCGTGGATCAGGCGTCCGGCCATAGCGCCGATGTAGGTCCGGCGGTGGCCGCGGAGTTCCGCTTCGTCGTGCATACCGCCGAGGCTCATGCGGTCGAACTTGCGACCGATGGCGCGGGCGACGGATTGGCCGAGGCTGGTCTTTCCGACGCCTGGAGGTCCGACGAGGCAGAGGATGGGCGCCTTGGCATTGGGGTTGAGCTTCATGACGCTCAAGTGTTCCAGGATGCGGTCCTTGACATCCTTGAGCTCGTAATGGTCCTCATCGAGGATGTGCCGAGCGTTTTTGATGTCGAGGTTGTCCTCAGTGGTGGTGTTCCATGGCAGTTCGAGGACGAACTCGATCCAGCCGCGGGTCACCTGGTAATCGGGGGACGCGGAATTGGTGCGCTCAAGCTTTTTGAGCTCTCGATCGACCTCCTTCTTCGCCGCTTCGGGCAACTCGGCCTTTTCGGCTTTTTCGCGAAGCTGGGAGAGGTCGCCGGCATCATCGCGATCGCCCAGTTCCTGCTGGATGGCCTTCATCTGCTGGCGGAGCGTGTAGTCGCGCTGCTCCTTGGTCATCTCATTGCGGGCTTCGGTGGCGATCTTGGTCTTGAGCTCGAGCACTTCGACCTCATGAGAGAGGTACTTGTGCACCTCGCGGAGAGCATCGACTCGCGTCTCGGCTTCGAGCAGGATCTGCTCTTTATCGACAGGGAGCGACATCATCGAGGCGAGCAGAAAGACCATGTGCAGGGGGTCTTCCTGGCCGCGCAGGATTTTGGCCAGATCGTTGGAGGACTCGCCGTGCGCCAAGTTGATGGCGCGGGAGGCGAGATCGAGAATTTCGCGTTCGAGCGCTTCCACTTCGGTGCCCGAGTCTTCGGGCAGCGGCAGCGGGTTTACGCGGGCGCGAAGGTAGACGCTGTTACCGTCCTCATCGGACACCTGGTCGAGCTTGACAAGCTTGGCACGGGACTCGCCCATGACCATGAGCTCCATGTTGCCCCCGGGATGCCGTTGAATGCGGCGGACGAGAGCGATGGTGCCGACAGTGTAGAGATCGGATTCCGAAGGCGCCTCGGTACTGGAGTTGCGCTGGGAGACGATGAAAATCTCCTTCTCTTCGGTTATAAGGGCGGCTTCGACCGCGGCCTGCGTGGATTTCCGTCCGACGCTCAAGGGCAGCATCAGGCCCGGAAACAGTACCGTATTTTTCAACGGCAGGACCGGCAGGTTTTTGAACTCTTCTAATTGAGCCACTACATTCCTCTTTTCTTATGCGACCGCCGAGATGGGGGGCGAGAAATCGAGTTCGCCGCGCAAGGGGTTCAGTTCGACTTTGACGATCTGGCCATCGCGGATCTCGCCGCTGATGAGTTTGCGAGCCAGCGGCGTCTCCACTTCTTTTTGGATGATTCGTTTGAGCGGCCGGGCTCCGAAATTCGGATCGTAACCATTGCGAACCAGCCAACCGAGGGCCGTGTCGGACACCTCGAGGATTATGTGCCGTTCGTCGAGACGTTTGCGAAGTCCGTTGAGCTGGATCTTCACAATGTCCTTCAGATGTTCTTCGCTCAATGCATGGAAGACGATGGTTTCGTCGACACGGTTCAAGAATTCCGGACGGAACGCCTGGCGGAGCTCTTCCATTACGGCTCGTTTCATGCGCTCGTAGTTGTCGCCTTTCCAGTCGCCTTTGTAATCGAGAATCCGCGGGCTGCCAATGTTGCTGGTCATGATGACGATTGCGTTTTTGAAGTCCACGGTACGGCCCTGGCCATCGGTGAGGCGGCCGTCATCGAGAACCTGCAGCAATATATTAAAGACGTCGTGATGTGCCTTTTCGATTTCATCGAAGAGGATGACGCTGTATGGGCGGCGGCGGACGGCTTCGGTTAGCTGCCCGCCTTCCTCAAAGCCCACGTATCCGGGAGGCGCGCCGACCAGGCGCGAAACGGTGTGTTTCTCCTGGTATTCGGACATGTCGATGCGGATCATGGCGTGCTCGTCGTCGAACAGAGATTCGGCGAGCGCGCGGGCTAGTTCGGTCTTCCCGACGCCGGTAGGCCCCAGGAAGATGAACGAGCCGATGGGACGGTTGGGGTCTTTGAGGCCGCTGCGGGCGCGAAGAACGGCATCGGCGACGGCGTCGACCGCTTCTTCCTGACCGATAACGCGGCCGTGGAGTTCCTTTTCCAGGTTTAGTAACTTCTGGTTGTCGCCAGCGAGTAACTTTGTAACCGGGATGCCGGTCCAGCGGCTAACCACGGCGGCGATATCTTCATCGCCCACTTCCTCTTTGATGAGGCGCGCGGATTCGCCATCAGCCAGGCGGGCCGATTCGGCGGCGAGTTCCTTTTCCAGGGCGACCAGGGTGCCGTACTTGAGCTCGGCGGCCTTGTTGAGATCATAGGCGCGTTCGGCGCGTTCGATGTCGGACCTGGCGGCTTCGATTTTCTCCTTGATAGCGCGGAGCCCTTCGACCGATTTTTTTTCGTTCTGCCATTGGGCACGGAGGCCGTCGCCCTGGGCTTTGAGATCGGCGAGTTCTTTTTCCAGCCGATTCAGGCGGTCTTTCGAGGCGGCGTCGGACTCTTTCTTCAGAGCCTCGCGCTCGATTTCGAGCTGCATGGTGCGGCGCTGCACCTCGTCGAGTTCGCTGGGAACGGAATCGATTTCGGTACGGAGTTTAGCGGCCGATTCGTCGACGAGGTCGATGGCCTTGTCGGGCAGGAAGCGGTCGGTGATGTAGCGGTTGGAAAGCACGGCGGCGGCGACGAGGGCCGCGTCCTTAATGCGGACGCCATGATGGATCTCGTAGCGCTCGCGGAGGCCGCGGAGAATCGAGATAGTGTCTTCGACGGAAGGCTGATCGACCAGCACGGGCTGGAAGCGGCGTTCGAAGGCCGGGTCCTTTTCGATGTATTTTCGATACTCGTCGAGAGTTGTGGCACCGATGCAGTGCAGTTCCCCGCGAGCGAGCAGCGGTTTTAACAAGTTGCCGGCGTCCATGGAGCCTTCGGCTTTGCCGGCGCCGATGACGGTGTGGAGCTCATCGATGAAGAGAACGATCTTGCCTTCCGCGGAGGTGACCTCTTTGAGGACGGCTTTCAGCCGCTCTTCGAACTCGCCGCGGAACTTGGCTCCGGCGATGAGGGCGCCCATGTCGAGGGCGACGATTTTCTTCTCCTTGATGCCTTCCGGGACGTCGCCGCGCACGATGCGGTTGGCCAGACCTTCGGCAATGGCGGTTTTTCCGACACCGGGTTCGCCGATGAGCACCGGGTTGTTCTTCGTGCGGCGGGAGAGGACTTGGATGACGCGGCGAATTTCCTCGTCGCGGCCGATGACGGGATCGAGCTTGTTTTGCTGGGCAAGCTGGGTGAGGTCACGTCCGTACTTTTCGAGGGCTTCGTAGGTGGCCTCCGGGTTCTGGGTGGTGACGCGCTGGGCACCGCGTACGTCCTTCAGAGTCGCTTCGATACGGCCGCGAGTTAGACCGAACTCCTTGAGGAGTTTGCCGGTGGGACCGTTGTCGCGAGTGAAGGCGAGGAGCAGGTGCTCGACGGAGACATAGTCGTCCTTGAGCTTCTTGGCCTCTTCCTCGGCCTCGGAGACGACTTTGGTGAGGCGTGTGGTGACGTAGAGGGACTCGGCCGTGGGGTTTGTAGAGACCTTGGGCAGCTTGTCGAGTTCCTGGACGAGGCGGGCGGAGAGGACATCGAGAGGCACGTTGGCACGTTTCAGGAGAGACGGGACGAGGCCCTGTTCCTGGCGGAGGAGCGCGGCGAAGAGGTGTTCGGCGTCGAGCTGGTTATTGGAATTTTGGACCGCGATGGACTGAGCGGCGCGGAGTGCGTCCTGAGATTTCTCGGTCAGCTTGTTGGGATCCATAATATGAGTGCCTTTCTATCAATTAAATGCAGTGTACCACCATAAAGTTTCAGAAACAATGGACCTGAAACGCCAAAGGGCTCCCCGCGGTAGAGACCGTGAAGAGCCCTAGAGCTGGGGGAAGAGGGTCCCCCTCGTTTGAGGCAAAACCAGAAAATCGAGTTTCTTTGTTTTCAGCAACTTCTGGGTTCATCCGCTTGTGGGCGATGGGTTCTTTGCCAGCCCTGAGCGGGAACCGCCTCTTGTTGGGAGGTCGAATCCTAAAAACAGGTTTCCTTTATTATCAACAACTTCCGGGTTCATCCGCTGGTAGCGAAAAGCTCTTGGAGGAACTCTTCGCGCCAGAAACGGTGATGGGGCCGGTCTTTTTCGGAAAGACCGGCCCCCTATAATTTCATTCTACCGGGCGGCATCTAGCATTTTTGCAGCGCCGAGCCTCAACTCGTTGATTCTGCGACAAATATAATCTTTGCCCGAACAGTATTAGTAATTATTAACACAACCGGAGGGTTGAGAATACCGCATGACAGCGGGCACCTTGAGCGTTTAAGCCCTGCATTTACAATACTTGGCCATCAACTGCCAATGCCTGGCAACGATTACGAGCGAAGGACCCCGAGGCGCTTGATCTTCTCCTGGAGACTCTGCCGTTCCATCCCGATCGCGATGGCGGTTCGGGTTACGTTACCGCCGTGCTCCCTCAGCTTCCGGGAGAGGTACTCCTGTTCGAACAGCCGCCGTGCGTCGCGGTAGTCGCCGGCTTGCAGGGCGTGGTCACCGGGATCGTCCCCTCGACGGCTCTCCGTGTCGAGCAGGGTGGCGACTTCGTCGGCGCTGACAACAGTGCCGCGGACAAGAACGAAAATCTTTTCCAACGTACTGCGCAACTGGCGGACGTTGCCAGGCCAGTGTGCGCCGGAGAGACGGGCCAGGGCACCTGGTCCGAGTTCCGCACCTTTCCGCTTATACTTTCGTTCGAGTCCCTCCCAGAAGTGTCCAGCAAGCAAAGGAATATCTTCCCTTCGATCGCGCAGCGGCGGCATGAACAGTGTCACTCCTGCAAGGCGATAAAAGAGGTCCTCACGAAAACGATTCTCCCGAACAAGGCCGGCAATATCTTTGTTGGTTGCACTGACTATGCGCACATCAGCGGGTACCGGACGGGTTCCACCGAGCCGCTCTACTGTGTTTGACTCCGAGGCTCGCAAGATCTTGGTCTGGGTGGACGGCTCCATATCCGCGATTTCATCCAAAAAGAGCGTTCCTTGATGCGCCATTTCGAACTTGCCGGGCCGCATGGCCGTGGCCCCGGTAAACGCACCTTTCTCATACCCGAAGAGCTCGCTCTCGACCAGCGTTTCCGGCAATGCCGCGCAGTTCAAGGCGACAAAACGTCCATGCGATCGATGGCTACGGACATGCAGCTCATGCGCGAGGAGGTCCTTGCCTGTCCCACTTTCTCCAAGAATCAAAACCGGCAAATCGCTTTGCGCAACACGTTCGGCCTGGTGAAATACCTCACGAATCGCTGCGGAGGTACCGATCATGTTTCCGAATTGACCCTCCCCCGCCAGATACTCACGCAGGCCAAGGACTTCTTCCCGCAGCAGTTGCCGTTCCATTGCCCGCTTTACGACCAACCGGAGCTCATCGACCTCGAAGGGCTTGGCCAGGTAGTCATAAGCACCGGCCTTCATCGCGCTTACCGCAAGCCGTTCGGAACCGTGCGCCGTAATCATAATTACAGCGGGCGATGAGGCGCCGTGTTCAATCTCATCGAGCAGTACGATCCCTTCCTCGCCGGGCATGTTATGGTCGAGCAATACGACGTCCACATGTTCCGCAAGCAGGCACAGACGAGCCTCAGCGATGGAAGCAGCTTCCAGGGTGCGATATTCGCGCTGGAAGACTCGCATAAGAGCATAGCGCGCAGCCTCTTCATCGTCGACGATTAGCATGGCGCGCTGCATATGGGCTGGTCGATTATTGCAGAATTCCTGATAGCGCGGTTGAAGAGTCATTCTCTATCCGCAAGGCACGAATGTGGCCACTTCGTTATGATTGGCACTGGCAATAAATATTAGGGCTCGAGGACGTGACGATAACCTAATCTGCCAGAAAAGCCTGACACCACTGTCAAATCGCGCTGACAGTGATTTTGATTATTCTATTACCAAAAGAATGCTACTCACTGCTCTTGCGCGTATGTGCGGGTTCGCATTGGGGACTGTTGCCTATTCGCTTCTTCTGATCGTAATGATCAGAAAGAGATCGAAACGCGCAGTCGATTGGGCCCTTTTTACCTCCGTTGGAGTCACGCTGCTCTGGTACGCGGCGGGCGCAATTTCGGCTCTGTATCAGGCTGGAGTCGGTGAGCAACCGACGGGCGATCTGGCTCAATTCCTTCAATCCACCAGGTGGGTGGGGCTGTCGCTGATACCCTCCGCATTGTTTCAGGTCGCCTTCGCATCTCGCGGCTGGCGAGCGCTTTTTCTGATCTATTCCGTCGTGCCGGTCGGACTTTGGACGCTGGCCCGCGGTTATGACGGCGTATATGTTTTCTTGCTCACGGTGAGTCTGATTGCCGCGATGGTGGGATTGCTGCTTCGGTCAGCGGCTCCCGAAGAAGTCGACCGGCGATTCCGGACATGTATGGCGGGAGCGATGGGCGTCACGATCGCCGGCGCCGCCGGCGGTCCGGAGTCGGCCTGGATTGTCCTTGGGGGATTAACTCCAGCATTTTGTCTTCTTTATTTCATCACGCGCTACAACGTACTTGGCTTATTCATCAGCGGGAGAATCGTATTCGCGGCGGTGCTGGGCGGCCTCTCGGCGATTTATCTGCTGGTGGTGAGGAGAATTTCCGACTGGGCCCAACAGAAGTTTGAGGCTTTTGGCCCCGCGATCGAAGTCATGCTGATTCTTGCCGCGGTCAGCGTTTGGATTCCGTTGTATGCCTGGATGAATAGGGCACTTTCCAAGCGTACTCAGGTCCTGGGCGATTTTGGCAAAAACCTGATTCAGGAGACTGCCGCGATTTTCGATATTTCGCAGCGCCTGGAGTACATAGCGCGGGAGCTGGGAGAAACATTCAAATTAAAGCGCGTGTGCCTGGTAGCGGCGGAAGACTCTGAACCCCGCATCGCCACGCATGGGGCCCCGTCGCCGGGCGTTCCTAATGAACTGGACGTTCGCGCGTTGATTAAGACTGTGAGAGATGCGCGGCTGGAAACCGTTGTCGGGCCGTGGTCGAGATCGAACCTGCTACACGGGACTGGATTCAACCACCTGTTCCCCCTGTGGTACGAAGACCGGCTGGCGGGTCTTTTGCTGGTGGATCCTTCGCCTCGCATCTACCTGGACGGCGGTGAAGATATTCTTCTAGGGCTCACTCCCCAGATCTCGCATTCCATTGAAAGCTGCCGGCTATTGGAGGAAAAAATAAGTCTCGAGAAGGCGCTGACCCGCAGCGAGCATATGGCATCGCTCGGCCAGATGGCAGCCACTATTGCACACGAAGTCAAAAACCCATTGAGTTCGATAAAGACTTTGGCGCAATTCATGCGCGAGGATGGCGAACTTGATTCCGGTTATCGACGCGATCTTTCTTACATTGTGGCCGAGGTGAATCGCCTTAATTCCTGCGTTGAGCAGCTACTCACATTCGCCCGGCCCATTCCAGAGGATTCCGGAGACATCTCCGTATACGGCTTGATCGAAGGCATTTCGAGAGCGCTGAACTCCGAGTATGCAGAACAGCGAGTACAGTTTGCATTCGATGCCCCGGATGCTTTAACGCTGAAAAACATCGATACGCAGAGCTTGCACCAGATCGTCCTCAATTTGGCAATTAATGCCGCACAGGCGTCTTCGGCAGGTGGAGTTGTTGAAATCCGCGCCACTCTGGAAACGGCCGATGAGGTCACGATTACTGTTGCCGACCACGGCGCCGGTATCCCGGCGGAAATTCAGAGCAGGATTTTCGATCCGTTTTTCACTACCAAACAAAAGGGATCGGGACTTGGATTAGCGATAGTAGCCAGGAATGTCCGCCATTTGGGCGGTGACGTCCGGCTGCGCAGCCCACTAGCCGGCAATCTGGGAACTGCAATTACAGTGACGCTTCCAGTGAGGGTCGCATGATCCGGCGGGTCCTGCTAATAGGATTGGCGGCCGTGGCGACCGTGGCCCAAACCAAGGCCCCCTTATTTAAAAAGCCTTTGTCCGATGAACTTCTGATTCGAGTCCGGGCGATTATCGCAGCTATATACCGGCTCGATTACCTAAACGCGGAACGGATAGCTGAACAACTGATTCGCGACTTCCCGCAGCATCCAGCCGGTTACGTTTATCGAGTTCGAGTCTATTGGTCCGAAGAGTTGAGCAAGGCTCGCCTGTTGAGTGCGGAGCGGGTCCTGGGCATGGATCTGTTCTCAGACGCACCGAAGTTCAAGACGCCTGTCACACCTGAAATCGGCGGACGGTTCCGGCGTGCCTCCGACGAAGCGCTGGAGCGATCGCGAAATTGGGCGTCACAGCATCCAGGCGACCCTGAGGGGCAGTACTTGCTCGGTTCCGTTTATGCGTTCAAATCAGGGTATGAGTTTTCGATTGAGCACGCGCGATTGCGTGCGTCCCAGGACGCCGCCAAAACATTTGACATCGTCCGCGACCTGATCCGCCGCTACCCCGATCTGGTGGATGCGCGAATGATCACCGGGGCCTTCAGCATTATTGCCGACAGCCTGGACCGGAAGACGAAATGGTTGGCATGGCTTCTTGGGTACCGGGGAGACATGGCGGAGGGCCGCCGCGATCTGGAGCTAGTGTCCGAAAACGGGTTCCTGCAAGACGATGACGCCCGGACGCTCCTTGCCATCGTCTACACCCGCGAAGGCAACTATGCGCAGGCGAAAAGCAAGCTCGTCGAATTACATACGCGCTATCCGGAGAATTATCTGGTCCACCTCGACATAGCGGCGTTGGAGATGCTTTCCAACGATCCGGCTCAGGCGCTCAATACGTACCGCCAAATTCTGGCAAAGGATTACCCGAAATTGGGACGGGCAACGGTGCTTAGCCGATTGGGCGTGGCGTCGAGGTTCGCCGGCGATTTCCCAGGATCGGAGCGGCATTTGCGCGAAGCTTCCGAAACCTCGTCGATATCTCCGATTTCGCTGGCAATTGCGAGGCTGGAACTCGGGAAAACACTGGACCTCAGGGGGCAGCGAAGCGCGGCGATGGAACAGTACACGCGAGTACTGCAGAACGAAAATCTCCTTGATGTTCACCTTGACGCGGCGAGGTGGTTACGCAAGCCCTACGACCTGGCTGCAATGAGACAGGATAACGCCGTGGGGGGCGTGATGACCTTGGGCCTGGGGATTAAGTAACGGTTGCGGAGTTCGACGGCCGCCAACTTTAACTGACACCGCGGGACTTCGTTGTCGGCAATGCCTTTCACCCAGGCGCCGCCGATAGCGTGTAACTCCTTTGTACTCAATGAATTTGAGCTTGGGCCACCATGTGCATCCGGAAAGACAGAATCCCTGGCTGCTAGCCATCCCAATCACACAGGAGAAGCACAAATGAAGAGATACAAAGCCCCGTTCGGTCATTCGACTTTACGGCTACTTTCCTTCGCTATATTAGCGACGGCGCTCCCATTGTCCGGACAGTATTGGACTTCGTTCGACAACAACACCCGGTACCTGGCGCTCGGCGATAGCATTTCAGCCGGGTACGGGGCAAAACCGATCACGCAAGGCTTCACGCACCAGTTGTATGAAAGCGGCGCGATTGACAAGGTGAACAATCTGATTTTTTGCCCTGTGGCCGTTCCAAACGCACTTAGCCTTGACGTAGTGAACTTTCAGTTACCGATGGCGAAGTTGTGCTTCGCTCCAACGGGTACACCCTATTCTAAGGTCGTGACGTTGAGCGCCGGAGGGAATGATGCGTTCCTGGTGCTTGAACAGGGGATTCCGCCCATGGTCGTTTTCGGAAATCTTGTAACGAATCTGACGAACATCATTGGCACGCTCAAAGGCCAACATCCCGGGGTAAAGATCTATGTCATGAATTACTACGATCCCCGGCTGCCGATTCCGGGCGGGCGCGATTTGGTACTGGCCTTGAATGCCACAATTGCGGCGGTCATCGCGGGTTTTCAATCCCCGGACGTCGTGCTGGTTGATGTCTTCAAAGCGTTCGAGGACCGGAAGGGTCTTCTGCTTGTCGAACGGACCGGCGCCGCGCCGCTGGAAATCCACCCGACAAACGCGGGCTATCAAGTGATCACGGCGACGTTCAAGAAGGCTATCAAAGGGGAGTAGCGCTTCCAGGCGAGCATCGGTATGGCTGAAGCCGATTTAGCAGCGCCAGGGAACCAGCGGGGCGAGTCATTCGCCCCGCTGGCAAACTGCCGCGGTCGATTCGGCGTGAGACTCTCTCGAACTAGTTACCAAAATGGAAAGGTCTGAAAATATGAACCACTATGCTCGAATCATTGCCCTCTTCACCCTATATTGCGCGGGACAGAGCGCGTTAATGGCCGAATCCAAGGTCCTTGCGGTGACCTGGAAGGAACTGACGCCGCTGATTCATGGGCATCAGGTTACGCTGGAGCTTACCGACGGCGCGAAAGTTTCTGGAGAGGTTATGGCCGTCAGAGAGGACTCCATCCTGTTGGATGTCTCCGCGGCCGAGAAAGCACATGCCGCAAGCGGCGGCTCAATCGCTCGCAACACGATCTCACTCATTCACTTGCGGCGGACGCGGGGGAATTGGGGAAGGAATATGGGAACTGTGCTCGGTGTCATGGGTGGTATCGTCCTGGGTGGTTATGCGGCCGCACATACCAGTTCGGCCGGCGCGGCCATTCCGACGCTTATAGGGATCTCATCCGGAGCCGGCCTCGGCGGTTACTTCGCCGGTAAACAATTGGATAAGCGGGTCACGCATCTGAAGGTTGTGCCTTAGCCTCTGCGCTATGGCGTGAGCTGGCCGCAGTGGTTACATCGACGATTCCACTTGCGGAGTGCGCACTATCCACCCAGGTGGCGACAGTCAGCCGGAATATCGGTACGTGCGATCAAGCCGATGCCGATCTGGCAACGCGATACAATGTCCCGATGGAAATGGCAGCGGCAACGGCGCTCGAGCCGCCGGTGCAGTCAGATGAAGGCGCACGCTGGCATCCGGCCAAGCGGATGCTATTCCGGTTCGTCTTCTGCTATTTCGTCCTGTACGCTTGGCCGGAAAGCGGGCGGGTCGACTTCCTCAACGCTCTTCCAGGCGGTGACTCTGTTTCGGACTGGCTGAATAAGCCGATGCACGCTATCGTGCCTTGGATCGCCACCCACCTCTTTCACGTTACCGGGGAGGCGGCGACGTATTTCCCGACCGGCAGCGGGGACACGACGTTGCAATACGTGACCAACCTTTTGTACGTCGTAGCAGCGATCGTGGCCACGGCAACGTGGTCCTTACTCGATCGAAATCGGCTCCATTACATCGGGCTCCATTTCTGGTTTCGGATTATGCTGCGGTACCTGCTGGCAATTACCCTTTTTTCGTACGGTTTTGCAAAAGTGTTTCCCCTTCAATTCGGACCGCCAGGACCGGCCAAGTTGATTGAACCGTACGGGGAGTTCTCTCCGATGGGTGTGCTGTGGAGTTTTATGGGCGCTTCGGTACCCTATATCATCTTCGCGGGAGCGTGCGAAGTTGCCGGAGGGCTGCTAGTGCTCTTCCCCCGCACGACGACTCTGGGCGCGCTAGTGAGCATGTCCGTCATGACCAATGTGGTGGCGCTTAACTTTTTCTACGATGTCCCGGTTAAGCTTTACTCTACGAATATCCTTCTAATGGCGGTGGTCCTGGCAGCACCCGATCTTGTGCGTCTGTTCGACTTCTTCGTGAGGAACCGGCCGGTGGCGGCGGCGGAACTGCGCCCATTTGAATTCCAACAGCGCTGGCAGCGCATCGGAATGGTCGTCGTAAAAACGCTATTTATCGGAGCGGTACTCTCGGGGCAAATCGCCGGCGGCTGGAGCGCGATGAAACAGCGCGGAACCAGGCCGCGGCCGCCGCTTCATGGGTTATATGACGTGGAAACGTTCGAACGAAACGGCGTGCAAGTCCCTGCGGCGCCTCAGGCGTGGAGAAAACTGGTGATCCAGGCGCCGAACGCGATCGGCGTCCGTACATTCAACGATACCTTCCTAATACTGAACGTGACCTACGACGAGCCCAAGCGGGTCATGACTGTAGACAAGCAGGACAGCCTGAAGTGGTCGCGGCCAGACAGCGACCATGTTCTACTCGAGGGGACGCTGGCAGGGACGCCGGTGCGGATTGGCTTGAAGGCGATCGACCAAACCAAGATGAGGCTCAATAGCACTGGGTTCCACTGGATCAATGAGCGTCCTTTCAACCGTTAGTGAGCGGCGGGGTTGCCGATGTGGCGAATTCTTGACCATTTCTTTACGCAAGCCCGCTCGATGACGGATAAGATTGGATGGCGATGGTCCGCGGCAGCAGAGGCTTATTCGTTTTGCTCGTTGCGGGGATACTACTACCCGGCACCATTCTAGGTGTGTTTGGGTTCCGGAGCCTGCAGCAGGACCGGCTGCTGGAGGAACGCCAAACTCGGGATGCACTGCAAAGCGCGGTGGAAGTAGCCGCCCGGGAGGTGGCGCGGGAGTTGGCAGGTTGGCGCGAATGGAAAGAGCCCGGCGCGGCGACCATCGAACTATCCCGTGACGGCAAAATACGCTCCGCTGATGGATTGCTCTGGCGGTTGGGCACGGTAACCGAGCCGGTGCTTGGCGAAGAGGTGGAACGCGCCGAACAGGCGGAACTTCGGATGAACGACAACGCGGCGGCGCTCCGTCTTTACGAAGCCGCGCTGCGTAATGCGAGCGCGGGAGCGAAGCCGGCCATTCTGCTGAGAATTGCTCGTACCGCGAAAAAGTCCGGCAATACGGCGAAAGCGGTTGCCAGTTGGAAACTGCTCCTGACGCTTCCGGAAAGTCCCCCCACCGCCGCGGCCCGACTTGCCCTGGTTGAATCGGGTGCGGCGTCCGCGCTTGACTTGTATCGCGATCTGATTGCTGGGCGCTTTTCGCTTCCCCGCGAAAGCTACCGGTTTTACTCGGCGCGCGTGAGGGAGATGGCGGGGGAATCCGCCATCGCGCCGTTGCGTCGCCTAGAAGAGCGCCGTTTCGCACTTACGGAGGCCGTCGAAGCGTTTCTAGCGGCCCCGCGACGCCGCCCTGCTCCGGGTTACTTTGCGTTTTGGGACGTTGAGCGGGTGACAGTTGTTGAAAACGACATGCTGCATGACCACCTAAACAGGACGGCACAGGCCGGGTTGGACGCCGCAATCGCACTTCGCCCGCGCGGTTCGCCGGCTGCTGAGCTCTCGGCCTTGCGAAGTCTGGATGATCCGGAACTGCCCTGGCAGATCGCGGCGACACCGCGTGATCCAGCCGCACTACTGCGCTCGCTTCAAAACCGTCAAATGCTGTATTTCGGGTCTTTGGCCGTGGTGTTTGCCGTGCTCCTATCCGGGGTGATCCTGACGGCGCGTCTGGTGCGCAGGGAGGTCGAGTTTTCGCAAGTGCAGTCGGACTTTGTGGCAACCGTCTCGCATGAATTCCGATCGCCAGTCACCGCTATCCGGCAACTCGGGGAGCTTCTTGACTCCGGCGTTGTGCAGCGCGAGGAACGGCGCCGGGAGTACTACGGGTTGATTGTGAAGGAATCGGACCGACTGGCGCGGCTGGTGGAGAATCTATTGGACTTCTCGCGCCTCGAGGCGGGCCGGAAGCAGTACCGGATGGAGGCGATCGACACCTCCCGATGGCTGGAAGACACGGCGGCGACGGCGCGCAATCCGCGGCTATTAGCCGATATTCCAGCCGGGCTGCCGATTCTGCGGGGAGACCGCGACGCACTCGCATCGGCAGTCGCTAACCTGATGGACAATGCCTTGAAGTATTCGCCATCGGAAAGTCCGGTGGAACTAGCGGCACGGACTCGTGACGGCAAACTGTTCATCTCCGTTACAGATCGGGGACCCGGCATAGCGGCCGAAGAACAATCGCAGATATTCGAAAGGTTTTATCGTGGCGCAGGGGACCTGCCCCGGCAGGTGAAAGGAACGGGAATCGGCCTCAGCCTTGTGAAACGGATCGTGGAGGACCATGGCGGCAGAGTGTCGTTGGCGAGCCGCCCAGGCGAGGGAAGCACTTTCATTATTGAGGTGAATGCAGCAGAGGAGGCTATGCCATGAAGCAAATCCTCATCGTGGAGGACGAGCCTGTCATTGCCCTGGGTCTGCGCGACAGTTTGGAGGCGGAAGGATACTCGGTGGAAGTCTCAGCCGATGGAACAGAGGCGGAGACCCGCGCCCGGGAAGGCCGCTACGACCTCATTTTGCTTGACGTCATGCTGCCGGGCCGCGACGGTTTTACCGTCTGCCGCAATCTACGCGCTTCCGGTGTCGCGACGCCGATCATACTCCTGACCGCTCGCGGGCAGGAGTTGGACAAGATTAAGGGACTCGACCTGGGGGCTGACGATTATGTGACCAAACCCTTCAGCCGCGGCGAATTGCTGGCCCGACTGCGCGCCGCGCTGCGCCGCCCCGCTACTGCTTCGCCAGATCAACCTTCCACGTACACTTTTGGCGAGGTGACTCTCAATTTCTCGATGCATCAGGCCGTTCGCGACGGTCAACCGCTAGAGCTTACTCCCATTGAGTTCAAGCTACTAAGGACCTTGATCGAGAACCGCGGCCGGGTACTGCCCCACGACGAGATGATTGAGCGAGTCTGGGGCCGTGATGCATTCCTTTCGGACCGCGTCCTCTACACGCATGTGAATAATCTGCGCGGCAAGATTGAAGCGGTTCCGGCGCAACCCCGGTACGTGATCGGGGTGCGAGGAATCGGCTACCGCTTTGACGGATGAGAAAGGCAGGCGCGATCCTGATTGGTTTCTTGACGCAGTCTTGACTCAGCAGAAGGGGCTTTTGCTTAATCTGATCGCATGACAATTCAACGCTACCTACTTACATTAGCCGCCGGGATCGCACTGGTCTCGGCGCAGCCCAAGGACCCGGAAGCGGCGCTCGGCGCGGCCAGGCATTTGGAGGAGGCGGAGGGCAACTACACGGCTGCGATTGAGGCTTACAAGAAAATCCTCGCGCAGAACGGCGGAAACCGGGGGATTTCGGCGAAGGCTCTGCTACGACTGGGGGCGTGTTATGAAAAGTTGGGTAATTCGGAATCGCGCAAGGCTTATGAGCGCGTTGTGCGCGAGTTCTCCGATCAGAAGGAGGCCGTAACGGCGGCGCGCGAACGTCTGGGGAATGGGGGAACGCAGTCGGCGCGGGGCGTGGTGGTTCGGCAGGTTTGGACCGGGGACGATGTAGACCTAAGCGGCTCACCATCGCCTGATGGCCGTTATTTGGTTTATGTCGATTGGAAGAACGCGGCGAATCTAGCCATTCGTGATCTCAAGTCCGGCGAAAGTCGCTTCCTCACGAAGGAATCCGGGAAAAGTGAGAAGGTGACCGAAGCTTATGATCCGCTCTGGTCTCCCGACGGCAAACAGGTCGCTTATCAATGGTATGAGAACGACCGGACATCGCTACGCGTTGTCAGCGCAGATGGATCGCGGACGCGGGTTCTCTCAGAAGCGCCCAGAAACAGTCCCGTAGCGTGGTCCCCAGATGGCAAGTGGATCGCCTCGATCGAACACGGAACGGATCGAACCCGCACCATCGCGTTAACTTCGACTGTGAATGGGTCGATCACCCGACTGAAATCGACCGCGTGGCGCTGGCCATCCATCGGCGGCTTCTCACCGGATGGAAAACTGCTGGTCTACTCTCTACCACATTCCAAACCAGAACTAAGTGATGGCGGAATTTTCACGATTGCTATCGACGGCAGCGCGGAGACGCGACTGGTCGAGGATCCCTCCTTGAGTGACGGCTCGAAACCGGTCTGGACTCCCGATGGCCGGGCCGTCCTTTTTACCAGTAACCGTTCAGGCTCGAAAGGCCTCTGGTCCATCAGCGTCATGGATGGCAAACCGCAAGGCTCGCCGGAAATGCTCCGGCCGAACATTGGCGACGTTCGGATAATCGGATTGTCCACTAACGGGACGCTGTTCTACGGCACGTACAATCGGCAGGTCGACGTGCACACAGTTGAACTGGATCCCCGAACACTCACGCCTCTCGCGCAACCCAACCGCCTAACGGAGAGACTTGTCGGCTCGAATTGGGGTCCGGCCTGGTCCCCCGACGGTAAGTCAGTGGCTTTTTTTCGACGTGCCGCGGACGCCGACGCGACACGTTCGATCGTCATTCGTTCAATTCTTACAGGGAAGGAGCGCACATTGCCTGTGCAAATCCGTCAAGGCGGATATGTGCCTGGGTACCTGTCCCCGCATTGGTTTCCCGATGGCAGGTCTTTGCTCGCTCTGGATGCCACTGATAGCAGGTGGACGTTTAAGCGGATCGACCTTGAGACCGGAGATTCGAAGGTGGTTATAGAGGGCATGCGAATCAGCCCGCATGTGCAACTAGCTCCCGACGGCAGAACTCTGTACTATTCGATACGAAACGAGCGAGCTTCCGGTGCAAGTTTCGGAGTGGTCCAGTTGATGAAACGAAATCTGGCAACGGGCGAGGACACGGAACTGTACCGGTCCGAAAGTCCGGGAGTTAGTTTCTTCGGCCTGGCTATTTCGCGAGATGGCGCTTACCTTTCGTTTTCGCGAAACCTGCCTGAGAGCGGAAAGCGAGCACTGACTGTCGTCCCCACAGCGGGCGGCGCGCCGCGCGAGATCTACCATGGCACCTATGAGAAGCCGACCCCGTTTTTCGGAGTATGGTCGAAGGATGGGACGCACATTCTCTTCGCCAGCCATGGTGAGAAAAAGGGGGAACTCTGGGCAATTCCAGCGGAAGGCGGCGAACCCAAGAAACTGGGGCTTGGCATGGAGCAGATCTCATTTGGAGACTTGTCTCCCGATGGCGGCAAGCTCGCATTCACGTCGACGCGGAGAAAAGGGGAGCTTTGGGCTATTGACAACCTCATTCCCGAAATTCAAGCCGCATTGATTAAGTGAAAATGCGCCTGCTCCTTGTTTTGGTACTGCAGTCGAGCCCGCTGATGGAAGCCGCCTGGCATCCACCGCGCGGGCTCGATCTTTACCGGCCTGCGCCTGAGACCAATCGCATCAGCCGGTTAAAGATCGCCCTCGGGAGGCAGTTGTTTCGCGACCGCCGGCTGTCCCGCGATGGCTCGATTGCCTGTGTCAGTTGTCACCAGCCTGCCCTTGCCTTCACCGATGGCCTTGCCTTGGCACAAGGAATCGGCGGGGCGCGCGGCGACCGCAATACACCGGCCATTATCAATCGCGCCTGGGGCAAATCTTTCTTCTTCGATGGCCGCGCATCGACCCTGGAGAAGCAAGTTGTGCAACCGATACTCAGTGCTCATGAGCTGGGCGCGTCGGAGGCATCCATGCTGGCCCTTGCCGGCAGACATTACCGCAAGCGCTTCCGCGAGGCGTTCGACGCCGAACCGTCGATGGAGTTGATCGCGCGGGCGCTGGCGACTTATGTCCGGACAATCGTGGCCGGCGATTCGCCATTCGATCGGGGAACTCTAAGCGAATCGGCGAGCCGCGGATTGATTCTCTTTCGGGGAAAAGCCGGCTGCATCTCCTGCCATTCCGGCCCTTTGTTCAGTGACGAGGAGTTTCATAATACCGGGGTCGCCTGGCGGGATGGGATTCTTAAGGACGAAGGCCGGGCTCGTGTGACGGGAGCTTCGCAAGACCGCGGGGCGTTCAAAGCGCCGACGCTCCGAGAGATCGATCGCACGGCGCCCTACATGCATGACGGCAGCCTAGAGACGCTCCGGCAAGTGGTCGATTATTACGACGCCGGGGGCAGGCCAAATCCAGGACTGGATGATCGAATTCGCCGCCTTAATCTTTCGCACGGAGAGAAGCAGGACCTGGTCGCGTTTCTCCGATCTCTGACGGGGCGCGTTCAGGACGGACAGTGAGCCTACGAGTCGTTCTTGTCCTGCCGAACGCTGTCGCTTTTTGCCTTGCCAACCCCTGATGAATCAAATATCATGACCAGCGAGTGTCGCTGCCACGATCGAACAAAACGGGCCGAACGCCCAAGTCAGACGTGGATGCTGTGCAGAGGCAGAGTGTCCAGGCGCCACGAAGCATACCGATGATCAAACGGCGCATTCGCCGGCAGTCCGAACCTGTCGTTCCCAGGAGATGTCTATGAACCGCAGAAACTTCTTTGCTTTCGCGGCAGCGGCGAGCCCGGTAGCCGCCGCTCCGCACCGACTGGATCGGATTCCGGTTCGCAAGACCGGTAAGGTGGAGACAGTATTTAAGTCGCCCGCAGCGAAGCCGAACGGACTCCAGGCGACGAAAGACGGCCTTTGGATCATCGATCAGGGCTCGAAAAACGAGGCTCATCTTGTCGCCTATAAAGACGGCAAGGTGATCAAGGGATTCGAGACCGAGACCACTGCATCCAGCGGAATTACTTTCGATGGCGAGGCAATTTGGATTGGGTCTACCTACAGCCGGGAGATCGTCAAATGCGACGCCAATACGGGCAAGGCTATTGAGCGGCATTTCACTCCAGGCGCTGGAGTAATCTACAAAATGGCCGGCGACGCGCCAGCGCGAACAAGTCCCTTACTGACGAATCTAAAGCAGCCTGCTCCGCCGCCACCGCGGCCGGCCGGGGCAAAGCGGCCGAGCGGGTTTCAAATGGGTGAGGTGAGTTCGACCGCGCCGGGAACAGGCGCTCACGGCCAGGAATGGCGGGACGGCAAGCTCTGGTTTACGGTACCGCCATCCCGCGAAGTGTACCGAATCGATCCGAAGACATGGGTGGTGGAAACGAAGTTCCCGACGGCCGGTAACCGTCCGCACGGAATCGGATGGGAGGGCAAGTATCTCTGGGTCACCGATTCCAATCTGAATGCGTTCTTTAAGCATGATGTAGAAACCGGCGCAATCGTCGAGAAGATTCAGCTTGGAGAGAATGATCCGCTGCCGCACGGCATGACGATTTGGGAGGGTTGGATGTGGTACTGCGACGATGTCGGCGTTGTCTGCCGGCTTAAGCTCTAGGCGGCGCGTCAGGAATTGATCGCGTGAGGCGTGTGGGAGTCTACGGTAACCAGTCAATCGGGCTCGTTCGAAACACGAGACGACGTTTCGTTCCAATAGTTGGGACAGCGCGTGAACCAGCCGCTCAACGCTGGTAGTAGACACTCTACGGCATTTCGTGATAGTAGTAGACAATCTACGACTATGACCGCCAAGGCTCGCTATCAGAATCGGATCGAACTGCTGCAAGGCACTCTGGACATGCTGATCCTCAGGACGCTGCAGTGGGGACCGCAGCATGGACATGGGATCGGGCAGGCGATCCGGGCCAATTCCGGAGAGCTTCTCCATGTCGAGACCGGTTCTTTATACCCGGCCTTGCACCGGCTCCAGAAGCGGGGATGGCTGGCCAGCGAGTGGGGGGTCTCCGACAACAACCAACGCGCCAAGTATTACCGTTTGACGGCGGCGGGAAAGAAGCAGCTCGCCGCCGAGGAATCGAAGTGGGATCTCTTGGTCCAAGCCATTGCCGGAGTGATGAAACCAGTGATCTGAGGCTCCAAACAATGAATCTGCGTAGCTGGAAATCGACCGTTGCCCGCTTTCTGCGCCTCAAGAGTGAGGATGACGACTTGGAGGAAGAGATTCGCGCGCATCTCGCGATTGACACGCGACAACGCATCGAACGCGGGGAGTCACCACGGACGGCAAGGCTCGAAGCCGCGCGGGATTTTGGAAATGCCGCTCTTGTCAAAGAGATAACTCGCGAAGCATGGACCCTTGCTTCGTTCGAGCGTCTCCGGCAGGATGCGCGATATGCCGTTCGCAGCTTTGCCAGATCCACCGGCTTCACTCTTCTTGTCCTGACGGCATTGGCTCTGGGGATCGGCGCGACGACGGCTATGTTTACCGTTCTCGATTCCGTCATCCTCCGACCGTTGCCGTTTCCCGATCCCGAGCGGCTCGTCACTGTCTGGGAGAGGCAGTCCAAGAGCGAGCGCCCGAATGTTGTCTCGATTTTGAATTTCAGGGCGTGGAGAGAACGGGCCAAATCGTTTGAGGCGATGGCCGCATACAACCAGGGCCCCAAGAATCTATTGGGCGGGGATGAGCCGATACAGATTACGGGTGCGAGCGTCACCGTCGACTTCTTCCGGGTTCTTGGCGTCGCGCCGCAGATCGGGCGGGGTTTCGCCCCTGAAGAGGGAGGCCCATCCGGTCCTCGCCTTGCCGTTCTCAGCTATCGATTCTGGCAGCGCCATTTCGGCGGAGACGCCGGCGTGATCGGCCGGAGAGTATCGATCGGGGGATCTCACCATGAGATCACCGGCGTGATGCCAGAAGAGTTCGCATTCCCGGACCGGCGCGTCGATGTGTTCACTCTGGCGTGGCCTGACTACAGCGGCCGCGATTTCCAGGTCATCGCCCGGTTGCACGCCGGCACGTCCATTGATGCGTCCCGCGCGGAGATGGTACGGATCGCCACCGGGACAGCCGCTGAGAACCCTGCGATGAATGCCGGATTTGGCGCGATGGTGATCCCTCTGCACGAGCATATGGTTGGCCGCAGCCAGCCGCTAATATTCATCCTGTTTGCGACGGTATTGCTGGTTCTGATCATCGCCTTCGCCAATGTCGCCAATCTGCTGTTCCTGCGCGCAGCCAGCCGCGGACGGGAGATGAGCGTCCGGCTGGCCCTGGGCGCCGGGCGGCTGCGGCTGGCTCATCAACTTACGGTGGAGAGCCTGATACTGACCGGCACCGGAGGCCTGCTGGGCATGGTGGCGGCGAACTGGGGGTTGCGCGCGCTGCTGGCCTCCTTGCCGGCCGATTTTCCTCTTCCGCGGATACAGGAGATTTCGGTGAATTCGACCGTCCTCGCCTTCGCGCTGATCTTGTGCACGATCATGGGCCTGGTTTTCGGTTTTCTGCCTGTAATTCTGTCCGGCCGGCGGGATCTGTCCGAGACGCTACGATCCAGCACTCGCGCCGTAACTTCGCATCAGAGGCGGTTCCGGAGGGCGATGGTGATTGTGGAGGTCGCTGTCGCGCTCGTGTTGGTCATCGGCGCCGGTTTGATGGTACGCAGCCTGCTGCGTCTTCAGCAGACCGATCTCGGCTTTACTTCTGAACGGCTTCTCACCGTCCGCATGTTCCTGCTGCCCGGCAAACCGGCGTCCCAAGCACAGGTTGTCGCGGATATTCTGCAAAGGCTGCGAAGCCTGCCGCAGGTGGTTGCGGCGAGTTCGATCAGCATCCCGCCGATGGCGGGCAGCAATTCCGGAACCTGGTATTACCGAGCCGATGTGCCGGAGCCGGCCCGCGAAAACCGTCCGTCGGGCGAGATCTCCATTGTGATGCCCGACTACTTTCGAACCATGGGTATTCCGATGATGGCGGGCCGGGATTTCGGCGACCTGGACCGTTCCAGCGGAAGCAAGACGGGTATCTTGAACCGGACTGCCGCGCAAGCGCTCTTCGGCTCCGAGAGTCCGATCGGGAAACGCGTCAAGGTCTCCTGGAACAACGCCGGTGAAGTAGAGATCGTTGGCGTGGCAGGCGATATTCGTCATCGCAACCCGCAGTCCAAGCCCGAGCCGTGTCTTTTTCTGCTGAATACGCAACTTCCGTTTCCGTGGGTGGCGCTTGTCGTACGGAGTTCCACCGATCCGCGCCTGCTGGCTTCGGCGATCAAGAATGAGATCCATGAGGTGGACCAGGACCAAGGTGTCGCCTCGATTGAGACGATGGAGGAACGTGTCGCGAACGCGAGCGCACAAACCCGCTTGCAGGCATGGCTCCTTATTGCGTTCAGCGGGGTCGCTCTGGCCCTGGCGTGTATTGGGATCTATGCGGTTATCTCGTACACGGTAAGCGAACGGACGCGTGAGATCGGGGTACGCGTGGCCCTGGGCGCCGATCGTCCGCGGATAGTTGGGGAGATCCTTCGAGAGAGCATGGCACTGGCCGGAACCGGCGTGGCGATTGGATTGGCGTCGTCGATTGCGCTGACCCGGTACCTGGAGACGCTATTGTTCGATGTCAAGCCGACCGACCCTGCCGTTTTTGCAAGCGTCGCGATTCTGATGCTTGCCGCCGGGGCAGCGGCGTCGTATGTGCCTTCGCGGCGAGCTGCTGCGGTGGATCCCGTTGTTGCCTTGCGGGATGAGTAGCTCTTGACATGCTAACCCTTGACCCGCGGAACCGGACCCGTCGGGCCTGTCTTCTTCAGAACTCGATTCGCAACCCCATTACTGCTTGCTTACCATCTGCTCAGAAGCGCAAAAGTGATAGAATCCTTGGAATCTTGATTGCATGACGCCGCCGCAAAGCATTGCCCACTATCGCTTTGTTTCGAAGATCGGGCAAGGCGGCATGGGCGAGGTATGGCGCGCCACCGACACCAAACTGAACCGCGGCGTCGCGATCAAGATCCTTCCGGCGCCGTTTGCCGCCGACCCGGACCGCCTCGCCCGGTTCACCCGCGAGGCCCAGGTGCTCGCCGCGTTGAACCATCCCTGCATCGCATCCATTTACGGGGTCGAGGAGCGCGCCCTCATCCTCGAATTGGTCGAAGGTCCAACTCTGGCCGAACAGATCGCCGCCGGCGCTCTGGCCGCCGCCGAGGCGCTACCGATTGCCCGCCAGATCGCGGAGGCGCTCGAATACGCCCACGAACGAGGAATCGTCCATCGCGACTTGAAGCCCGCCAATATCAAGCTCACGCCAGACGGGCGGGTCAAACTGCTCGACTTCGGCCTGGCCAAGGCGCTCGAAGCGGAACCTGCCGCGGGCAATCCCTCGTCGTCACCCACGCTCACGATGCGCGCCACCGAGGCAGGTGTAATCATGGGCACACCGGGGTACATGAGCCCGGAGCAGGCGAAGGGCAAACCGGTTGACCGCCGGTGCGACATCTGGGCCTTCGGGGTGGTGCTTTGCGAAATGTTGACGGGGCGGCCGCTGTATAGCGGCGAGAGTGTCGCGGAAACTTTGGCCTCCGTGCTCAAGGATGCGCCCGACCTCTCCTCCCTTCCGCCGGATACGCCAGCGGCCGTCGGCCGGCTCCTCCGCCGCTGCCTTGAAAAGGATCCGCAGCGCCGCCTGCAGGCGATCGGCGAAGCTCGCATCGCCATTGATGACGCCACCTTGGAGGAACCCGCGAAGACGACGGCTCCCACTGTGCAGATCCGCCGGAGCGCGCCCTGGTGGAGCATGGCAGTAGCCGCTCTGATTCCCGCGTTGGTGCTCGGCGGGCTGCTGTGGCGCGCGACCCGCCCGATTGATCGGCCGTTGCAGCGCTTCGTCACAGACCTCGGGCCGGACGCTGCTCCAGGGGCCGCTCTCACCGTGGCCGTCTCACCCGACGGAAGGCGCATCGCTTACGGGGTGCAGACGAACAGCGGAATCCTGGCCGGCACGCGGCTACTTAACCAGCAGAGTGTGACGGTCCTCCCCGGAACGACCAATCCGGGCTATCTGTTTTTCTCGCCGGATGGGCAGTGGATCGGACTTCTGGGCCTGGGCCGGTTAGCGAAAGTTTCTGTGAACGGAGGGGCCCCGGTAGTTCTGAATAACTCCGGCGGTTTTAGCCAAGGCGCCTCCTGGGGCGAAGACGGCTACATTTACGTCCAGATCGACGGCAAAATTGCGCGAGTTCCGGATTCTGGCGGGAAGGCTGAGCCGGCCGGTGATTCCGCCTCCACCGACCGCACCGATGCGTGGCCTCAGATCCTGCCGGGAGGCGGACACCTGCTGGTTAGTTCCCGAGCGCCTGGCGTCGGACAGAGCTATAACAACGGAAGCATAGGGGTAATTACATTAAAGTCACGGGAATACAAGGTGGTGCACCGCGGCGGCTACTATGGACGCTACCTCCCTAGCGGCCACCTGGTGTACGTGCAATCACAAACGCTTTTCGCCGTGCCCTTCGACCTGGACCGCCTGGAGACGCGCGGCACGCCATTACCGGTGATTGACAGCGTCGGAGCGAATGCAAATCAAGGGGGAGGGCAGTTCGACTTCTCCCGCGACGGCACGCTGGCTTATCTTCCCGGGGGCGCGGCAAGCAGCACCGAGGAAGTGGTGTGGATGGACAAGGCGGGCCGCCTGGAGAAAATCCTCAGCGCGCCCGATTCGCGGACGCCCCGGCTTTCGCCGGACGGCAAACAATTGGCGGTTTCCGTCAGCGGAGAAATACTGATCCACGACCTGTCGCGAGGCGCCAGTACGCGCCTGGCCCTTGGCGGAAGTGGCAGCACCAATTACCCGCAGTGGATGCCCGACGGCAAACACCTGATCTACACCGATGGCCGCGCGGTGAACTGGATCCGAGCCGACGGCTCCGGCAAGCCCGAGCCGCTGCTCAAACAAATGAATGCGGTCCCGCAGTCCATCTCGCCGGATGGGAAGGCGCTTGCGTACCACATACTTGGGCAAGGCCGCGACATCTATACGGTTCCACTTGACCTGACCGATCCCGATCGTGCGAAGGCGGGTAAGCCCGAGCCTTTCGCCACATCCCCTCTGGCCGACGCGGATCCCGCGTTTTCCCCCGACGGACGGTGGATTGCGTATAGCTCTTCCTCGGGCGGAGGGTATGCGATCTACGTCCGTCCGTTCCCAGCGGTCCCCCAAGGCGGGCAGGTGCAGATCTCTTCCGTGCCCGGCCGTTTTCCGATATGGTCGCGAACGCGGAAGGAACTCTTCTATGTGGCGCTCCCCGAAGGCCGCATCATGGTTGTGCCGTACTCGATTTCCGGGGGGGCCTTCTCACCGGGAAAGCCAGAGGTCTGGTCGGAAACCAATATCACGACTACGGGTGTAGCTATCCCGCTGGACCTCGCGCCCGACGGAAAGCGATTCGTCGTCTTCCCGCGCGCGGCGACGGCCAGCGCCGTCAAGGAGAATTTGCACGCCGTCTTTTTGTTGAACTTCTTCGACGAACTGCGCCGCAGGGTACCCTGACGCGTAGGGCGACGGACATATGGGAATCAGGCCTGTTGGCGGTCGAGGCGGGTGCCGGACCCTTTTCATCGACCCCGCTCTTGATATAAACTACGCCTGCCCGGAGGCTTACTTGAAGAGATTGGGACTCCTTGCGGCGCTGTCTGCCGCACTCGTGATGGCGCAGGTCAGGAATCCGCACACCACACCGGCGGATGTCGCCGCGGGCGCGCGCATTTTTCGCTCCCATTGCGCCGATTGCCACGGTCTCAACGGCCAGGGCGGTAAAGGCCCCGACCTCACCACCGGCCAGTTTTTCCATGGGTCTTCCGACCAGTCGCTGCTCACCAACATTTCGGAAGGCATCGAGGGCACCCCCATGCCCGGGCAATTTTTCTCTCCGGATCAGGTGTGGCAGATCGTCGCATTTGTTCGGACCCTGGGCGCCAAGGGCTCGGCGGAAGCCCCTGCCGGCAATCGGGAAAATGGAGCAAAATTGTTCCGCGCGAAGGGATGCATCAACTGCCATCTCGTGAAGGGCGATGGAGGAGTTAACGGCCCCGAACTCTCGTTCATCGGTTCTCAGCGCCCCGCTTCCGCTATTCGCCAGTCGATCGAAACTCCCAACGCGCAGGTCGACCAAGCCTACTGGCAGGCCGACATCGTTCTGGAGGACGGCAGCGCATACAAAGGCTTCGTCATGAATGAGGACACCTACAACGTTCAGTTGCTCCACCCCGCCAAGGGACTGATGTCTCTTCCGAAGCGAAACTTCCGCAAATTCGAAATCATGAAGACTTCCGTCATGCCCGCCTACCGCGGAACCGCGGCGGAACTGCAGGACCTGGTGGCCTATCTGTGGTCGCTGCAGCGAACCCGGAGGACGGAATGAGACAGATCGTGCTGATGGCGGCCGTTGCCGCGTCCGCTTTTTCGCAAGCCAACTGGTCCATGTATTCGGGCGCTTATAACGGCTGGCGGCACAGTACTCTCGAACAGATCAACCGCGCCAATGTAGACAAACTCAAGGTCGCATGGGTTTATCAGATGCCCATCACCGAACGTATCGAGACCACGCCGCTTGTTATCGACGGGATCATGTATTTCACCGAGCCGCCTTCCAACGTGGTCGCTGTCGATGCGGAAACGGGCCGGCCCTACTGGCGGTATCGCCGCAGTCTTCCGGACAAAATCAACACCTGCTGCGGCCAGGTGAACCGCGGCGTCGCGGTGTCCGGCGACCGCGTCTTTGTCGGTACCGTTGACGCCCACCTGGTCGCGGTCCACGCTAAAACCGGCGCCGTTCTGTGGGATATTCCCGTCGCGGATCCGAAGAACGGGTACAGTCTTACCGGCGCGCCGCTGATCGTAAAGGACATGGTCATCACCGGAGTTTCCGGCGGAGAGTATGGTGTCCGCGGCTTCCTGGATGCGTACGACATGAAGACGGGCGTGCGCCGTTGGCGCTTCTGGACCATTCCCGAACCCGGCCAGCCGGGAAGTCAGACATGGTCCGGCGACGCCTGGAAACGTGGCGGCGGCCCTACGTGGGTAACCGGCTCCTTTGACCGGGAACAGAACCTGATCATCTGGGGTACGGGAAATCCATCGCCCGATTGGAACGGCGATGTACGGCCGGGAGACAACCTATATACGGACTCCGCCATCGCTCTGGATGCCGACACCGGCAAGCTCAAATGGCACTATCAGTTTGTGCCGCACGATGTTCACGATTGGGATGCGGTTCAGGTGCCGGTTCTCGTCGATGCCGAGTGGGAGGGCAAGCCGAGGAAGTTAGTGTACTGGGCGCACCGAAATGGCTTCTTCTATGTGCTTGACCGCACAAACGGGCAGTTCCTGCTCGGCAAAGCCTTCGCCACGCAAACCTGGAACGCCGGGTTCACCAAGGAAGGGCGTCCGATCCGAAAGCCGAACATCGATCCTTCCCCGGAAGGCACTTATGTGTGGCCGGGAGTCCAAGGCGCCACCAACTGGTATTCCCCTAGTTACAGCCCGCAGACGGGTTTCTTCTACCTGACTGCTTGGGAAAACAAAGGGCTCTACCGCAAGGGGGACGCCGAATACATACCCGGCAACCGTTACATCGGCAGTGTCCCCGAAATCGATCTCCCCGAGGAGCCGGGGTGGGGCGCGATCCGTGCGTTGAATCCGAAAACCGGGGAGCGAATCTGGGAGCACAAGATGCATACCAAACCGTGGTCGGGCGTCCTTTCCACGGCCGGTAAGCTCGTCTTCGGTAGCACCGGCGGATGGCTTAGCCGCGAAAAGGTGATGATGGAGAGTTACTTCTTTTCTTTGGACGCCGAGACAGGCAAGGAACTTTGGCGGATCAATCTCGGCGGCACGATGGCCAGCAACCCGATGACTTATAGCGTCAATGGCAAACAGATGATCGTCATGCCCGCCGGGTCCGGAATCTTCGCGTTTTCGTTGCAATGAGTCGGCGGCCGCTTCGGCGGCGGTTGGGTGCTCCTTTTACCTGTGATAGACTGGCGCGCGGAACGAACTGCCAGGAGGGCACAAGTATGCCAATGCCTCGTATGTTGCAAGCGGCGCTTCTGATTTCGATCGCCGGCTTATTACCCGCGCAAGAGTACCGCGGGCGAATCCAGGGTTCGGTTACCGATAGCACCCAGGCCGTTGTGGCGGGCGCTACGGTCACCCTTTTGAATACCGAAACGGGCGTGGCATCGACACGCCAAACTAATGAGAACGGACGATACCTGTTCGATCTGGTCCTGCCGGGAAGCTACTCGGTGACGGTCCAACTGGATGGATTCCAGCGATACGTTCAGGAAAAAGTTCTGCTGGTCTCGCGCGGCGATATTACTGTCGATGCGATGTTGAGACCCGGCGATGTGCGTGAAGCGGTGACCGTGACCGATCAAGCGGCGCAAGTGCAGTTCAACACCAGCAAGCTGGAGACGACGGTCGACAGTTCGCTGACGTCCAATCTGCCAACGATTTCGCGGAATCCGCTGATGCTGGCGCGGCTGGATCCGGCCGTGGTGCAGCAGGACACGGCGCGCGAAGTGGAGCCCTACATGACGTGGTCGGGCAATCGCCAACAGGTGGGCGGCGGCACGAACTATTCCAATGATTTGCAACTTGACGGCAGCCCGATCGGTATAGGGTACAAGACAAGCTATATGCCATCGCCGGACTCGGTACAGGAGGTCGCGGTACAGCAAAACGCGGTGGACGCTGAGTATGGGCACTCCTCCGGATCGGCCATTACGATGACGATGAAGTCCGGCACCAACGTCTGGCACGGCAACGCGTTCTATCAGGGCCAATATCCGTGGGCGAATGCACTGGAGAATCGCGTGATCCGGTCCATTAACCTGGGGCGGACGCACATGTGGGGCGGCACCGTCGGCAACGCGATCATCAAGAACAAGCTGTTCAACTTCTTTTCCTATGAACAGTGGCGCAAGACGGATCCGAACGACTTCCTGAACACGGTCCCCACGGACCGCGAGCGCGCCGGCGATTTCTCGCAATCGCTGAACGCAGTGGGCGGACTGCGCACGATCTACGATCCGTTCACCACCGAGACTTCGGCCGATGGCAGCCGGATTACGCGCACGCCGTTCCCGGGCAATATTATCCCGGCGTCGCAACAGGATCCGATTGCGCGGACCTATATCGGAGGCTTGTGGAAATCGAATCGGCCGGGCCAGGGGAACTACAACGTCAACAACTATTACGTGCCGCTTCCGATCCGCTACGACTACCACAACATTTCGAATCGCACGGACTATGTGTTCAGTGAAAAGCTCCGGTTCTATGGGCGGTATAGCAAGCTGTGGACGCCGGTGACGACTTCGAATCCAACGGGGTCGGAGTTCTTCGTGAACGATCGCGGGAGCCAGCGCGATGCGACTTCTATTTCGGGCAATGCGGTTTGGACGGTGAGCGCATCGACGATCGTGGATTTCAATGCGACGTATCACAGCTTCGTAGACGCATCGCGCTATGCTTCCTCCTGCGAGGGCTGCTGGGCGAAGTACTGGCCGAACTCGAACTTCTACCAGAATGTATTCGGGAACAAAGTGGTGCCGGAACTGCTGCCGCGAATGTCGGTGCTGGGTACAGGAACGGGCGAGTATTGGACCTCGATGGGGCCGCGCGGCGGCACGTGGGACCAACGGCCTGATGCCGATGGCATCAGCGTGAAGGTGGCGCGCCAGCAAGGGAAGCATTATTTGAAGATGGGCGCCGACACGCGGGGCAGCCGGACCACGAGCCTGATCGTAAACAACAATCCGGGCTTCGGATTCCAGGCGGATGGTACCGCGGCCACCTATATTCAGCCGGATCTGCGTACATCGGGAGACGGCTACGCCACGTTCCTGCTGGGCGCAATCCAACCTGCCGGGGGCGGAGCAGATAGCTGGGACTCCGGATCGACGTCGATGACGGCGACGATTCTGCCGCAAGGACAGAATCGATTTTATGGGATGTTCATCAACGACGACTGGAAGATTTCGAAGAACCTGACGCTTAATCTGGGGCTGCGTTATGAGTATGAGACGGCTTACTCGGATCCGGAAGACCGGCTGACGCGGCCGCTGGATTTGAGCACGCCGATTCCGCAGATGCAGGGCTCGCGGGCGCCGGTGTTTCCGCCGGAGATGAGCCAGTACTATAAGGGACCGACGACGCTGAATGGCCGGTTTCAGTTCGCCAATTCGGATAATCGCGGGCAGTGGAACGCGGGCAGCGGCGGGTTCTCGCCCCGCGTCGGGATGGCGTACCGCTTGAACGATAAGAGTTCGCTGCGCGTGGGCTACGGGCGGTATTTGACGCCCTGGACCGGCGGCGTGTTCAACATCTTCGACACCTACTATGTGGGCTACAAGAATGTGACCGGCGCTTATCCGGCGGTGCTGGGCGTGCCTTCGGCGCGGCTGCGGGATCCATTCCCCGCGTCGCAGCCCGTGGTGCCGGCGTATGAGAAGACGTTGGGAGAGAACACGGGCCTGGGGGATACGTTCAATTACGTGATCGGTAACCGGCCGCGAAGCTACAGCGACCGGGTGAACATTTCATTCCAGCGACAGCTTCCGCAAAACATGGTGGTGGATGTGACGTTCTACATGAACAACACCAGCCAGGTAACGACGCCTTCGTACAACGTCAATCAGATCGACCCGCGGGTGGCTTATCAGTACAAATCGGAAACCAACCGCGCCGTGGCGAATCCGTTCTATAACTTCGGCACGGTGGCGGAGTTCCCCGGGGCGCTGCGTTTCCAGCGAACGGTAGCGCTGACGTCGCTGTTCCGGCAGTATCCGCAGTATGGGAGCTTGAACGTCATTGACGGCGTCAATGGCGGAGAGAGCCGCTACAAATCGCTACAGCTCCGGCTGAACCGGCGTTTTGCGGATGGTTATTCGCTGCTGATGGGCTATAACTACGCGCGCCAGCAGGACGATATTTTCTTCAACGATATCGATGCGTATTTGAAGCAATATACGTCGCAGGAGAGTGCCAACGCGCGCCACCGGCTCACTGCGGCCGGGACGTGGGAGATTCCGGTGGGCAAGGGCCGGCAGTTCGGCGCCTCGATGGCGAAGGGCCTGGACTATGTGATCGGCGGCTGGGATTTGGCCGGTATTCTAACGTGGCGTTCGGGCTTCTTTGTGCGGTTCGGCGCGCTGGAAGTGGTGGGCGATCCGGTGATTGATAACCCCACACCGAGCAAGTGGTTCAATACGGCGGCGTTCAAGCAACTGCCGGCGTTCACGCCGCGCACCAATCCGTATCAGTATGAGGGCTTAACCAACCCCGGCCTGTTCAACCTGGACATGTCGATCGTCAAGCGCATGCCGATTACGGAGAAGTTCCGCGCGGAGATGCGCATGGACGTCTTCAATGCGGCCAATAACATGACCTGGGCGAACCCGAACACGACGGTTACAAGCAGTCTGTTCGGCGTAACCAACAACCAGTTGGCGGCGACGTTTGGACGGCGCGCGCAGCTTGGATTGCGGATTGAGTTTTAGCTTTGGAACGGTGCTGCTGCTGGCTTTCGCTCAGCAGCAGCCACCGGACTTGCGAGAGGCGGCGCGCCTGGATCAGGCGGGGCGCTGCGGGGAGTCCGAGGCTATTTACCAGAAGGCCCTGGCGCAAGGCGCGCCGGGGCCCTCGCTTTTGAATAATGCCGGCAATCACTACCTGATTTGCGGGGCGCCAGAAAAGGCGCGGGGGTACTTTGAGCGGCTGGTGAAGGCCGTGCCGGCGCATGGGAACGGGAATTTGCAGTTGGCGCGGCTGGATATGGCGGCGGGAGCTTTTGCGCGGGCAGAGGAGCGGCTGGCGAAACTGGCGGGCAAGGGCGCGGACTTCGAAGTTCTGTTTTTGCTGGGCCGGGCCGCGGGACGGGCGGGCCATGCGGCTAACGCCCGGGAGGCGCTGGAAGCAGCGTTGAGTTTGAGAGAGGGCGATACGGCGGTGATGCTGGAGGCCGGGTTGGCGAACGCGGCTGCCGGAGATTATCCGCGTGCGGTGTTTCTGCTGGCTCGTGCGCAGAGCGGTGCGCCGAAGGAACCGGGGATTGCACTGGCGCTGGCTCGGGCTTCGGAGGATGCGGGCTATTATGGCGACGCGGTGATTGCCTATGACCGGTATCTGGCGTTGAAACCGGACGATGCGGGGGCATTGCGGGACCGGGCGCGAGTAAAGGCGTGGACAGTGAACGGGAGTGCGCGCGATCTGGAGGAGTACGTCTCCAAGGTCCCTGGCGATGCGTTGGGCCATTTCTATTTCGCGCAGGTGCGGTGGAAGGGAGATGCCGCAGGGGCGTTGGCGAGTCTGGCCAAGGCGGTGGAACTTGATCCGGGGCTACAGGCGGCTCATGTGGCGCGCGCGTGGCTTCTGCACCGGTTGGGACGGGATCAGGAGGCGCTGGCACATTTGGAGAAGGGATCGAACGATGTGCGCTCGCTGGATTTGAAGGGCGTGGTGCTGCTTTCGATGGACCGTGTGAAGGAGGCCGAGGCGGTGTTGCGGCGGGCGGCGGCGATGGCGCCGGAGGATGCTGATGTGGCGCTGCATCTAGGGCGGGCATTGATGGACCAGGGGAAAGAGCAGGAGGGTCAACGGTGGCTGGACGCCTATCAGAAGCTGCGTCCGGCCAGGCAGCGGGATGCGCGGCGGGAGGCGGGGATGATTGAATTGGCGACGCTGGATGCGGCGGGAAGGCGGGCGCGCGAGATCGATAGGTTTCGAAGTATGGCGCGGTCGCGTCCGGACGATCCGCTGCTGCAGATGCACTTGGCGAATTTGCTGATGGCCGATGGGCGGCGGGACGAGGCGCTGGCGGAGTATCTGGTGCTGGAGGGATTGAACGGCGATAAGGAAATTTGGGCGCAGGCCGGGCGAGCGTTGGCGGGGGCGGGCGAGGCGGAGACGGCCAAGCGATTCCTGGATCGGGCGGGGCTGCCTTTGGAGGCGCCGGAGGCTGAGAAGGCGTTGCAGGCGGCGATCGATCTCGCGTTGCAGGGGAGGACGGCGGTCAGTATCGAGGAGTTGCGGCGTGTGGAGGCGAAGTGGCCGGACTGGGCGCGGGCTTGGGTGGTGCATGGGCTTGTGCTGCGGGAGGCCCGGCGCGCGGCCGAAGCAGCGTCAAAGTTTCGCACGGCCGCGGCCCTGGGATGGCGCGAGGACATCGCCGGCTGTGCGACGCTACGAGAGTGGAACTCCGGCGGTTGTCGAAAATAGCCGTCCTATTGGCCGTCGCGAGCGTGCCCCCGGCCGGGCAGACGGTGCGCCCACTGTTCACCGACGTAGCGCCGAAGAGCCGGTTCGACTATGTGACCCGCAATGGCTACGACGGCGAGCGGAAGTTTTTTCCGCAACCGTTGTCCGGTGGTGTGGCGGTGCTGGACTTCGACAACGACGGGCATCAGGATCTGTACTTCACGAACGGCGCGCCATTTCCGTCGCTGCGGAAGGAGGCGGCGTTTCACAATGCGCTGCTGCGGAATAAAGGAGACGGAACGTTTGAGGACGTCACAGCGCGTGCTGGGCTGCGCGGGGAATCGATGGGCTATAGTCTGGGCGCGGCCGCGGCGGACTTCGACAACGACGGTTTCGTGGATCTCTTCGTTGCCAATATAGGCCCGAATACGCTCTATCGCAACAACGGCGACGGAACGTTCCGGGACGTCACGGCCGGTTCCGGGTTGGCCAAGCCCGCCAATACTTTGAGCGTGCAGGGAGCGTGGCTGGACTACGACAGCGATGGCCTGTTGGACCTGGCGGTTTCGAACTACACGGTGTGGACCGCCGGTACTGACCGGCGCTGCGTTCGCGACGATGGCGTGGACTTCTACTGCCACCCGAAGACTTATCCGGCGGTGCCTCACCGGCTTTACCGGAATCTGGGCGAGGGGAAGTTCGAGGATGTGACCGAGCGCAGCGGATTCGGTATGCCTCATGGCAAAGGCATGGGTATCGGCGTTGCCGACTTCAACGGCGACGGATGGGCCGACGTCTTCATCGCCAACGACACCGAGCCCAACTTTTTGCTTATGAACCGCCGCAATGGCACGTTCGAGGAACAGGGACTGCGGATGGGCGTCGCTTATAACGACAGCGGGTCGACGGTTTCAGCCATGGGCGTGGACGTTCGCGACTACGACAACGACGGATGGCCCGATGTGTTCTATAACAACCTGGGCGGGCAGATTTGGGCGCTTTTCCGCAATCTTGGCGGGCGGTCGTTTCGCTATGTGTCGCCGGGGGTTGGGATGATCGGGCTGAGTGGGGCTTTCGCCGGATGGAGTGCGGGGTTTATCGACTACAACAATGACGGCTGGCGGGATATCTACTCGGCTAATGGCGATGTCGATTCGCTACGGGAGACTTCCGAGCAGCATGACACGCTGTTTTTGAACGACGGCGGCAAGCGGTTCGTCGACGTTTCGGGCACGGGAGGTGAACACTTCGCGCGGAAGGGGTATCAGCGCGGGCACGCCTTCGCGGATTTGAATAACGATGGGTTCACGGACATCGTGGTGACGGCGCTGGGGCGGCGTCCGGCGATTCTACTCAACAATGGCACGCCCGGGACGCACTGGCTGGACGTGCAGTTGCGCGGCCGCAAGGCGAACAGGGATGGGATTGGCGCGCGGATACGGGTTACGACGGGTAGCGGCCGATTGCTTCATGACTGGGTGAGTCCGAGTGTCGGATTTCTATCTTCGAGTTCGACTCGCGTGCATTTTGGACTCGGCGCGGAGGACAAGATCGTCGAAGTGGAGGTTCGATGGCCGGGCGGGGCGGTGACGCGGGTTGGGGACGCGACGGTGGATCGGGTGTTGGTGGTTTCGGAGAAGTGAGTCGCGAGTAGGACTAGCCATCATTTCCGCTTTTCGTAGATCGCCGGGTCGATCGGTATCGCTACGACGTCCGATACGGACTGCCAGACGAGGCGGGTGCGTGATGCATTCAGATGCCCGAAACCGGCGGAATATGCGTTTGGCCGTTCCTTTCGGTTGGCTCTGATTGCGATTAAACTCGTTTCCACGTGATCGAAACGGCCCGTTACCGTGACTGTGATTGAGAATAGCGGGCAGTCGAAGCATATGCTGCCATCGGCTCTTTTCCATCTCTGGAATGAGTACTTCTCTAGTTCTCGGTTCGCGCGGTTCTCGATCGGCTGGACTCTTGGCGGTAGTTGGATCGGATTCCACGCCAGTTTGTCGGAATACTTCAGGTCGGAGATTGTGTTCACAAAAGCATACTCGCCCGTGTGACTTTCCAGGTCGGGGAAGCCGTCAACGCTCACGAGCAGGGAGCAATCACCATCTACCAACCCGCCCCATTCAAATTGAGACTTTAATTCCGCCCGGACCGTCACCATCCTGCCGTTGAATCGCTTAGGCGCTTGGGCCAATTCGCAGACCGTTGTTTTTACTGGTTCTTCGGGTTTGGCTTGGCCGAAAGCCACATTTGCGATTACAACGGCGAGAATGGCTCGACATTTCCTGGGCATGGAGGCTACTCAAAATCCGAGTCCAGCACTATCCGGTAACGGGCCTTTCCCGACTTCAGCCGTTCAAAGGCTTCATTGATCTGGCTCATGGGGTAGTGCTCGTTCTGCGGCGTGATGTTGTGGCGTGCCGCGAAGTCGAGCATAGTTCCCAATGTCACCGGCGAGCCCGTGGGGGACCCGGAGACTTCGCGCTGATGAAAGATCAGCGAGAAGGCGACGACGGGGATGGGTTCCATCACAGCGCCTACAACGTGAAGGCGGCCATTGGGAGCCAGCAATCCGATCATGGCGTCCCAGTCCAGTTTCACGTTCACGGTGCTGATTAGGAGGTCGAGAGTGCCGGCGAGCTTCTTGAGCGCTTCCGCATCGTCACTGGCGATCACTTGACTGGCGCCGAACTTCTTCACCTCTTCGACGTTCGCGCGGCGGGAGCCGAGCGCGATTACCTCACACCCGAAGGCGGCGGCGAACTTCACAGCCATGTGACCAAGGCCGCCGATTCCGATGATGCCGACGCGCTGGGTGGGCTTGGCGAACTTGGCCAGCGGGGAGAAGACCGTGACACCGCCGCAAAGAAGTGGTCCGGCATCGGCGGCGTTGAGCGTTTCCGGCAGCGGAATCGCCCATGCCCAGTGGGAACGGATGCGGGACGCGAATCCGCCACGATGTCCGATGATGGTCGCCTGGACCTGCGGGCAGAGATGATGGCCTCCGGACATGCATTGACGGCAGTGCATGCAGCTTGCGGAGTTCCACCCGATGCCGACGCGTTGCCCGGTTTTCAGTCCCTTAGCATTGGGACCTACAGCGGTGATCCGTCCGATTACCTCATGCCCCAGAGTTGCCGGATATTGGGTAATTCCCCACTCATCGTTGAGAACGGAGAGGTCCGAGTGGCACAAGCCACAATGTTCGACTGCGACTTCGACGTCTTCGGACCCGAGAGGTCCGAGGTCGATTGATTCGAGGGTCATCGGTTGACTGGGGCCGGTGGCAACCCAGGCTTTGGATTGATTGGATACTGACATTTGAATTCCTAAAAGGGGTATACGGACCGCCCGCAGTGGGGCATAAATCTAAGGTATCGCGGAAATCCGAGTGCAAATGACATGGAGCTTGCGATAATGGAGGCAGTTGTGATCGAGAGGATGGGCGAATCTTCGGGGCAGCGCGCGCAGATGGTGTTGGATGTCTCCAAAGCGGCCAACGCTCACCTGGAACTGGGCCGAGTGCTGGATGCGCTGATGGATGCGTTGGCGCCGACGATTCGTTTTAACGCGATTGCGGTGGAAGTGATTCGGGGCGAGACACTGTTTCTGCACTCGCTGAGCGTGAAGGATTTTCAGCGGAAGGAATGCGAGCCGACCGAAGAGTTTGTCTCGCGGATTCTGGGCGTGCCGGTGGAAAAGTTGGGGCCGGGGCCGTTGAAGGGGATTCCGGTGAAGGACTCGCGGGTCAATAGCCTGGCGGGGAATGCGGGGCCGTACGTTTGCCATGATTTGGCGAAGTGCGCGCAGTTTGCGGAAGAGAAAATGTTCCTGACGCATGGCGTGCAGAGCTATATCTGCCTGCCGCTGCGCAAGCGGGAGAAGCTGCTGGGTGGGCTCTACTTCAACCTGCATGAGAAGCGCGAGTTTCAGCCTTACGAAGTGCAGATGATTGCCGATGTGGGCGAGATCGTTGGCATCGCGGTGCGGAATGCACTGGCGTTTGAAGAGATCCGGCGGCTGCGCGATCAATTGCAGGAAGAAAACCTGATTCTTCAGGACGAGATCGTGCATCAATCGATGTACGAGGAGATTATCGGTTCGTCCGCAGCGTTGCGGCAGTTATTACATGGCATTGAAAAAGTCGCGCCCACCGACTCCACCGTTCTGATTACTGGAGAGACAGGTACGGGCAAAGAGCTGCTGGCGCGGGCGATTCACAAACTGTCGCCGCGGGCCGAGCGTGCGCTGGTGAAGGTGAACTGCGCGGCATTACCCGGAGAGCTGATCGCGAGCGAGCTGTTTGGGCATGAGAAGGGCGCCTTTACCGGTGCACTGCAGCAGCGGATCGGACGATTCGAGACGGCGGACCGCGGAACCATTTTTCTGGACGAAATTGGGGAATTGCCTGCGGATATGCAGGTTTCTCTGTTGCGAGTTCTGCAAGAGAAAGAGTTCGAGCGAGTGGGCGGCAACGTAACGCGGCAGACCGATGCGAGGGTGATCGCAGCGACCAATGTGGATCTTGCCGCGGCGGTGGCGGCGGGGCGATTCCGCAGAGATCTCTATTATCGTTTGAACGTGTTTCCGGTGCATGCGCCGCCGCTGCGATCGCGGGCGGACGATATTCCGGTGCTGGTGGAGTACTTCGCCGCGCGGTTCGCCAAACGCATGGGCAAACGGATATTGCGCATCGCCAAGCCGGCGATGGATGCGCTGATGGCCTATTCGTGGCCTGGGAATATACGGGAACTGCAGAACGTGATTGAGCGCGCGGTGATTTTGAGCGACGGGGAGTTGTTGCGGCTGGACCCGGCGTCGTTTCAAGAAGCCCCCGTTGCCGCGGCACCGGCTAGCGGAGAGGATTCGCAGCGAGCCGAGTTGGAGAAAGTTCTGCGGGAGACGCGCGGGCGGATCTCCGGGGCCAAGGGCGCGGCGGTGCGACTGGGGATTCCGGCATCGACGCTGGAATCGCGGCTGCGGGCGCTCCGGATCAATAAACACGCATTCCGCAACGAACCGTAGCGGCCCATCAGTTGCAGTGAATAGGGCGGTGTTCAAGATCACTGCCATGGCCGGACCGCGCGAATCCGTCGTGATTTGCTTCGATGGCGATTTGCGCGCGACGGAGTTGGCGGTGCTTTCCGAAGCCATTGGGAGCGCGCATTTGCAGGGCGTCCGCGTCATCCTGGACCTGCGCGGATTGCAGATTCTGGATCGCGCCAGCATGCACCAGTTGCAGACGTGGATGGAGAGCGGGATCGAGATCCGGAACCGTCCGGCTTATGTTTGCGCATGGATGGAGCAGGATCGCAACGGCAACGATTTCGCGAATTCGCGGTGAATTCGCGAAACTTTCGTGATGTTTTTTTCGAAGCCTATGGGTATCGAAGTTCCTCTAACCTAGTGAACGCTAGGTTTTGGCGTTTGGCGAGCGGAATGCATCTACCGCTTTCAAGGACAAGGAATCACTTTCATGAATTATCTTGCTATCAAAGGCGTAAGAGAGATCGCGCTACTGGGAGTACTGGCGGCGTTTTTGACCGGATGCCAGACGAAGGTTGTGGCCGCCAACGGCGCACCGCCGCCGCTTCCGGTGGCGGTAGTCAAAGTGGTCCCCGAGGATGCGGCTATCTATCACGACTACGCGGCGCAGACGTTTGCGCGCGACCTGGTGGAAGTGCGGGGACGGGTGGACGGTTATGTGGAGAAGCGCCATTTTCAAGTGGGATCGGACGTGCAGGCGGGACAGCCTTTATATACTCTCGACCTGCGACCGTATCGCGCGGAAGTGGACAAGGCGAAGGGCGAGTTGGACCAGGCCGCGGCGAATCAGGAGTTCGCCAAGCGGCAAGTGCTGCTGATACAGGCGCAGGCCGACCTGGCGCAGGCCAAGGCGAACCGTTTGAAGGCCCAGCAGGACGTGGCACGATTGGAGCCCCTAGTGACGCAGAAAGCAGCGTCCAAACAGGATCTGGACAACGCCCTGGCGGCCCTGGAGGCCAATGACGCCAACGTTCGCGCGAAGGAAGCCAATGTGGAACAGAACCGGCTTTCGACGACGGCGCAGATCGATACTTCCAAGGCACAGGTGGCCACGGCCCAGGCGACTCTTCGAGGGGCAGAGCTGAATCTTGGGTACGCTCTGATCTCGGCTCCGATTAGCGGGCGGATTGGCGACAGCCTGGTGCAGGTGGGCGGCCTGGTTACCCGGGCTTCGCCACAGCCGTTGACGACGATTGTTCCGCTGGACACCATTTGGGTTCGCTTTCAGATGAGCGAGGCCGAGTATTTGGCCTACGAGAAGAAGGTCGGTGCCGCGGACATCTTAAAGATGCCGCTGGAACTGGTGCTGGCCGATAACTCCGTGCATCCGTTCCCGGGGAGCATCCAGAACACGGTGAATTCGGTAGACCCGAGGACGGGCACGCTGGAGATGCAGGCGACCTTCCCGAATCCGCAGCACAGCATACTGCCGGGCCAGTTCGGCCGCGTGAGGATGCGGGCTGAAGATCGGAAGGATGCGCTGTTGGTGCCGCAGCGGGCGGTGCAGGAACTGCAGGGATTGCAATCCGTGCTGACGGTGGGCGCCGACAACAAGGTGCTGGCGCGTAATGTGGTGACCGGCGAGCGCGTGGGCGACCGCACCGAGATTGTGCAGGGATTGAAGGCCGGGGACCGAGTGATCGTCGAGGGACTGCAGAAGTCGCGGCCCGGAATGGTGGTGGCGCCTGAGCCCTACAAACAAACGGCAGGGAGCAAATAAGCCATGGCTCGATTCTTTATTGACCGGCCGGTTTTTGCGATCGTGATCGCAATTGTCATAACGATCCTGGGCGGGGTGGCGATTCCCAATCTGCCCGTGGCGACATATCCGGAAGTGGTTCCGCCCGTGGTGCAGATCATCGCTACTTACCGCGGCGGCAACGCGCAGGACTTGGAAAAGACGGTGGCGCAACCGATTGAGCAGCAGTTGACCGGGCTTGACGGCATGCTCTATTACTTCTCTCGCAGTTCGAATGACGGTGTGCTGACGATCGATGTGACGTACGAGTTGGGCACGGACATTGACATGGCGACGGTGAAGACGCAGAACAAGGTGAACCTGGCCTTGCCGTCACTGCCGCCGGAGGTTCAGCGCGTTGGCGTGACGGTGAAGAAGGTGTCGTCGGCGTTCCTGATGGCCATCGCCGTGACGGCCACCGACGGGCGTTATGACTCGTTGTTCCTGAGCAACTACGCGACGATCAACCTGCTGGACCGCATCGGTACGATTCCGGGCGTGGGCGACACGCGCTTGGCCGCTGTCCAGGACTACGGGATGCGGATCTGGATCAACCCGGACAAGATGGCGAAGTTGGGGTTGACGGCGACCGATATTAATCGCGCAGTGCAGGCGCAGAACCGCCAGAATCCGGCGGGTGCGATCGGGCAGTCCCCTTCTCCGCGCGGCACCGATTTTCAGTATCCGGTGAGCGCCAGCGGACGTTTGCTGGATCCGCAGCAGTTTGGCGATATCATTCTGCGGGCGCAGCCGGACAACTCTTATCTGCGGCTGCGCGATGTGGCCCGGGTGGAACTTGGAGCGCAGGACTATAAGTCGTTCAGCGGCCTGAGCGGCAAGCCGGCGGCGGTGATTATCGCCTATTTGGCTCCCGGAGCGAACGCGGTGGAGACAGCCAATCGCGTGACGGCGTTCCTGCAGGAAGCAGAGAAGAATCTGCCGGCAGGCATCGCGCAGACGGTGAGCTACGATGCGACGAAGTTCGTGCGGACCGCGGTGGCGGAAGTGATTGAGACGCTGCTGATCGCGATTCTACTAGTGATCGTGGTGGTATTCGTGTTCCTGCAGAACTGGCGAGCCACGCTGATTCCACTGCTTACGGTGCCGGTCGCGGTGGTGGGCGCATTTGCGCTGTTCCCGATTCTCGGCTTCTCGATCAATATGACGAGCATGTTCGGGCTGGTGCTGGCGATCGGCATTGTGGTGGATGACGCCATTGTGGTGGTTGAGGCGGTGCAGCACAACATCGATCACGGCATGTCTCCGCGAGAAGCAACCATCAAAGCGATGGAAGAGGTATCGGGTCCCGTGGTTGCGATTGCGTTCATTCTCACCGCGGTGTTCATCCCGGTGGCGTTTTTGGGCGGCATCAGCGGCCAGATCTACCGGCAGTTCGCATTAACGATTGCTGCTTCGGTGCTGATCTCGGCATTCAGCGCGCTGACGCTGAGCCCGGCGCTTTCGGCAATGCTTCTTCGTCCGGTTCCGGCGACGCGCGGGCCGCTGGCGCGGGCGTTCGGCGTGTTCAACCGCGGGTTCGATTGGACTACCAACAAGTACCTGTCGGGCGTGAAGGTGTTCCTGCGGCGGTCGGCGCTGGCGATGGTGGCATTGGGCGTTTGCTATGTGGGCGTGGGAGGGTTGTTCAAGATCCTGCCGGCGGGGTGGCTGCCGGATGAGGACCAGGGTGTGATCTTCATCGCGGTGCGGCTGCCTGACGGCGCTTCCTTGGATCGGACGAAGAACGTCACGAACAACATCGAGAAGGCCGTGCTGCAGATTCCGGGCGTGGAAAATACGACGGTCTTCGGCGGGCTGGACCTGACAACGGCCACCAGTAATTCCAACGTAGCGACGGTGATTCTGACGCTGACGCCGTGGGAGAAGCGGAAGGCGGAGAACCTGCAGTTTGTAAGCATTCTGGGCCGCGTGAACCAGACGGTGTATCCGATGAAGGAGGCGTTTTCGTTTGGTTTCGGTCTGCCCCCGATTCTGGGTCTCGGCACGTCGGGCGGGTTCGAGTTCATGCTGGAAGACCGCGGCAACGGCGATGTGAGGGCGCTTGCCGACGCCTCCGACGCGCTGATGGCGGCGGCGAGCAAGGAGCCTGCGCTGGGGCAGATCGCCAATACATTCCGCGTTTCGGTTCCCGGCTACAAGGTGGATTTGAACAACGACAAGACGCAGGCACTGGGCATTCCGCCAACAGAGGTGTACGACTCGCTGCAGACTCTGCTGGGTGGTTTGTACATCAACGACTTCAACCGCTTCGGGCGGACCTGGCGCGTGGTGATGCAGGCCGAGCCGGAGTTCCGTTACCGGCCGGATGATGTGAACCGCTACTACGTACGGTCGTCCAGTAACGAAATGGTGCCGCTGAGCACGCTGTTGAAGCTGGAGAGCAACACTTCGCCCGAGGTGATTTATCGCTACAACCGGTTTCGGACGGCGAAATTGATAGGCAGCCCGGCACCGGGATACACGTCGGGACAAGCAGTGGAAGCAATGGAGCGGCTGGCGCGGGAGAATCTGCCGCCGGGCTTCTCGTTTGAGTGGACCGGTACGGTGTTCCAGCAGAAGCTGAGCGAGGGCAAGGAGATCTACATCTTCGGATTCGCGGGCATCCTGGTGTTCCTGTTCCTGGCGGCGCAGTACGAAAGCTGGAGCATTCCATTTGCAGTGATTCTGGCTGTGCCGCTGGGAATTCTGGGAGCGCTGGGCGGCGTGTTGGCGCGAAGCTATGCATACGATGTGTACACGCAGATCGGCATTGTGACGCTGATCGGACTCGCATCGAAGAACGCGATTCTGATCGTGGAGTTCGCGAAGTTGAAGCAGGAGGAGGGTCTGTCGCCGTTCGACGCGGCGGTGGAGGCGGCGAAGCTGCGGCTGAGGCCGATCATCATGACTTCGTTTGCGTTCATTCTGGGCGTGCTGCCGCTGCTCTACGCCACCGGAGCGGGCGCGGCGTCCCGGCGGGCGCTGGGGACAACCGTTTTCAGCGGCATGCTGGCGGCCACGATGCTGGCGATTTTCTTCGTCCCGATGGCATACGTAGTGACCGAGCGCCTGGTGCGCAAGCGAGTGGAGAAGCCAATCCCGGCGATTGGCGCGGAAGAAGGTATGGCATGAGAACGAGAATCTATTTGACGGCGGGGCTTGCGGCGGTGCTTACCGGCTGCGCGATGGGCCCCAACTATAAGCGGCCGGAGATTCAGGCTCCGGTGCATTTTCGCGGCGCCCCGGCCGCGGTTACCGAGGAGTCGCTGGCCGATACGAAGTGGTCGGCGCTGTTTCAGGATGAAGTGCTGACGGAGTTAATCGCGACGGCGCTGAAACAGAGCTACGATCTGCAGGCGGCGAGCGAACGCGTGCTGCAGGCACGGGCGCAGATGGGCGTACGGCGGGCCGATTACTTCCCCGATATCAGCGCGACGGGCGCGCTGAACGCCAACCGCATCTCGCAGGTTGGACAGAACCGATTTCTGCCGAAGGGCACGAATCTGGACGTAGCCTTTACGCAGGCGGGGTTGAACCTGAACTGGGAACTCGATTTCTGGGGCCGAATCCGGCGGTTGAATGAAGCGGCCCGGGCGCAGTACTTCGCCAGTGAAGAGGCACGGCGGGGCGTGACGGCGATGCTGGTGGCCGATGTGACCTCGGGCTATTTCACGCTGCGCGAGTTGGACCTGGAGTTGGAAATTGCCAAGAAAACGCAGGAAATCGCCGTGAATGGGCTGCAACTGACCAAGGTGCGGGAGGAGCGCGGCGTGGCAACGGAACTGGATGTTCAGCAGGCTGAACAGCTATTGCGTACGGCCAACGCGCAGATCGCGGCGAGTCAACGCGCCATCGCGCAGCAGGAGAATGCGTTGAGCGTACTGCTGGGGCAGAATCCGGGCGAGATTCGCCGGGGCAAGAATCTGGAGTCGCTGACGGCTCCGGCTCGAATTCCGGCGGGCCTGCCTTCGGCCCTGTTGACACGCCGTCCGGACATTCGCGAGGCGGAGCAGAACCTGATCTCCGCCAACGCACAGATCGGCGCGGCGCGGGCCGAGTATTTTCCGCAGATTTCGCTGACGAGCTTTGTCGGCGGGCAGAGCCGGTCGCTGTCGGACCTCTTTACGGGCGCCGCGAGACAGTGGACCTTTGCGCCGCAGGCGGCGATGCCGATTTTTAATGCCGGTCGGGTACGCTCCAACGTGAAATACACCGAAGCGCTGCAACGGGAATCGGTGGCGAACTACAACAAAACCATTCAGACGGCGTTCCGCGAAGTATCCGATTCGCTGGTGGGCTACGAGAAGACAGCGGAGCAACGGGAGCAGCAAACGCTGCTGGTGAAAGCGCTGGCTGAATCGAGCCGCCTTTCGAACTTAAGGTACGAAGGAGGGCTTGACAACTACCTGCAGGTGCTGGACGCGCAGCGGAACCAATTCCAGGGCGATTTGGTGCTCGCCCAGCTTCGCGGTCGAGAGCTGTTGTCAGTCGTGCAGTTGTACCGGGCGTTGGGCGGCGGCTGGGAGAACTAAGCCAACTTCCGCAGTTTGAAGAGTCAATACCTGTCTTTACGGCACCGGATGGCTTGCCCGGCTGGATGATTAGAAGGTCCAATCGATGCCGACCAGCGGGAACACTCCGATCTGCTTGTTCACTTGAATCTGGTTACTGTTTCTGTTCCATATGTAGCCGGCAATATTCTTACGGCCAATCAGGTTTTGAGCGCCGGCGAACACCCGTAGCGGCTTATCGCGGACCGAGAAGATTCGATCCACGCGGGCGTCGATCCGGATGTAATCCGGCAACCGGACGGCGTTGACCTGATTCAAGTCGAAGATCCCGCGCCGTTGCTCCGTGGACGCCGCGAGATCGAAGGGCGTGTAAGGGCGCCCCGCCAAATAGGAAGTCCTGCCCGCGAACTCCCACTTGGAGTTCCACCGATAGCCGCCAGTCAAATTGAAGATTCGCGGGTAGTTGAATGTGGCGGCCCGCTGCGCACCGTCCAGCCCCGCATGCGTCGCCGAGGCCAACGCGACGTTCGCCTGCCCGTACCACTTCGATGAGAACTTCTTCTCCATGAAGAATTCGATGCCTTGCGACCGTCCCCGCCCAGCGCTGGTGAAAGGGAAGAGGATGTCTCGCACAGCGAAGGTGTCGCCAAGATTCGCAAGGGAAAGAGTGGGAAACTGCGTGGCGACCGGGTAGTCCTTGTAGTTCTTCCGGTAGATCTCCACTGAAAACCGCAGAGTATCCGACGCCGCATAAGTCAGCCCGGTCACATAGTGATCCGAGCGAAAGGGCACGGCCGAACGATTCTGCGGGAAGGCGGCCAGGAACAAAAAGTACGGCTGTTGATAGTAGGACCCGTAACTGGCTCGCCAGGCGAGCTTCTCCGAAAGCTGGTAGCTTACTCCGGCGCGCGGGCTGAATCGTAGGGAATCCAAATAGCCGTACCGGTCGAAACGGCCGCCCCAAGTGACATTCAGGCGGCGGCGATAGCTGCGCGTCGCCTGAACATAGGCGCCGGTCTGGGAGGCCGGAAAATCATACCGGAGGGAAAATGGGTTCAGGCCGGGTTGCAACGAATAGGGGGAATCGGTTCCGAACGGCGAATCGGTGTTGTAACGAATCCGGAAGAATTTATGGCTGCCGCCGGCCTGCAGCTTACCGGCCAGCGGCGCGTAAATCGTGAGATCGTACTTTACGGTCCCCTCGCCTTCGCGCGAATTCTCGGCAAACACGACAGGACTCACCGCGATGATGGAATCAATGCTCGCCTCGGGCGCAATCAGTCTTGCCTTCGCAAGATCCTTGACCCTCTGGTCGACGGATGCCAGCGAATAAGTTACGCCCAGCAATCCCACGCCACGGGCTCCGAACAATCGCTGCCAGTTGAAGCCGGTGGCGTTTCGCCAGCCGCTATACCAGATGTCAAAATTAGCGATTTCCTCATCGTTCTTGTTGCCCTCCTTTGCCCCGAGGCGAATGCTATCGACCGCCGCCAGACTCACGCCCCATATGCGATCCCGCGGCGAGAGATCATACAGCACCTTGCCGTTAAAGGTGGACGTCGTGGGAACACCGCCAAACCCGACATCGTTCGTGAAAAAGTCCAGGAAACTCCGCCTTGCCGAAACAACCCAGGAGCCGCGTCCCTTGCGAATGGGCCCTTCGAGAATCGTTCCGACTCCGGCGAAACCCAATGTCAGTCGCCCCTGAAACTGGTCCCGATTGCCTTCGCGCTGCGTGACTTGCAGGACGCTGGAGGTACGGTTGATGAAGGGCGACGGATAGCCGCCGGTCAGGAAGCTCACGTCTTGAATCAATCCCGCGTCGAGGATTCCCACGGTTCCACCGGCCGAAGCGAAGTTCGCGAAAGTGTTGATATTTGGCACTTCGATGTTGTCGACAATAAAAAGATTCTCCAGGGGACTGCCGCCGCGCACAATGATGTCGTTCCGGAAGTCGTCGGCGCCAATCGCCACGCCCGGAAGGGACTGCACGTAGCGCGACACATCCTGCAGCGCGGCGGCGCTCTGAAAGATCTCCTTCGACTGAATCAGAAATCCCGAATTTTTGATTTCCTCCGGCTCGATGTACACCGAGTTTGTGACCGTTACCGACTGGACACCGCCGCTTAAGCTGGGTTGCGTAATCTCTACCGCCGCTTCCAATCCTGCCCTGACCTCGATATCTCCGCTCGACACCGGCGACGCCGCGGAGACGGACACGGCGAGGCGGTACACGCCTGGCCGCAAATCCGTCAACCGAAAGGCGCCGCCTTCCTCCGAGGTTGCGCAACGCTCGCTGGCGACTACGCACACGCGCACGCCCGGTGCAGGACGGCCTTCGCTGTTTCTCACGACTCCAGCTATTGTCCCTGTGCCGGCGGTGTCCTGCCCGAGCAGCGGAATCAAACAAATCATGAGCAAGGGAATTCCCCTCCCTACCATGTGCCCACCGCTTTCGATCTGGCTGGAGGCCGGAGAGAACTTGCTTGTGTCAACGCACTGGAACCCCATGGTTCGCCGAAAAGAATCGCCTGATTGGCGTTCTTGGTGAGCATCACCTGCACATCACTGATGTGCCGTTCCCGGAAGGCGCCCTCGCAATAGGCCAAATAGTAGTCCCACATCCGGCAGAAGGCGTCATCGAAGCCTAACTGGCGAACCTCGTAGGCCGATGCATGGAACCTCCGGCGCCACTCCGCCAGGGTATAGGCGTAATGCAGCCCAATGTCCTCGACGTGATAGAGCGACAAACGCGTCGCGCGCACGAGCGAGTTCATAATCTCGCGCATCGAGGCGAGCTGTGCGCCGGGAAAAATGCGCCGCTGAATCCAGTCGCTCTGCTTGCGGTAGGTATCAAAGCGGTGTTCATTCATGGTGATGGCCTGCATCACCATGGAACCGTCCGGAGTCAGCAGGCGGTCGCAGGCGGAGAAGAAATCGTCGTAGTACTCGAAACCCACCGCCTCGAACATTTCAATGCTGACCAGCTTGTTGAATTTGCCCCGCAGTTTCCGATAGTCTTCGAGCAACAGGTTGATCCGGGATCCCGCCTCTCCGGCAGCGGCGAAGAGCCTTTGGGCTTCGGCGTGCTGCTCTCGGCTGATCGTTGTCGTGGTCACGCGGCATCCATAGTTCCGGGAGGCATGCATTGCGAATGCTCCCCAGCCGGTGCCGATTTCGAGGACGTGGTCGCCGGGCTCCAGGCGCAACTTACGGCAGATTCGGTCCAGCTTCTCAATCTGGGCTTGTTCGAGCGACTGGTTCGCATGCTGGTAAACGGCACTCGAATAGACCATATTGCGATCCAGAAACAGCCGGAAGAAATCGTTGCTCAAATCGTAGTGCGCCCGAATATTGCGGCTGCTGCCGGCGACTGTATTCCGATTCCTCCGATGGCGCATCCGGTGAAAGAAGCGGCTGGCGGAGGATAGCAGCGCGTTGCCGCCTTCCAGCGCGGAAAGGTTCCGAGCGGCTATGCGCACGACAGCGACAGGGTCCGGCGAAGACCAGTCGCCGTCCACATAGGAATCTCCGGCGGCATCGTCGCCGCCCCACAGCATTCGCGAAAAAAATCGTTCGTCATGTACGGTCACTGAGGCTCTTAAGTCCGTGCCCGCTTCCCCGAACAGGTAGGTCTTTTCGGGGCAGATCAGTTCCAGTGCGCCGTGGCGGATTTTCTCCAGCATTCGGAAGACGGCTCTTCTGGCGAAGCTCGTTGTCATGTTCGATTCGTTTCCTCCTGAGTGGACGGCAGCACGCGGGCCGGATGGGTATATACAGGAACTCGCTTTAGAAACAGTCGAAGCGCCTGCCAGTGAATCGCGCCGATCACCTTGGCGGTCATCCACGGATGGCGCAGCAGGGCCAGGGCAAACGGGCCTGCGGTTAGAGGCTCATGTTTGAGCATGAGCGTCGCATCAAAGAACGGTTCAGGCGAACCAGAGGCGGATTCCCGCTCGATCGTATTCATGTGAACCGCCAGCCTCTCGCCGGGTAAAGTGAGCGCGAACTCGTAATCCAGATTCATGCCCATGAATGGCGATACGTGCATCGTTTTCGGGCAGCGGAAATGCAGGTTATTCGTCGCGGGCTGCCGATTCTTCGGCCAAAGCCAGTAGTTGCGGCTCTCTCCAAAAGTACTGTTCACTTCGGCCAGGATCGTATCGAGGCGCCCGCCGCGGTCATAACAGAAGTAGAACGATATCGGGTTGAAGCAATAACCCAGATGGCGCAGGTGAGTGAGAAGGAAAATCGGGCCTTCGGGCAACGGGACTCCGCGAGCCCGGGCATCTTGCGCCACGCGCTCGCGCAGGGGAAGATGGGGGTCGCCGAAGTGATCGCGTTCGTCAAAGCTCGCCCAGTTGAAGCGGTTATAGCTCGTCCAGGGAGATTGCGCCATCTGTTCCGGAATCCGGTCGATATCGAGCCACGCCATGAAAAGCGTGTAGGTGAACTCATGGTTGCGGGGGCGGAAGCGGCGGTGCCGCAAGGTGCCCCGGTAGAGGCCGGGTCCGGGAATCATTGGCAAGATACCCCCAGGGCTTCCGCCACCCGCATACCGCTCCGCACGCCATCCTCGTGGAAGCCATAAGACCAGTACGCCCCGCAAAAATGGGTGTGGTTCTTCCCGCTGATATCGGCCCACTGTTCTTGCGCGCGAATCGCCGCCCGTGTGAATAGCGGATGCCGATAGACCATTTTGCGCAGCACCCGGACCGGGTTCAGGTGACCGTTGGCGTTCAACGTGACGCAGAAATCTTGCGCAGTCCGGAGCGACTGCAACCGATTCAAGTGATAAGTGACGGTGACCTTGCCGGAATCCCCCAGCAGATAGTTCCAGGAGGCTCGCGCGGCTGCCCGTGTGGGAAGCAGGGCGGCATCGGTGTGGAGGCAGGTTTCGTTCCGGCTCGTCGTGAAGCTCCGCAGGACTTCGCGCTCCCGTTCCGTTGGCTGCGCCAGGAGCGGCAGTATCTGGTCGCCATGGCAGGCGAATACGACTTCATCGAATTGCTCAGACTCACGATCCTGGAATCGAAGCGTCACCCCGAAATCGGACCGCTCGACAGCCGCAATGTTTGTATCCCTCGAAATACGCTGGCGGAACGGCGCGGTAAGCGGGGCCAGATAGGAATGGCTGCCGCCCCGAATCACTTTCCACTTCGGGTGGGTATTGATCCCCAGCATGCCGTGATTTTGCATAAAGCGGATGAGCGTCACGGCGGGAAACTTCGGCATTACGTCCGGGGCCATGGACCAGACGGCGCCCGCCATCGGGATGAGATAACGGTCCACGAAGCCCGGTGAGTATCTTCCCCTGTCGAGAAAATCGCCGAGAGTCATGCCCTCCGCCGCCGGATCCGCAATGACTTTGGGCGCCTCGCGATTGAATCGCAGGATCTCCCGCAGCAGCGTGAGATGGTCGCGCGAGAAATAGTTCCGCTTCTGCGCGAAAAACCCGGCCAGGCCGCGGCTTGAATATTCGAAGGCTCCGTCCTGCGCCGTTACCGCGAACGACATGTCGCTTGGCTGCGTCGCAACCCCCAACTCTTCCATCAGCCGGCAGAAATTCGGATAGGTGCGGTCATTGTGAACAATGAAACCCGTATCGACCGGGATTGGTCCGTGCTCGGAGTCCACCATCACCGTGTGCGTGTGACCGCCCAGGCGGTTGTCGCGTTCAAACACGTGTACCTCATGCCGCCGGCTGAGAAAGTACGCGGCCGACAACCCCGAGATGCCGGACCCGATTACCGCGATGCGCTTCACATCCCCGCCTTTTGAAGCTCTGGCGCCGGAGGCAGCGGGCGGAAAGGCCGTAGGTCTCGAACAATGCCGAACCAGCTTAGAGCTTTGAGCAGCAGGTAGGTTATGTCGAGTTCCCACCAGCGCTCTCCCTGGCGGCAACTGCCGGGCGAGTAGTGATGATTGTTATGCCAGCCTTCACCGAATGTGATCAGCGCGAGCCAGAAATTATTGCGGCTTTCGTCCCGGGTATCGAAGCGGCGCGTGCCCCACAGGTGGGCCAGCGAGTTGATGGCGAAGGTGCAGTGGTAGAGCATCACTGTCGAAACCACATAGCCCCACAGGAAGGCTGGCCATCCGCCGATGAGGGCCACTACCGCGCCGAACGTCACCGTCGGAACCCAGTGGTGCCTGTTCAACCAGCGGATCTCCGGGAAACGGAGAAACTCAGGCACCGCCCGCGGATCGTAATTGTCAAAGTCATTGGAGAGCACCCAACCCACGTGCGCCCACCAGAAGCCGCGAACCGTCGGCGAGTGAACATCCCGTTCCCGATCCGACTCGCGATGATGCAGCCGGTGATGCGCCGCCCACCACAGCACTCCTTTTTGCGCTGAACTCTGGGCAAGGAACGCCATCAGGAACTGCGCAATCCGGCCGAGCTTATAACTCCGGTGTCCGAAGTAGCGGTGATATCCGGCCGTCACACCGAACATTCGGATGGAATACGTCGCCAGCAGCCAGCCCACCAGGTTCGCCGTTGGCGGGGTCCACCAGACCGCACATGCGCCGGCATGGATCAGGAGAAAGAAGAAGACCGCGCCGAATTGGTACCGCTTTTTGAACGCCAGAACCGCCACGCCTCATTTGTACCGAAACGCCGATCCTTTTGTCAATTATTTGTCCATGACAAACGATTGACAACTACAAAGCACCAAGGTTATACTCTCAGTACGGATGCAGACCCGTTACCCCATTCGAGCCGTGGCGAAAATGACCGGACTCAGCCTGGACACGCTACGAGCCTGGGAACGGCGATATCAGGCCGTTGTGCCGGAACGCTCCGATCGGGGACGCCAGTATGGGGCGGCCCAAGTCGAACGACTCCTATTACTCGGCCAACTGGTTCACAGGGGCCACGCCATAGGCGGTATCGCGTCACTTGGCGACCAGGAGTTGAGGAATCTTCTCGGCCAACCCGGCCAGACGGTTCCCGAGCAAGAACCGTCGCGGGCGATCCTCGCGCCGGTTCTTTCGGCCATCGAGAGTTTTGATTCGGCGCGAGCCGGAGATGAATTGAGCCGCCTGGCTGCGGTCATCAGGCCACGGGAGTTTGTTTACGACGTCGCATTGCCATTGATGCGTGAAGTGGGAAACCGCTTCCACGAGGGCACTCTTGCAATTGCCCAGGAACACATGGTTTCGCAGTTGCTGCGCAATCTTTTGGGAAGTATGTTGCGCCTGTTCCGGCCCTCCCGGCGGGCAGTGAAGATGATTCTCGCAACACCCGCCGGCGAAGCGCATGAGTTCGGAATCCTGGCGGCGGCAATGCTCGCGTCAATGTCCGGAATCGAGCCGGTATACCTGGGCCCGGACCTTCCAGCGCTTGAAATCGCCGCGGCGGCCCGGCGGATTGGAGCGCAGGTAGTCGTGCTGGGCGTCACGGTGATCACGGAGACTACCGCCGGAGAGGTCAGAGCCGTAGCGGCAGCGATGCCTGAGGCCGCTGAATTTTGGGTCGGCGGCGCGGTCATCGCCGATCTCGACCTGTCCAAGGTTCGTCGAAAGACTGTCCTGCTAAAGGACTTTCCGTCGCTCGAAAAAGAATGCCGCCGCTGGGTCTGATAGCCATGAAAACAACACTCAAAATTCTGTTCGGCGCGATTTTTCTTTGGATGACAATCCTGACCATCCGCACCAGCTTGGAGGTCAGCCTTTGGAGCGCATGGGATTCGTTTGGCGCGAATCCCTGGGCGGTCGCAACTCTCGTCGACGCCTATTTTGCGTTCATTACGTTCTGGGTGTGGGTGGCCTATAAAGAGGAGACATTTTGGTCACGCGTTTTGTGGCTGGCACTGATTCTTTGCTGGGGCAGTATTGCCATGTCGCTTTACGTTCTGATTCAGCTCTTCCAACTGAAACCGGACCAGTCCGTTGAGGCAATAATCCGGCGATGAATAACGAGCTCAATTTAGTGCTTATGGGCGCAGCCAGCGTGGCGGTGTTGATGCTGGTTTTATGGTTGATCCATCTTCGAACCGGCAATGCCGCGATTGTGGACGCCGGGTGGGCGGGCGGACTGGCACTGCTCGGCGCGCTCTACGCCGTGCTGGGCGGGGGATACTGGCTCCGATCCGCGATGATTGGCTCGATGGCGGTCATTTGGGGACTCCGGCTCGCCATTTACCTTTTCGCGACGCGCGTCCTGAGGCATCCCGAAGAGGGCCGGTATCAGGAGCTTCGACGGCAGTGGAAGACGAATATTCCTTTCAAGTTCCTGCTGTTTTTCGAATTCCAGGCAGTGCTTTGTGTGGTTCTGGCCGTTCCGTTCCTAAAGGCGGCTCGCAACCCGGAACCGGGGATCTATGCGCTCGAATGGGCCGCGGTAGCTCTCTGGATTGTGGCAATGGCCGGAGAGGTGGCGGCGGACACACAACTCAGCAGATTCAAAGCCGATCGGTCCAACAAGGGCCGCACATGCCAGGCGGGATTATGGGCGTATTCGCGCCACCCGAATTACTTCTTTGAGTGGCTGATCTGGGTGGCTTTCGCGCTGTTCGCGCTCGGCTCTCCGGGCGGAATTTGGGGACTTCTCTCGCCCGCTCTCATCCTGTATTTCGTGCTTCGCGTCACAGGTATCCCGGCGACCGAGGCGCAGGCGGTCCGGACACGCGGCGAAGAGTACCGGCGCTATCAACAAACCACGAGTGCTTTCGTCCCTTGGTTTCCGAAGTCAATCGCGCAGGAGAGAATGTAATGGACGCGTCTGCCTGTTCAGCGGGACACGACCTTCGGCAACCGAAGGCTGCCTGGTTCGAACCGCTGGTCGAGCGGGATCTTGTACCCGATTGGATTGTGCGGGCCGGAATCCGGCGACTGATTGCGCAACGCCTCCGCGATGAAGACATGGGCGATCCCGAAGAGCAGCAAGCCCACTTGATGAGCTATATCGGGCAATTGAAAGCCAGCCCGATCGCGATTGACACGCCGCAGGCGAATGAACAGCATTATGAAGTCCCGGCGGCGTTCTTCGCATCAGTCCTGGGAAGTCACCGCAAGTACAGTTGCTGCGAGTGGCAGGACGGCGACTCGCTCGACGAGGCGGAACTCCGAATGCTGAAGCTTACCGCGAAGCGTGCCCAAATCGAAAACGGCCATTCCATTCTCGATCTCGGGTGCGGCTGGGGCGCGTTTTCGCTGTACGCCGCTGAGCGGTTTCCGAACAGTGTCATCGTCGGCGTGTCGAACTCGCATTCCCAGCGCCAATACATCGAGCGGCAAGCTTTCGCACGCGGTCTTTCCAACCTCTGCATCGTCACGGCCGATATCAACGACTTCGAGGCCGATCAACAGTTTGACCGGATCGTCTCCGTCGAAATGATGGAGCACGTGCGGAACTATCAACGCCTGCTTCGCAAAGTGGCTTCGTGGATGAATCCGCAGGGCTTGTTTTTCGTTCACATATTTACCCATCATCGATTTCCGTACTTTTTCGAGGTCCGGGATTCGACCGATTGGATGGCGCAGCACTTTTTCACCGGGGGTCAGATGCCCAGCGACGGCTTGCTGCTCTATTTTCAGGACAACGTGAAGATCCGCCATCACTGGGTGGTGAACGGCCGGCACTATCAGAAGACCGCTGAGGCGTGGCTCGCCAACATGGATCAACGCCGCGAAGAATTGCTGGAGCTATTTTCAAAAGTCTATGGCGCGCCCGATGCGGTCAAGTGGTTCGTGCGGTGGCGCATATTCTTCATGGCGTGCGCGGAGCTGTGGGGCTACCGGGACGGCTCCGAATGGATCGTGTCGCATTACCTATTTCAGAGACCATGAGTCTCAAGGTTCACACTTTGCGAAGAGAACAGTGGATCCCTCGACCCATTGACGAGGTCTTCGCCTTTTTTGCCGATGCCCGCAATCTTGAGGAGATCACCCCTCCCTGGCTGGGCTTCCGAATTGTCGCCATGGATTCCGGCTCCATTTCGAATGGTACGGAGATACGTTACCGGCTGCGATTGCATGGCCTGCCGATTCGGTGGAGAACCGAAATCCGCCGTTGGGCCCCCCCTTATCGCTTCATCGACGTACAGAGGTCGGGACCCTACAAGCTTTGGCATCACACGCATCGTTTTGAAGAACATGAGGGGCGAACCAGGATGATCGATGTTGTGCGGTACACGCTGCCATTCGGCGTGATCGGGCGAATCGTACATGAATTGAAGGTGCGCGACGACGTGCGGCGCATATTTGACTACCGGCGCCAGCGCATCCAGGAGTTGTTCGCGGAACACACGGCGGTTGCCCTTTGAAACCACTGATTCTGATCACCGGCGCTACCGGTTACGTAGGTGGAGAGTTGCTAACCGGTCTTATGGCCGCGGGTCAACGGGTGCGTTGTTTGGCGCGGCGTCCGGAGGTTCTGAGAGCCAGGGGGTTCTCAGGACTGGAGGCCGTCGCAGGAGACGTTCTGGATGCGGCATCCGTGCGCGCCGCAATGGAAGGTGTCCACACGGCTTACTATCTGGTGCACTCGATGGGGTCGTCCGAATCCTTCGAGGAGCAGGACCGTGCCGCGGCGCAAAACTTCGCCGATGCCGCCAAGGACGCGGGAGTCCGGCGGATTATCTATCTCGGGGGGCTAGGGCACAGCGGGGAAGAACTTTCCGCGCACCTGCGAAGCCGCCATGAAGTGGGTGAAGTCCTCAAATCGGCCGGCGTTCCGGTGATCGAATTCCGCGCTTCCGTGGTGATTGGGAGCGGCAGCCTTTCGTTCGAAATGATCCGTGCGCTGGTTGAGCGGCTACCGGTTATGATTGCGCCGCGCTGGGTTTCGGTGGCGGCGCAACCGATCGCAATTGCGGATTTGCTCGCCTACCTGCTCGCGGCGCTGGACCTGCCGCTCGATGGCCATAAGACCTTCGAAATCGGCGGCTCGGATCGAGTTTCCTACGGCGGCCTGATGAAGGAGTACGCGAGTCAACGGGGATTGAAACGCCTCGTAATCTCCGTCCCATTGCTTACGCCGCGGTTATCCAGTCTTTGGCTTGGCCTGGTGACTCCGCTCTACGTACGCGTGGGCCGAAAGCTGATTGACAGTATCTGCCACGAAACCGTTGTGGAAGATCCGTCGGCTCTCGTTCATTTTAAGATTCGGCCTAGCGGCTATCGGGAAGCGATCGCGGCGGCCCTCAACGACGATGGACGGCATCTGATGATCGATTCCCGGACGATCCACGTGACCGCCTCGCCCGCGGATGCTTTCGCTCCGATCCGCCGGATCGGGGGCACCAGAGGCTGGTACTACGCGAACTGGCTGTGGCAACTTCGCGGGTTGCTGGACCGGCTCGCCGGCGGGGTGGGACTTCGACGCGGCCGCCGTGATCCGGATTTTCTTCGCGCCGGGGACACCGTGGACTTCTGGCGTGTGGAAGCGTTGGATCCCGATCGCCGCCTGCGTCTGGCCGCGGAGATGAAGCTGCCGGGCCGGGCCTGGTTGGAATTTGAAGTAACTCGCGATGCCACCGGTTCCGTTATCCGGCAGACCGCGACATTCGATGCCAAAGGGCTGCTGGGTCGCGCCTATTGGTACTCCGTTTTTCCCCTACACCAGTTCGTTTTTGGCGGAATGCTTCATGCTATTGCAGCCGAAAGCCGACGCGACGGCTGAACGGCCGCCGCCCGTATAACCGGCCGGCCGCTGGCAGGTTTAAGCCGAAATCGCGGTTTGCGCATCGGCCGCATGGTAGCTCGACCGCACCAGCGGGCCGGGATGTGCGAGTGCAGACTGAAGGGCTACGCCGCGATTGGGTTATGTAATCGAGCAGGAGACGCTTCAAGCAGCATCCGGCGAACGAGCTTGACGCCCTCGTTAGACCATTCGCGATCACTTTCGCCGACACCGGGGAAATGGCGTGCGCTTCAATGAGCTTAAGAAAAATCCGTGATGCTCAGTACGCCAGCAACGGACGTTTTCCCAAGCTGTAAGCCCTGAGTTAAAGTCCTATCTTCCGGCCTATTTGCAACAACTTGGAGTACAGCCTTAAGGCTTCACGGCGGCCTTAACCGCCAACTCCACAACTTGATTGACGAACTCGACACTTCAAAACTTCCACGGGAGGAGAATGACGTTCAGGCGGGGCGCAGAACTTTCCTCGAGTGCCGGCCACCAGTGCTTGAGCAGTCTCTTGAACAGGCGATCGTAAAGGCCGCACTTAGGATAGAGAAGGGGTTCTATCCGTCACACATCACCAACCCAGGTCCAGCGCTTCCTCCGGTACAATCGACAGGTATGACCCCTTGGGAGCCAGGTACGCAGTTGGGGCCGTACAAACTGCTGGCGCCGATCGGCGCTGGCGGCATGGGAGAAGTTTGGAAAGCGATTGACTCGAGGCTCACCCGCGTTGTTGCGATCAAGCGATTCAAGGCGCCGCACAAGGGCCGATTCGATCGTGAAGCGCGGTCTATCGCTGCGCTGAACCATCCGCACGTTTGCCAAATCTATGACGTGGGACCGGATTATCTGGTCCTCGAATATATTGAAGGCCAACCGCTCCCGTGTCCAATTGCACCGGATGAGGTAGTCTCAGTGGCGCTAATAATCGCTTGCGCCATCGAGGTAGCGCACACCAAGGGCATTATTCATCGCGATCTGAAACCTGCCAACATCCTGATGACGCGTGATCGCTCCGTCAAGCTGCTCGATTTCGGACTTGCCAAACTGATGGAGGATGCGGGCGAGGGGACCGTGACGCTGGATGGCTCGGTGCTCGGCACGCCAGCGTACATGTCTCCGGAGCAGGCGGCAGGGAAGCCGATTGATGAGCGCTCCGATGTGTTCAGCTTCGGGGCAGTGCTATACGAAATGTTGAGCGGCAATCGTGCGTTTAGCGGCGGAACAGCGGTGCAGGTGCTGCACTCCGTTCTACACCACGAACCTGCGCCCATTCAAGCGCTGCCGGCGCTCGAGCGCGTCGTAAGGCTGTGCCTAGCCAAACGGCCTGAAGAACGGTTTCAGAGCATGCCGGAGGTGCGGAAAGCGTTGGAAGCGATTCCCGTAGCCCGTGCAGAACCGCATCCGTCCATTGCCGTGCTGCCATTTACTACGATGAGCTCGGATAAAGCAGACGAGTACTTCAGTGACGGCTTGACAGAAGAGATCATCTACGCGTTGGCGCACGTATCCGGCTTGAACGTAATCGCCCGGACGTCGTCATTCTCGTTTCGAGGCAAGGACGTGGATGTTCGGAAGGTGGCTGAAGCGCTGGGTGTACAGACAATTCTGGAAGGCAGCGTTCGGCGCTCCGGCGGCCGGATCCGAGTGACGACGCAATTGATCAATGCGGCGAACGGCTACCACCTCTGGTCGGAGCGATACGACCGGGAAATGGCCGAAGTGTTCACAATACAGGACGAGATCGCTCAGGCCATCGCTTCGGCTTTGCAGGCGAAACTGTCTTCGGACCCGGCGGCCGCTAGGCGGCACACTCCGGGGATTCCGGCCTATGAAGCATTGCTGAAAGGGCGGCATTTTTTGAGGAAAGGCACACCGGAGTCATACAGGCATGGCAAAGAGTGTCTGGAGCAGGCGATAACCCTCGACCCGGATTTCGCACTAGCCCATGCGGAGTTGGCGGCCTGCTATCGCCTGCTGGCCTCGCTTGGCGATGCGCCCACCCGCGAGGCGTTGGTGCAGGCACGAGCCGCAGCCCTGCGTTCCCTCCGGATCGATCCTGCGCTACCGGAAGCACACGCACAAGCGGCTGCTGTTTCGATCTTCCTCGACTACGATTGGAGAACTGCCGGCCATCACTTGCAGTTGGCTATGGCTATTAAGCCGATACCGTCCGAAGTGAGCCATATCTACAGTTTCTTTTACCTGATGCCTCTCGGCCGGATGCAGGAAGCCATGGTGGAAATGGAGCGCTCAATTAGAGAAGATCCATTGAACCTCGAGTGCCTAAGCCAATACGCCGCGCTGCATTGGGCCGCCGGCAAATATGACGAAGCGGTCATGTATTGCAGCAAGGCGCTCGAACTCGATCGCGATTATTGGCTCGCGTTGTTTATCAACGCGCTGTGGCATGCGCAAATGGGAAGCGTTAAAACCGGCTTAGAACTGGCCGAACGGGCGTATGCGGTGATGCCGAAGAGTTCGTTGAGCGTGGGGCTGCTCGCGGGATTTCGATGGAGAACAGGAGAGATTCAGCAAGCAGAACAAATGGTGGAGGCGCTCGGCGATGGGACAGATTTCGGAACGCAAATTGCATTTAGTGTGTACTATTCCATCCGCCTGGATTTCGACAAGGCGGCGGACTGGACCGAGAAGGCAATCGAGCAGCGTGATCCCAATGCCTTGCCCTCCACATGCGGACCCTATCGGCAATACTATGTGGCCAACGGCCGTTGGCCAGTGTTGGCGCGAATGCTCCATTTGCCCGAAACAGCGACTTCCGCCCGTGCGGTGCATTCTTAGCGGCGCAAGGATTTGCCACCCCTCGCTGCCGAACTTCCGGGAGACCCGCGTAAGGGGCGGGGGCGGATCGGTAATCGCTAGCTAGTGTTGTGAGTCATAAGTAGCTTCTCACAGAGTGGAAAAGCTGCTATTGTCTGTTTACGGAGGGCAGGCAATGGCGAATCATTACACTCGAGAGAAGCCGGAGATCACCGCCGAGCAGAAGG